>Ga0315274_10001400_pt1 | contig 37076 bp, 48 predicted proteins | sample YL17G02_20_MG_FD_203700 | JGI IMG/M metagenome (GOLD analysis project Ga0315274, IMG submission 203700) | Sediment microbial communities from Yellowstone Lake, YNP, Wyoming, USA - YL17G02_20 | ecosystem: Environmental > Aquatic > Freshwater > Lake > Sediment | place: USA: Wyoming | collected...
GCAACAACTTCTAAACTACTTGATAAACATACTTTTGATCCTGCTGAACTACTTAATATTAAATGAGAATTTAATGCCGTTAAATGCGATCCTTTTGCAATTGCATCATCCGTAAATCTTAAATTTGTTCCCGATATTACAACAACTGATCCGGCCGTACAAGATAAAACTAGATGTTTATTTCTAACATTTAATGTACAATTGTTTAAATCTGTACCCGCAACAACTTCTAAACTACTTGATAAACATACTTTTGATCCTGCTGAACTACTTAATATTAAATGAGAATTTAATGCCGTTAAATGCGATCCTTTTGCAATTGCATCATCCGTAAATCTTAAATTTGAAGCTGATAAAGTTATAATTGAACCGCCCGCTAGAAGAAAAAATTAAATGTTTATTTGAAAATATATCAGTATTATAATTATATCCTGTAGGTGGTTGACAATAAATTGGCCTATATGTAAAAATATTACTTGAACTTATAATCATTCTTTGGGTGGGTGCTGCCTGATTGTTTGAACCTGACGTGCCCGATGCAAAACCAAATATAATACCTGTATCACCTTGTTCTATTCTTGAAAAATGACCATAATTTGCTCCAATTCCCAATATTGTCCAATCGCCAGAGTCAGGATCGTTCGAACGATAGCCGTTCCACGCCCAAGAAGAGCGATAAGAGCCCATTGAGCCAAAAAACGCAAAAGCATCACGATACATATTTGTAGTCCACATGTTCGGCGGAATTTCAAACGAACCTATACTTAATGATGCTTTGGCCCATAAAGCACCAGAAACTGTTAATTTACTCGTTATTCTTTGTTCGGTTGAGGATGCAGTTAATACATACCTTTCATCATTACCTGTTATAGAATTTACACCAGATAATTGTAATAATCTTGGTTGTTGACCTATTTTATCATTTTGCCAATTTATATAAATGTTTTGAGAGGGTTTGTTCATGTTAATTTGTTAAATAAATTTTTATTTATTTTATTTATTATGTCTCTTTTTTAGAATCAATAAATCTGCCATAACTTATAAAAGACTTATTAGCATCATTTGTTTGACCATTCTTGAATTTAACAGATATTCTAATTTCTTTCGTATTCACAAGCGGAATATCCAAGGCCCAACATTTCTCTTTCGTTGAAATATCTCCATAATCAATCTGTTTTGTTCTAATTAAATCTTTACTAACTTCTTCTATCGAATACGATCCGCTACTTTGATATTCAACAGCTTGATCAACTGTTGCGCCAATATTTTTAAGTGGTTTTCTTTCAATTTTAATTGCCACGTAATCCATTGTTCCTGATTCTTGAACCATGGCATAGTTATATAAACTCATATGATCAAATTTTTCTACATTATAAAATTCTCCAGGCTCAAAATCATTTGATAATTTTCCAGGCATTTGACCTTTTGCTAAATCTCCTAGTCCTTTCACAAATGAATCTGTTCCTTGTTTTGGCCACATAATACGAACAACACTTCCATAATGTTTTACTTGAACAATCGCATCATCATTTTTGCCAAGTTTACCTGAGTCCTTTGTTCCCAAAACTATGTTCGGCATTTGAAAAAGTCCACCATAATGTGGAAATTCCGAGATGTTGTTAAGTTTAAATCTTTCAAACGAGCCCAATGAAGTTGTCAGGGGCATACTAACATATCCAATAGATGGGGCCAACATTTTCGGACCCAAAGAGGCTGAATTTGCTGTTAATTTTCCTTTTATAACGTTTGAAATTTTATATTGCAACATGTCCGATATAAAAATATAATCATCACTGTCAATACAAATAGAATTTATACCTTTTACAGTATTAGTAGTTGCAATAGTATCATAAATACTAACAAATGTTCCGAGCAGCCGAGTCTGATACGGCCTTTTTTACAAAGCCGTTATATGACCCCCCTGCATCTAAAATTGCAATGCCTCCGATATATATATTATTCTCACTGTCTATATCAATATGATCACACTGCGAATGTTGTGTTGGAACTACTGTAAAAGTATATGTCGTAGAAAAAGAAGCGCTTGCGCCAGTATCACTTTTTCTAAGAATCCAATTCCATTTTGAACCCCCTTCTTTACTGCGTCCTACGGCATATACAATATTATTTGAATCTATGGCAATATCTGCGGCAATCGCATCTCCATCAGAGTATCCCTCCACATCGACAAAAGAACCGCTGATCCCCGTTGTTGATTTTCTAATTTTAAAAACCATATCTGATATATCTTCATCTTTTCCGGCAACATATATATTATTATTTGAGTCTATTGCTATAGAAGTTGCATAACTATCTGTCGGCAAACCATCAACAGTGGAAAAAGAAGCACTGAGTCCAGATGTTGACCTTCTAATAATCCATTCAGGACAATATCCACACGCATATATATTATTATTTGAATCTATTGCTATTTTTTTATACTGACAATCTACTCCGAGCAGATCCCGTACTATCAATATTATAAAAAGTATTCAAATTACCAGTGTCTGATTTTCTAATTAACAAATTAGAAAATTCACTGTTCACCCTTTCATATCCAGCGCAATAAACTTGATCATTTGAATCAAAAGCAATGCTTAAACACGCGCCAGAATTATATACTCTATCTATTTCACTCCACGTTATTCCTTTATCAATAGAGCGTAATATAAGCCATGTTGAGCCACTTATACTATTTGTCTCTAGAGCGGCCATATATAATCTTTTTTTTCTGTCCTCTTTTATATCGTAAATATATCCAGCTGTTCTGTGTGGTAAACCTGTATTTGGTTCTGGCCCTATACTTTTAATTTGTTGCCATCCATAATAACTTATATCTCTAAATGTACTCATAATTCATTTCCTATAAATTTTTTTATTTTTATTTATTATGTTCCGCTTTAATCGCCTAATCCTCAATTTTTTTCAAAACATCATAATTGATATATCTTTCTTCGATATTTTTGTTGTCCAAATCTCTCATATATTCTGCACCAGTATCAGCCAATGGTTGATCAAATTCTAATTTTACATCTCTAAAGGCATAAGTTTTGCTTGTTGAAGAAGATAAAACAAAATTAGTATTTGTTCTTAATAATGAAAATTTTGGTATTTGTTGTTTACTCCCTGAAAATAAATTATATTCAAATTTAAACCAACCTGTTCTATTTCCACTTCTATCTGACTCGGTCAAAAATACCCCAAAAGGAACCAAGTCCTTATAACTTGTCCAAGCATCCGAATTTCCATCTCTAAACATTATTTTTATTTGACTTCTATCAAACGCTTGTGCACAACCTGACACCAATAACGACAAACATGGATTATATCTGTAATTTACAGTTGAGATAGTTTCTCCGGTTAATAAATGACCAATCGAACCGCTGTCTAATAATGTATTAACTTCTGTAAAAATACTTTGTGATAATTCTGTTCCATTTGCGCCTGTTAAATACATAATACTTGCTTTATTTATATCTCTATCTGTATGATATGCACTTGCAGAACTGTAGGAAGAGGTTAATCCCCATAAAATTAATTTTATATTTCTTTTATGTCCGCCAAACCAATGACAAGAATCTTTGCTCGTATCAATAGAGGGTATAACAAATGGCCCACTTACTTTGTCATTCATGAAAACGCCTGAGTGTTTTGCATCTGGGTACTTTTTATTTTCCCAATTGGACAACTCTTTTTTGGCGTACTCATTTTTGCTATTTAGGGATGTATTTGCATTATATTTATCATATTTTGTATCGCCACTATATTGTGTTCTAAAAAATCCAGGTGATTCACCAAATTTATATTCTCTAACAAATCCTCTTGAACCGCTTAATCCACATGCATATATTGAACCCGAAACACTTATTGCTATCCCAAGTCCAAATACTGTAACGCCTGATGACCAGTCATCAAAATTTTCCCATGTTGTACCTTCGTTTACTGACTTTCTTATAAAAAGTTTCTTATTAGTTTGATCTTCTCCTGTGGCATAAACAATTTTTCCTGTACTTGCAACGCCTCTTAAAGAGGTTTTAGAATTTCCCAATATATTACATGTGTCAACCGTACTCCAAGACCCTGACTTCCCCGTTGTTGATTTTCTAATAATTGAATCTCTTTCGGTGGCTGATCCGGTCGCAAAACCGACAATAAAAATATTATTGCTACTATTAATAGTAATATCCAATGGGTTGTCTATAGATTTGGCTATATAAGAACTGGTAAAATGATCAACAGTGGCCCAATTTTTACCATTTGAAGAACTTCTCACCAACCAGTCTTTAAGTTGCGTTGCTTCGTCTTTTTCTCCGCCACAAACATAAACAATATTTGAATTACCAATTGCTATTCCATAAGCAGAATTCGAATAATCCTCGATAGCATACTCATCACAATTTCCCCAAAGAACACCGTTTGAAGAACTTTTCACTAACCAACTATTTTTTCCGACCGCTCCACTGTGATACCCAACAACATATATTATATTGTTAGAATCTATTGCTATGTTCCAAGCTTGATCGTCGCCACCAGACATCGTATTAAGAGTTTGATAGGCCCAAGTTGCTCCTCTATCAGAGGAACTTTTTATAATCCAACTATTATTTCCGACAGAGCCACTTGGACCGTATCCTACAACATAAACATTATCATTTGAGTCAATCGCTATATTTCTTGCTTCATCGTTCAAACTACTTGAATTGCTATGTCTATCAACCTCTGTCCAACTTGTACTTGACGTCATATGCGATTTAGCGGTCCACCATATCTGTCTACTTCCCGGAGTTAAAAAATAACCTGCCGCATAAATAGAGCCAGATTTATCGATTGCAACACTATTAATTCTTGCACCACTCAATAAAATATCCGTATGTGTTATTTTTACTACCTTGTCTTTATTTTTATCAACTATTTCTTCGCCATCCCCAAAACTTGAAACCATTTTATAATTACATTTTTCAATGTTTGAATCCAACCAATACGAAGCATCACGAGGTGCGACAGGCAATGCGCCAGACAAACGACGACTCCCATTCATTTTACAAGAATTATTTTTTTCTATTTGTCCCGCAGCGTAGTTTCCTTTCATGGAAGTTGTATCTTTTATAATATTTTGATCAACACCACTAAATATTGCTAAGTTTCCACTAATAACACTTTCATTTATATCTTTTGGTGTTTTAAAAATATGATAATTATATCTATATCTCGGCCTTTCCAACATATGCGATTCAACAATTTGTTCGCCACCAATAAAAGTTGTTTTTGCTGGCAATAATTGTTTTATCGCATCACCAATTTTTCTATCAAACCATTTAAACGCATTAAAAAACTTAATAAAATTTATTTTATCACCAAGTCTTTCAAAATATTTTCTTCTATATTTCTCCAAATCTATATATTCATCTCTATATTTATTTATTGGAGCACCAATAGCATCATTTAATATTTCAAATGAAGAAAATAATCTTGAAATATCTTCATTTAATGCTTCAATAAAATTAAATTCCAAAGCAAGTTCATCTGTATCGTAACCTATATCTTTACTTTTTAATTCAGTTAAGTTTTTAACTCTTATTTTTTCTTCGTTCCAGCCCAAATCAAAAGATGGTGACAAAATATTATATGTTAACCAATTTTTCTCATATGGATTTTTATTTGCAATAAATAAATTACCAGTTGGATACAATCCATTCATCGATAAATCATTTAAACCATATAGTTTACCAGATGCATTGGCCGACACATATTCATTTAGTGGCCAATAACCAATAAGTTGATTAATACTCATTGGATCTTTTGTGCCCATGCTCTCAAAATTCAACGTATGATCGTCCAATTCGGAGGCTGATAATGCCGAATTCCACATTTTTACATGACCAATGTGACCATGTGTATTATGCATGCAATATTCTGTACCTGAACACGCTCCTATAATTAGATCATATTTGCTACCTGTAAATACACCGCTAAAAGCAACTGCGCCGACTGTTGACGAACTAAATTCTATTTCATCATAATTAACTCTTCTAACTTCAATAAATGGTCTACTATTGGATTTCAAACCCGCTGCAATATTAATTTCATTTCCATCAAAAATTGATAAAACAGGAGTCTTTAATCCTTGACCATCACTACCTGTAAACACTAATGTTCCAGATATACTGCCTGTCCCATATGTTGTCCATAATAAAGAAAAAGAACCAGTTACCTGATCGTTATCTTTAAATTGCCAAATACTACCAGTCTCTATTAAAACAGAGCCAGAATAGCTGGCACTCGCCCATGGCAACCTAACCAATGCTTCAACTGTATATTGTGTTTTAGATGCCGATAAAACATTGGGGATTTTTACATAACTAGAACTCAAACTTCCCGTTCCAAATCCTAATAATGGAACAACTTTTTCTTTACGAATTCTTTGATCTTGAATATAAGATTCTGCTCTTGAACGACCAAATTCTCTTATTTTATAAACACTGGGATTGATGCCAACAGAATTCATTAAGGCATCGATGCTTGTTCTTTTGCCTTTTGATTTATAAATGTAAGGTAAATTATTTAAAATTCTTCTCCAAAATTGATCTCTTACTTCGCTGACTTTTGTTGTTAAACTTCCTGTTGATAATACATTTTCACCCAATAAAAATTCTAACGGTGAAGCATCAGCAAAAATTTCCGTAACTTTGAAGCCAAAATATCTCTTTAAAAATGGCAAAAATAAATCCGGAGTTTCATCGTAATCATCATAATTTGTAATTCTTAAATTATCAAACTGATCAACATATAATTTTATTTCATCAAAAAAACTCGCCATTCCAAACAAAAATGGCTTTAATAAATCATTATTTTTTTCATCCATTTCCAAAACATCGACCGGAACCAATCTGTAAATATAAGATTTGTTTGTCCTATCGTACAAAGAAGCCGAAGTATAATAGCTTGAAGTAAAGGCCATAACACCAGAGTGTTCGCTATACAGGATAACATTGCCTGGATCGCAGGGCATCACAGCACCAGAGATTCTAAAGGTTGGTGTATAATTCGTTACAACACCATGTAATGCATTTTTAGAATAATCAACAATCGTTTTATCAAAAGAATTTAATCCCATTATTCCTTCATTAAAATTATAATGAAGTTGAACAAATTCTTCCGCATCAATCGGCTGTAAATAATTTCTTTGATGATATAATTCAGACGCTGTATGACAAATCCTTAACTCGTTTAGTGAGCCTGTATATAAATCAACTTTTCTATTTGCTGTTTGTAAAGTTCCACTTCCAATATATAAAGTCCTTGGAGTATATTCTATTGGTTTAAAAACTGCTGCCACACTATCTGTCAATGCACTACTAATATACATAAGTAATTTATCAGCAGGATTGTCATATATAACTGCAATATTTGTCCAAGTAGAGATAAATTTTGTAAGAGAAGCACTGACAGCCGCTGTCGTTGAACCCGAATATAATGTGAAATTAACATGTGGATCCAAGCCTCCTGATATCCACATTCTATATCCATGTTCTTTTGTCGGAGATACCGACGAACTAAATAATTCCAATAAATAGTGTTCACCGGGGTTTGCCGCTGTTGCATCATCTTTTGGTAAAATCCACGCCGAAATATACAAAGAAGAAGATCCTAACAATAACTTTCCTTCATAATCCGATGCAGTTATAAACTGATCTGTTCCATTAAAATGAGTAAAACAAACAGCTCTTGGCCATTGTTCTAAAATATATTTTTGATAATTTGTTCCAGATAATTCAAAATTTTCTTTGTCGATCCCTTTTCCATTGTAAGGATACTCGTCTAAAATTTTATCTCTAATTTTGTTAAACTTATTAACCGCAGAGTTGAAAAATACATGATTTGCAAAATTAGAATAATCAATTTTTAATTCGGTTTCTAATCTTTTTTCAGTTAACCTTTGTATTTTTTCTCTTTCATGTGAAAAATCAGCCAAATCATCAAACGAATAAGTATCTGTAGTAAGTTTTTCAGAGTATTTTTTTAAATTTTCTGGAAAAGTTAGTTTAAAATTACTTTTATTATCGGTCATTTTATTCTACTCTAAAGAAAAATTCTTCTGGTAAAACTTTTTTATCTTTATTCACATCGACCATTAATTTAATCTTGTACTGAAATCCAGGGATAAAATTATTCATAAATAACATAAAATAATTACCATCCTTGTTATAACTAATCTGTGTATATTTTGTGCTTCCGGTCGCAAAAGGAATTATTTCTTCATTGTTTTCAGCGTTTAAAATTTTATAATATGCTTTATCAATATATTGAATATCACAATCTAATGAAGCAGTGTGTAAAACGTGAGAATAATAATTTTTCTTTTTAAATTGCACTTTCATTCTTACTTGATCTGCTTGATTGTATATTCTTTTTAAATTAACAATTGAAGCTGTATAATCATCATATGTGTCAGAATCCGTCCCTGTTAAAACAAGTGGCTTAAATGAAGCAGTATAATAGCATGTTGAAGCACTAAACCAAGTTGCATACCATGTACCAGAGAACGATGCTGTGTTTGAAATATTTAAAGATTGTGTAAAAATTCCCGTATCATAACGACTGTCTGTAAGTGTAACGTTATATGAAGACGAAACAGCGTCTACATGGTCTCTAATTCTAACCCAAAGAGGTTGATTTACGTCTGTCAAATCTCCACGCACATAATTATAGAAAAATAATTTACTTGCATTATTATACGCAAAATTTCCACCATTATCTTGCACAACATCCGAATCCCAAACGGCTTGTAAATATGGCATCTTTTCAATAAATTTTGTCTCTCTTCCGTGGAAGATTTTGGTCTTGTACTCCTCTCCATCATTCTCTTGTGATTCGGTCAATAACATGCATAATCCATCATTCGTTATGCCTGTTGTTTGACCAATACTTGCGGTAAGCCAATTACCAACAATTTGCGTGATGTCACACTCCAAATCTTCATCGCCATAATCAAAATAACAAGAACCCGTTCCAAATCCAGCCGAAAGGAAATCACTCCCACTATGTGTCCAGCCCGCCGTACTTGTTGCTGACATCCAATTAGCAAATCCGACATCTTTATAAGAATCCGAATCCAGGCCATTTCCTTCGTCCCACGAACGACTAAGAGGATAACAAACAATTCTATATGAACTCGGAGTCGTTGAGTCATGTTTCATATCAAACATTTTTAAACTATACGACACAGACGAACTTGGTATTGTTTTGTCAACAAAAATTGATTGTGATAATTGAGCAATATCAAATTTCATAAGAATTCTTGAATATTCTTCAGCACTTCCTGGATATGTTCCACTAAGTTTAAAAATCTGCAAACTTGGGCACCTTCCAAAATTTGAACCAGTTATTCTAACTGTTGGTTCATTTAAATAATCATTAATTTTGTTTGTTATGAACGTGTCTTTTACTGGATATACGCGAAACCAACTCATCTTATTTATTTCCTATTATATAATTTTTATTTTTTTTATTTACTTGTCCCTTTTATGTCGCAGTTCGGAAATTTAATCTCAAAAATTGTATTATTATCACAATAAATAACACCATTTCTTGTATTTTCTTCAATGTTATATCTATATTGACTATAATTTCTTCCTTCAATTGTTCCAATTTTATTTATAAAAGTTAATTCATAAACAGTTAAAACACCAGGTATATTCGCCAATAATTTTGTAATATCTGTTAAGTTTATTGGTTGTGCAAGTTGCCATTTGTCAATTAAAAAATATTCTTTTAATGCATCAATACAATTTGATAATACTTCCGTTTTGTTAAAGTCAGGGTTGGACATTATAGAAAAGTTCAACCCTAAATTAATTACCTTTCCGTCTATTATTTCGATCCCTTGAGTAAGCATTCTATATCTATTTAAATATTTTTTTAAATTATTCTTTAGGGTGGTAGGTGCAGAAATTATGTAATTATTTGCATCTTGTGCTAGGACAACTAATTCAACTGCATTTTTATTAAGAGGATTTACCTGTACGTTTGCACGAAAAACTGACCCATACCTTGTTGGCATGCTCATTGCACGAACAATAAAATCCTCAGCAGTAACACAACGATTTTGTGCTGCAAAGTTTGCAGAAATTAACGCTTTTATTTCATCGACTGACGATTCATCTTTTCCGCCAACTATTGGTTTTGGGTTTTCAACAACAAACGAATTGCCAACGTCAGAGGATAACGAGGTGTCCAATGAACTATCCCCTACTTCAAATATCTTTTCGACAACGTTAGTCAACTGTTTTGCACCACAATTACTCTTTTTGCCTCCCCCTGTGCGGTACTTGACAGTAATGGTCGTGTTAACAGGTGCTAAACCAAGCGTGCGAGTTTTTAAGTAATTTTGGGGATCTATTGCAAAATCTGAGAAAGTAAAATTTGTATTGCCATAAGAAGGAAGTGATAAATCTCCGAATATTCGGTATTAAATCTCCATCAAAACTATCAGATTGGCCAGATCCAAATATCAAACTCATACGATTTTTATCATAATCATAATCGGATATAAATCTTTTTGGGCATGATTTTAATTTTAATACGTATGGTACATCACTCGTGTCTTCATTATCATTTTTTTTACCAGTAAAAATCGTATCTTGTGCTAAATAATCAACTTCGTACCAATATTCACCTGATGAATCTTTTACTTCAATAATCTCAATAACGTCATCGTCAATTAAATTTAATTTTAGGAAAGCTTTATAACCCGTAACTGCAAATGTTTTTGTCTTTGTTTCGCCAGCTTTTACCTCTACGTTTGTTACTTTTAAGTAAAAAGAAGTCGGCTGCTTGCTGGTAGAATCAATAGTAGCAACTGTACAAACTTTTGAATTTGCAATATCAACTTTTTCAAATGAAACATCGTCTAAAATTTCATAAGTTGTACCGTTTGTACTTTTTAGTTTTGCACCTCTTTTAATTGTACCTGCATATCTCATGTCGGGTTCAATTTTTTTGTTTAGTATTTTTGCTGGCACTGCTATTACACAATCAACATAACCGAACAGCTGCGCTTTTTCCAAAAGGTTTAAAACCTAATTGCTTTGCGTGCTTAAATATATTCTTCTTTTCTTTGGCCGTTTCTAAGAATGATTCTTCCATTTTTCGATCTAAATAGAAATTCAGATTTTCAGCAAAAAATGCCCCAAGTTCAGTGAGCATAATTCCTATCGATGATTCATTGAAATCTTCTATATCGTCCGAAAAATACATTTTAAGATGATTGACAAAATCAGATTTCAACGACTCAAAGTCCCTGTTAAGGTATCTTATACTTCTTTTTTTTGTTAAATCGGTGCTCATTTTATATGATTCCTAATTCTTTAAGTTTCTTTTGATCCCACAACTCACTGTTTGGATGTTCTTTGTGAAACCATTCCCATTTTTGCATGCCTACTTCATACTCTCTTCCTTTTATTTCTATATAAACGTCCCTATCGGGGAGATATGCATCCACAAAATAAGTATACTTTTCTTCTTTATTTTCAAAGGGAATTTGCCATTTAAATCTTTCTTTTTGTTCATTCCAACGATCAACAACTTTTGGTTCCCAACCGCCCTGACAATCAATTTCTTCGTTGGTTTCCCAGTTGTACTTCACTATTCTTTTATTTGAAGATCGGATTGCTTTCAAATGTATCTCCCTGTTTTGAGAAACATTATCTACATTATAAATTTCTCGACAAGTTTTTTTTCTATTTTCATTTGCCCTTTTGGGGTGACAGCATCCCTTCAAGATAACATCTTTTGGTCTTGACCACCATTCATCATTTAAAAAATCTTTGTCAATAAATTTACAAAGAGTACTCATATCAATATATGTTTCTTTAACTAAATCTATAGTATCTCCATGAATTTCCCTAATTTTTTTAATTACTTCTTCTATTTTCGTTCTCCTAATATTTGCTCTTTTTTGTATTGCTCGTTTAATATGTTCGTGTCCTTTTAAAACATTATTTGGTATTGCCCACCATTCATCACTTGGAAAATCTTTATCAATAAATCTTGCTTTTATATTTGTATTGATATAAGTTGATTCATCCAAAAGTAAATTATCACCATGAACTTTAAACAATTTTTCTTTAACTTGCTCAATTGTTAATTTTCTCATTTACTTCCTCAAAACCACCGCCATTTCATTTTTCAAATCCGTATTGCCCACACTAAATTTCACATTAATTTTACATTCGTTGTCCTGTAAACTTGCGTCATCACTTAAAAGCACGTCTATGCTCAAAATTCTAACATATGGCATCCACTTTGAAACTGCAAAAGTAACCGAATCGCTCACCTTTTGTTTAAATTCTTGTCCCATTGCGTCAAATAATAATGGTCTTAAGTTGCAACCAAAATCATAAAGCATTGGTCTTTCGCCGTAATTTGTTAAAATTAATACTTTTAAGTCGTCTGCAACTGCTGCAATTGTTTCTTCATTCATTGCAAAACTTCCCTCTGAACTTCTTTCAAGTGGAAATTTTATATTAATACTTCTCGTTGATTTTTTGTCTAATACCATACTAATAATTATCCTAAAATAAAATTTTATTTTTCTTTTTATGCCACTGTTCCAGGTGTAGTTACGGCTGTTTGATTATTTGACAAAGTTACTATAATATTCCCACCTGTTGCCCAAATATGCACTTTTTCTGCTATTTTTTCTATGCTTCCACTTGCAGGATCCGCACAAATAATGTTCATTTCTGCATCTAATGGAGCCCCAACCGCAGCAGTCGTTCCGGGTGCTCCTGTAAAAGTTGCATCTGCAAATGCCCAAGTAAGTGCCCATGTTTGAAAACTTGTTCCCAACGTTTGCAAAACTGTGTTTGAATTCATTGTTGTTAATAAAGTTGGCTGTAGAGTACTATATGTTAATGTAACAGGTATGGTTCCATTTGCTGTAGCTGCTTTAAAATATGCTTCAAATGCTTTAGCAAATTCTATTGATGCTGTTGCGTTATCTGATGAATCTGGCATATTCTTTAAAGCGTCTATTAATGTTTGTTTATCTAATGACATTTAAATATTTTTTTATTTTTTCTTTTATGGTTTGATTTTGACTGTTTTGGACAATACTGGTCCAGTTGCGGGCATTGACAAATCCAAGGTTGAAAAAGTGGCCAACGCGGGCGAAGGCGCATTTGGTATGGGAGAAGGATGATTATGACCCAATAATGCTGTCAAAACCTGTTTCCATACTATATTAAATTTATTGCCCAATACTGCTGGCTCTTTTGCGTCTTTTCCAATAAATATATTCTTTGCTTCAATTGTTACATCTCCACCTTCAACAACTACTTTCATCCCTTTTCTTGCAACTATGCGAATTTCATCACTTTTTAGCACTGCAAATGCTGTTGGCGAACTTTTTGCTCCAACATTTATTCCAAAATTTCCATCAACATCTGACTTCATGGTCAAATATAACATTGATTTATCTTCTTTTAAATCAACATCTTCAGTGTTTCTTCCAACAACTATATCGATTGATCCTGCTTCCTTTTCTTCGCCAGTATCCGATGTAGTAACTCTGTCCCTTCCTAAAACAATTGTAGTATTATTTGACCCTTCTATTACGCGATCTCCAATTCTTGCTTTAAATTTAGGTATATTTTCTTCAACAATAAACTCATCAGAGACTGTTGGTTTTGTTATATTTAAGGTTGTATCTGCAATTGCTTTGTCAATTGAATACCCATCTTCTGAATTATTGTCTTTGTTTAATTTAAATTTTTTTGCTCCCTCGCAATAATTTACATCATCAACTGGTTTTCCTTGTATTGTGAGCGGTTCGGGTGCTCTAGTTAGCCATAGTCCATGTCTTTTGAGCGAGTCCTCAAATATTATATAGCAATGCTCTCCTTCTTTTAAGGGCATTGTATCGTGCGAAAACATAGGCCAAAAAATTGTTAAATCGCTATCGTCCAAAAAAGAATTCATTCCGTCGGTCAAAATTCTAGCCTTAATAGAATTCTTTGGATTTGGTGGTTCAGTTTCTAAAACTCCACCAACTTGATCAATTTTCACAACAACTGCACGATAAAGAAATTGATCATTTCCGAGCCTATTTTCCACATAATCCTTTAAAAGATTATTTAATATATTCTCTGGATTTTGAGCTTCACGACTTGTAATTGGACGTCTGGCCATTTTACTTCAACTCCTTGTCCATATCTTCTTTTAATCTACTTTCTATTTGTTCAAGCATTTTTTTCAACTCTTCTGGCTCTTTTACGTCTTGTTTCCTTTGGTCAAGTTCGACCACAATTAACTGGATTTCTTTTCTTACTCGTCCAAATTTTTCCAATTTATCAGCCAATTCAACTGTCATTTCCACGTATTGCTTTAATAGATAATTGTATCTATCTACTAATTCTAAAATGTCTGTTTGTGATAAATCCATGCTTTAAACCTTTTTTTATTTTATTTATTATGTTTGGGATTAATTCTCTTCTTTTGTTTTTTCCTTCTTTATTTCTTCGTAAATTTTGTCCATGTCTTCCTCGCCAATTTTGCTATCTTCTTCCTTTGGATCCTTTTTGACAATTTTGTAAAACTCAAGAATTTGGGCGGTTTGTTTGGTCAGAAGTTCGATCAATTTTGTATATGTAATCCCATTAATTGCCCAATCTTCTTTTTCGGTTATTTGATCTTTTAATTTGTCTAGTGCACTTTGTATAGTTTCTCTATCCTTGTGCCAAGTTTGTTCAAATAATTCGTTCACTTGTTCTTCGGTTAAGTTATTTTTATTTTTCATGTGTAAATTCCTTATAAAATTTTATTTGATTTTTTTAAATTTTCTTCTTTCCAAAGTGGTTGAATATTCGTGTAATGGCAAACCCATAAAAATTGAATTTTATCTGTTAAATCGGCCATGCTTAAAGGGTAAATGTGATCAAATTCCCATTTTGTACCATAATTTGACCAAGTCATCATTTCTCCCGTAACGGGGTGTGGATAAAATTTCTTTTCAATGTATTGTTTAAATTCTTCAATTGAACAACCTAAATCACGAACGGCAGATCCTGCTTTAATTTTTCCTTTAATAAATTTATGCAATCTACCTCTAAGATTACATTTTATTTTATAATTTATATCACTTTTTCTTCTTTTTTTGCTATATTTTCTTCTTCTTGCATTTTCTTTTTCTGGATATTTTTTTCTATTATCTTTTATTTGTTTCAACCTTTTTTCTTTATTATTATAATAATAATCCAAACTTTCTTTTTTTATCTTTTCTTTATTGTTTTGATAATTTATTTTTTGCTGTTCTAATCTTTTTTCTCTATTCTTTAGGTATTGTTTTCTATTATATCCTTTTATTTTTTCTTTTGATGGTTTGTGAGTTTTGTTATAAATTTTTCCTCTTTCGTTTATTTTTTCTTTATTTTTTTCATAATGTCTTCTACTTTTTTCTTTTATTTTTTCTTTGTGTGTTTTGTCGTAATCCTTTGAATAATCGTTCACGCATTGCTTGCACCACGATCTCAATCCATCTTTATTTTTACCCTTATTGAATTGATTTATCTCTTTTTCAGTCCCACATTTTGTACAAATTTTAGTAATCATCTTATTATAAATAGTTAATTTTATACATTTCCGCTTAAATATCTCTCTTTAAATATATTATATCTCTTTCTAAACTTGATAAGTGAAGCTACTATTAATTTTGTTCCGAGTCCGAGTTATTTCCCTCAAATATAAATATACTCCCTTTTTATTTAATATCTCTACCAATTCAGTATTATGCAACAATAAGATAATAGCATCTAAAACTAGCTTGTCAGATTCACGGTGTATCTTTGTACGCCACGTTCGAATCTCTTCCTTTAGCAGTTCTAAAAATTCAATTTTCTCAAGGCTCAAATCGTGCGGAGGAACTATAACGCTCTGAAACTTTTTCTCTAAAACTTCCAGCACATCTCTATCAAAAATAACATCCGTTGTTGACTTTTTTTGTATCTGCTTTAATTTTTGCAAGCACAGATGTTTAGCTATTACAGAAAAATACGTGAACGCTTTACTGCCGTTTAGTCACGTCGAACTTGCCCAAATTTTCGAATATAAAACTTATGCAATCATTCTTTAATTCATCGGCATCCATGGCCAAGTTAAACTTATACGTGTAGATTATCGAATCGACCAACCTGTCCAAAGATGGGCTTATTTTTTCCTCAAATATTTTCTTTTTTTTGCTAATTGTTTTGTAATTTTGAAATTTCACAATCGCACGCTCGGTATCTCTTGTAAAGTACATCTTGTCCTTATCCGCATTAATTTTTACTTGTAGTTTCTTCGTCATACATTATTCCTCTTGTATATCCTATTAAAATATTTTTTAAAATTACTATTGTTTTTTTCAAAGTTATAATGTCAGGATCCTGACTCACTAATTCTCTTTTTGATAGTTTGTCCAAATATATAATTACTTCTTGAACATCATTTAATGAGCTATTAAAGAACTCATCATAAAGTAGTAATTGTTGACCAGCTTGAATATTTTTTTTCAAACTGTAATATAAAATAATTGATAATAAAATAACAATTATTATTAACATAATGCTTATAATCATTTTTAGTCCTTTTTTAAATTATATCCATCTTTCGCCCAACCTGGCCCAATTAAACTAAAAGTACATTTTGACAATATTCTTTTCATTGCTTCTTTGCATTTTTCACAAATTGGAATGTCAGAATATTTGCTCGTTGAGACAAATATCTCTTTTTTTGCTCCACATTTTTGACATTCATATTCAAATATGGGCATGTTATTCTTCTACCAAGAAATTTTGGTTCCTGAACGTTTGGAAAGAACCCTCCCCAAACTAACCATTCCCTTTGTTGCAATGTTACAAGCAGCGTTGACATCAGCGTGAGCTTCGAAGCCACAAGACGTGCAACAGAACTTGGTACCGCAACGACTTTGTTTGTCTACGTGTCCGCACTTCGAGCAAGTTTGAGAGGTGTAAGCAGGGTTAACTTCCCACACAAACACTCCTTCCTCGCTTCCTAAAACGTGACACCTATTAGCAAAGTAGTTTCTCGCCCAACCTTGAAGACGACCACTTCTAAGATTGTTCAAGACTTTGGGAGACTCAACTGCGAGACTCGACGAAGTCTTCTTGCAACGTGCAACGGCAGACTTTGCTTCAACGTCTAGCAATTGTTTTACTTGAGACTTAACAGACTTAGTTTTGATACCTTGTCTTTGTCTTGATGCTTGTTTTCTTCCTGATTTGAAAATAACCTTGCTTGCGTTTCTTCCAATGTATTTGTCGCTTCTTGTAACGGAGTTCTTATAACCTACATCACAACCAAGAAGTTTGTGTTGAGGCTGTGCTTTTGAAACTTCCTTTTGAACAAACACACGAGCAAAGGGTTTGTTGTTTTCATAAATAAATTCACAGGCAGAGTTTAACATCCAACCCTGTCTCAAAGAGACATTAAGTTTTTTGTGAGACAAAGCAGGCATTGAAATTCTTCCCTTTGAAAACTGATTTTCAACCGAAACCCAATAGTTGAACTTCTTTGTTTTGGAGGGTTGAATCTTTGCAGGACAACCTATAGTTTTTATAGAAGGAACGTTGGTTTTGCGTCCTGTTTGTTTGGCAGCAGCAACCAAAGCGGAGGTTATACCTCTTGCTTTGTGTTGTGCTTGGTTTGCAAGTTTTCCTAAGCCTTCGGTTGAAATAGATTTGTTTCCATTGAAAAACAACTTCCCTGCAAACAAGTTGGTGTATTCTAAAAATCTTTTGTAAGAGTAGCGAGCAACCTCAGACTTTCCAAAATTTGGATACAGTTTGAGTTTGTAAGTTCTTGTTAGTTTCATTTTATAAACCTTTTTCTTCAAAATACTTTTTAAAGTTCAAAATCTTTATAACATATTCTTGAGTTTCTATCGGATATCTTGACCATTCTTTAGCTTCAACTTTCTCAACACACATAGGCCCGCAATTGTAACTACGAACGGCCAACTCAACATTATGCTCAAATAAATTTAACATTTTTGCAATATACCACGTTCCAAATTGAACAGAATCTTTAATTTTATATAAATTATAGTACTTTCTGCCAATATCATCCGCTATTTCTTTTGCCGTATCAGGCATCACTTGGGTCAATCCCATTGCACCAGTTTTTGAAATTGCCTTTACGTTGTATCCTGATTCTCCTCTTATAATGGCCATAATCAAACTTGTTTCAACATTATATTCTTCACTATAATCATATACAAAAGATGCAATATCGGTTATTTGCCCAATTGATAGATTATGTTGAATATATTCTTCTTTAATGCTTATTAAAATAACCTCTCTTATCTTCTTTATTTTGCTCCACCTATAATTTTTTGGATCGATTGATTGCTCAATAATGCTTAACTTCTCCATATTTTTATCAATCTTCACAATCGCTTCTTTGTATGATTTATCTGAATTTTGAATCTTATCGGTTAATTGTTTTTGATAAAAATCTACAACATAAAACAATAAAGCAAACATGCCTAAAACAATAAAACTTTGAATAAAAATTATTTTTTTCATTATTACCTCGAAAATTTGTCAGCGACCTTCGTAGCTACCCAACTATCGGGTTTTATTATACAAACAAATCCCTGGTTTACGACAAACCCAACAAGTTCTTCAACATATTGACCGGAAGCAAATTTCTTATCTTTGTTACAGTCTATGTGTATTTGAATCTCAAGTTTATCTTTTGGCAAACTTTCAACCAACTTATATGCACATTCTAACGAATACCATGTCTCATTCATTAAACGTTCCCTAAGAGCTATCAATCTTCTTTTCTCATTCTTTTTAACAAAAATAATTCCACCCTTATTTGCCTTATGTAGCACAATTACAGTGCTATAAACTGTCTTTTTGTACTTCCGATTTACTTGACTGTCAGTTCCAATATACAGTCTGTATTCATATCCTTCTTCTAACTTATTTTTTATTTCATTTATTATGTCCACTTCTTTTCCATCATAATTCTTAAAATTCATAAATATAAAACTCCTACATCTATATCATTATTATAGCATAAATAAAAACAAATGTCAAGAATTATTTTTAATAATAAGCAGGTTCGAGTATAATAAAAAACATCTTTCCACATTTAGAACATGGATATTTTTTACTAAGCTGCATCTTATCTATATTTTTGATCGGTTCGTTGCAAATTGGACAATTATAAATTTTTTTTTCTTTTTTCTTTTCGAACATTTTTTTATCCTATTTTGTTACATATTTTTTAATGCTATAATAACAGAATTTGTATTTACTATGTTTAGGTTTAGCATCTTTAATACTGCTGTAGTTTTTTTACCAATTATACCATCGATATTACCTATTTCATAATAACCAAGTCTGATCAACTGAGATTGAATAAACATATTTTTTATTTTTTCTTTATCTTCGTTCGGATCCCAATTTCCCGTGTCCAAGCAACATGCTTTTGCTGCGACTTCATAGGGCAAACTATCATATGCTTTTGACCAGGTTCTACAAGGAAAATCGAAATGCCAGCGTTCAGATTTGCTCATATCTGGTTTTGAAATAATTGGTCTAAATCCAAGTGGTTTGCACAACTTCCAAAATTCTTCTAATTGTTTTTCATAAGGAATATTTGGGAAAGTTAGCTGTTCTATACTTATATCAATGGCATGACCTGAAGTATGAAAACTTTCACCCGGTTTTGCAACAAATGCTTTTTTAATACCCTTTTCATACAATTCTCTTGCAACTTTTTGTTGCCCAAATGTACGAAATAGATCTGAAATATGCAAGTTTCCACCTTTTTTCCCGACCTCTTCGTTAAGTAATTTTAATGCATCAAACATTTCTGAACAAATATTTGATCCCTGACCTAGCTCTTGAATCTTTAATCTTTTTCCTGTTTTTTTGCCAATGTAAATTGTATCAATTCCACTTGCACTTACTAAATTTTCTCTTTTCAAATCTGTATTTTTGAAACTTATAAATTGATTTACCGTGCCCATTTTAATCTCCTTTTACTATTCTAATTGAATCTTCTGGTTGATCGTGCGTTGATACTTCAAGAATTTGCGAATCCATAAGAGCTATTACCTGATGTACTCTATTGCGAGGAATATGAAAGGTTTCACCCGCCTCTAAAATTATTGACCACATTCCGCTTCCTTTTGTCGCTTCTATTCTTTCAACGTTATCGCCATATCTTAATTCAATTTTACCAACTAAAATATGAAAAGTCTCTAATTTTTCAATGTGTTTGTGAATTGACATTTTTTTATTCTTAAAAATATATAATATCTTTGCACAATATTCATCTCTATTTTCTATAATCTTCTCGCCGCCCCATCCGCTTTTTGATCCATTGAGATTCAATAATTTTATCGTACATTATTAATTATCCTTTTATTATAATTTTATTTCCCTTTTTTAAATTTTCTTCGGTCCACATGGGTTGAATATTTGTATAATGACAAACCCATAAAAATTGCACTCTATCTGTTAGATCTGCCAAACTTAGCGGATAAATGTGATCCAATTGCCATAAACTACCATAGTTTTCCCATGTCATTTTTTCACCAGTTATAGGGTGATCATAAAATTGTTTTTCAATGTATTGTTTAAATTCTTCAATTGAGCAGCCCAAATCACGAACAGCCGAGCCTGCTTTAGAGCCGTTTCTTACGCTTGCTCTCACTCTACTTCTAACATTACAAGCAATTTTAAATTGAATATCTGTCTTGCATCTATTTGTACCATAGTGTGGATTTTTTAGACGCCATCGAGCATCCTGTTCTTTTTTCTTTTCTGGATTTTTTTGACGCCACTGTTCTCTCCCCTTCTTTACTTTTTCTGGATTTTTTTGACGCCATTGAGCTGATTTTTCTTTGTTGTACTCTGGGTTTTTTTGATAATATTGTTTGTTGTAATCTGGATTTTTTTCATACCTTTTTTTTCCCATTTCTTTTACTTTCTCAGGGTTATCCTTTTTCCATTTTTTATTTTGTTCTTTTTCTTTATCAATATTATTTAAATATAATCTTCTTCTACTTTGTTTACATTTTTCTTTATTTTTTTCTCTCCATTTTCTTTTTTCTTTTGCTCTGCAATCTCTACATTCACTTCGATAATATTTTCTATTTTTATATTTTTCATAATAACATATTGGATATCCCCAACCACAATCTTTACAAAATTTTAATAACATTATTTCAATTCCTCTTTTGATACCGTATTTGTACCAATTTCGCGCTTAGACACCAAAATAGAAGCCGCTCGGTTGCCCTCTCTAATAGATTCATAAAAATCGTTAGTATTTAAATAAGTGGTAATCAAAGCACTTAAAAAAACATCACCGGCTCCGATCACTTTCGGTTTATTTTCAACTTTTTCGACCCCTAATTTAAATTTTACTTTCCCAAATTGAAGCAATTCCGCTCCTTCTGGTCCTTTTGTTATAATTAAATTTTGAACTTTCTCATCTGTTCCATGTTTAGAGTTCAAATATTCATTTAAATTAATTTTTATTACATAGCTTTTCAAATGTCTCCAAATGCTTAAGTCTTGTTTCTTCGTGTCAATAAAAATTGTACCATTTTTATATTCCTTCAGTTTGTCAATAACTAATTCACTAACCGTACCTTTACCATAATCGCTTATTGCAATTGCATCAAAATCATTTAATCTGTTCCTCTCAAATAAAAAATTAAATTTTTTAATCATATCGTCACTAAAGCGTTTTTTATTGTCAATTCGCGCTACTTGTTTTTCTTGTTCTAGGTCTATGATTCTTGTTTTTATGATGTTGTCAGATAGCGATAATTGACTACTAAAGTCATTTGTAAACGCACAATTTGATACAAAAATGTTTCTTTGCTTAAGTTCTCTTAAACATAAATCTGATACAATTCCAGAGTATATGGCGTCATTTTCGCTGCATAATAGCTTTAAATTGCTGGCAACATTCATTGCTCCGCCTAACATATATGCTTCTTGTTCTATATCATAAATTGGCATATTTTCTTGTTCAGAGGACATTCTATACGATTTACACAAAATATAATGATCAATAATGCTATCACCAATTACTAATATTTTTTTCATTTTGTCAGTCCTAATTCTTTAAACAAGCTATTATATAAAACCATAAATTGCTCATCTGAAACACCCGTTCTTTTTAGCATAATATACTGAACAGCTGCCAATGCTTTTAATTGCTTTTCATTTAATTTCTTTATGAAATTTATAATATTTTTATTTTCTTCTATCATATTTGTTTTATTTTTTTTCCTTTTATCCTTTCAATAATCTTTGAGCTGCTCATATCATCGACTAAAGGGCAGTATATAACTTGTGCAATATCTGACCCAATTACAACTTTATCAACGTAGTCCATTCCCTTCACAATAACACTTGGACTTACATTTTTAATCAACTCATATAATTCTTCGTTTGTATCAAAACCAATTACTTCATCTACTACAAAATCACTACCAATTTTTAAATTTAATAAATTTCTTTTTCTTTCCCAGTGCTCAAATATCGGCCTATTCGGACCTTTATCTTGTCTAATTTTATTGTCAGAATCTAGGCCTATTACGACTTGTCCGGTTTGACCAGCTAATTCTCTACAAAAGGTCAATAAATTATAATGACCTATATGAGTTAGATCAAATGTTCCGGTTTGTAAAAATTACTCTATTCATCAAAACTCATTTCCAAAATTTCAATAGAACCAACTTTTTTAGTTCCGTTCATTAAATAAATTTCATTTCTTTTCTGTCTTTTTGATTCTTGAATAAAAAATTTAATATCTCCGCCTCTTACAAATAACTTATCCTTTTCAATATCAATAAAGATACTTGTTTGTAAAATAGTTGAAACATCATTATGACATTTAAGATTTATTTTTTTTGTTTTTATCTTTGATTCAATTGCTAAATCTATAATTGTTTCTATTAAAGTTTCATTCCATTCACATACCGAACCATTAAAAATTGCTCCTTCAACTACTTCACCTGTTTTTTCACAAACAAACACTCCAGGATGTCTACTCCAATAATATTTAATCATTTTCTTTCTCCTTTTTCCAATGTATTAATTTGCCCGTATTTTTTTTCATATTTCTTCTTGATTTCAAATAGACTTCTTTATTTTGCATCGGATATTCTGTACCAAAATTCTTAAAACTTGTTTGTTTCTTTTTTTCCTGCACATCTCTATTTTTTGATGGATTATTTACTCCAAAATTTTTTATACATGTTTCCTGTTTTTTTTCCTTTATGCTTTGTAATTGAGAAGGATTTGATATTCCATAATTATTTTCCCAAAATTCTTTTATTTTTTTCTTGCCAATTTCTGATTGAAAAATATTTTCTACACCATAATCTTTAATACAAATTTCCTTTTTTTTATTTTTTACATCCTCTATCTGAGAAACATTTTCAACTCCATATTTTTTTTCTAAAGTCTTTTTTGTTTTTTCTGTTGTTTTTATAATTTTTATTATACTCTGTTCTACACTCTTTGCAGCAACTCCACTTCTCAATAAATTCATCAATATCTTTTTCTTTTTTGCATTTTATACAAATTTTACTATTCAATTTTTCTTTAATATGTATATTTCTTCCTTTGAAAGAAAAAGTTTGAGTATGACAATTAGGACACAAAAAACATAAATTTTCAATTCTATTATCACCACGATTACCATCTATGTGATGAAGATCTAATACCAATTCTTTTTCTCTCCATTGTGGCTCTTGGCCGCATTCTGCACACTTATACTCTAAGAGATTATTTTGTAAAATTAACATTCTTAAAGTGCTACTATTCTTCCTTTCTTTTCCTAAAATTAAATAATCTTCAATTTTAGTTTTTCTAAAATTTGGATGTCTTTGCTTTAAATTTAAAACATTGTGCGGATAAGCAAAAAAATTTCCATACTCTCTATCAATAAATTCACATTTTTTATGTGAATTTATATATGATTGAGGAACAATTTTGATTAATTCGTCAAATACATTATCAATTTTTTTTTGCATGTCCATAAAATCTTTTTTTAAACTATTAACAAATCTTTCTCTATGTCCTTGCCCACATTTATAAACATTATAAGGATTGTTCCAAAATTCACCATAATCTTTATCAAAAAATTTACATGTTTTATCTGTCCCTTTATATGTAGAAAAATCAATAATAACATTATCTCCATGTTTTTCAAAAATTAATTTTTCTATTTTTTCTCTGCTATATCCGCCACTTCCTTTTTTCCTGCCCATAATCTATGTGTCTCCATTACTTTTGGATGTCTACCTTCATATTGATAAATTTTATGATTATTGTCTTTTATTGATCCGTTTTCGTCCACGTACCAACCATAATCAAAATTTTTACCCGTATTGTTATAATTATCTCCAAATCTAGTTTCCCACCATTGTTTTTTTACATTAAATTTTTTTTCGACATTTTTACAAAATGCATAATGATGGTACTTGACACATAAATAATCAAATACGTAAGGTCTAACAAATGGTATATTTCCCCAATTCATAAAATTGTCATTAACAAAAAAACAATCATTAGTTATTTTAAACAATCTAGGAAACTGCTGAAAACAGTAGTGCTCAAAATCGTTACAAAACGTTAGAGATTGGAAATATGCTGCATATCTATTTTGTTGTTCCATTATTTTGCAACAATTGTCGATCAACTTAAAATTTTCTTTTGTATAACATTCATCTCCGTCAATAATCAATAAAAAATCACTGCCCAATTCTTTTATTTTTTGAAGACCAATATTTCGCTGTTGGGGATCTGATAGCTCGTTTGCTTCAATATGAAAAACTTTTTGATTGTCTGCATATTTTTTTATTATTTCTATTGTTCCGTCTGTACTTCTTGGAGATTTTCCTAGTCTAATAATCTCTTGATAACTTCCGTTCTACAATTACAACATTATCAACAAAAGGTAAATAAGACCTAATAGAATAATCTAAAAATTCCGCCTCATTATAAACTGTGCATAAAACGGACAATTTCATTTTATTAGCGTACTTTTGTCAAATCTGCCAAAATCTTCATGCTTGTATTATTTGCAAGTTTCAAAGCATCAACAACCGGCTTCAATCTGTCATTTTCATCTTTCAAACTTGAAATAATCTCATCATACCTATTCAATTTTTGACCCATTCTTGACAATACTCCAACTGATTCGTCCAATTTTGTTTCCAATTCTTTTACTTTTTTTTCAAGTTCTAAATTCGTCATTTTATTCTCCTTGTTAAATTAATTTTATTTTTTCTATTTATAATGTTTCTTTTATTATCTCTTCTAATGTCTTAAAAAATTTTTCAAAATTAAAACCTTCTTTTTCCTCTTTTGTTGTTAAGATAACTTCATACATATCAGCTATATTGTTTTTTCTTTTAAGTTTTACTATCTTCATTATAACACAATTATTTTCATTTGTCAACAATTATTTTATATTTTCGTTATTTCTTCCGCATATGCTTGCTTTATTATACCCTTTTTCCACATTTCAATTGGAAAATCTATACCATTATGACACATTCCACCATTTAAAAATTTCACAACTTTTGTTTGATGTAATTCTGGCATTTCTATAGACTTTACAAAATTAACATCATTATCAAATATTACCACACATGACTTATATTTTCTTTTATCTTTGTCTGGTTCTTGTTGATTTAGCCCAATTAAAAAATAATCTTTATTTTTCGCCATACCTTTTGCATATGATTTTTCATCTATTGATATATTAAAACTTTCTTTTTGTTTGTTTAATAAATTAATTTTTACTAATTTTCCTTCTTTTGAATTTAATGTATATAAAAAATTTTTTTCTATTATTATGTTGTGATTCTCAAAACCAATATTTTCATATTTATCAATAATTTCAAATTTTGAATTGCATTTTAAAATATAAGATGGATCCTTTCTATTGTGAACGCACAAATAAAAATAATTATCCTTAAAATATATACTATTCATGTGATTAACATTTTCTATTTTTTGAGTATAAATTTTATATAAATTCCCATTTTCAACGCCTAAAACCTCAATGGTATTAAAATCTATATTACAAACAAATAACCTGTCTCTTAGATAATATAATTGATGTATATCTTTCCATTCTTTATTTAAAAAAATTCTTATTTCATTGTTTTTATCAATACAAATTATAGAATCATTTTTGGATAAAAAAATATATTCCTTGCTCCAAGTAACACCAAAAAAATCTTGAGGCACTAAACATTCTTCTTTTGTATTTACTACCCTAAAAAATGAAATAATTTTATCTTCAATTGAATCGTATATAAATAATCCAAAATTACTAACCACGCAAAAATTAGGAATATTATCAATTTTCATAATAATCTCTATATTCTTCACATTCTTCTATCTCATCTACCGATCTTTTTTCTGTTCTATATTCAATTGTATCTTCAACAGGATCTCCGCATTCTAATGCATGTTGGGTAAAAAAATGTCCTGTTGAATGATCTTGCGGTGCATCTCCAAAATAATAATATTCAATAGTATGCAATAATTCGTGCCCCAGGGGTGAAATGCCTAAACATGAATAATATTCCACATAAATAGACCAACCATCATAATTAACACCACTAACCCAATCTTCACATGAATATAAATCATTTCCAGGGGATTTTACAGTTTTACAATTAAGAGATAGATTGCCATCGATAAAATGAACAACAACCTCTTCTTCTTCAAATATTTTAGAAAAATCCTTCATATAAAAATAATATTTTTGAGTTTCTTCTTCTAATATTTTTACAATCAAATCTATATCTTTTGAATCAACTTTTAATCCTTCTTCAGTACAAACTTGTATTCCGGATGTTACATAAATATTTTCACACTCAATTGATATTTTCCCTCCACATGAAAAAAGAAAAATAAATAACAAACTAAAATATTTCATGATTATTATCCTTCATTTTATTTAACATAAAATCTCTATCTATTTCTTGATCTGTATAAATTTTAAACTGCTCCATTGAATTTTCAAACTGCATGCTTGAACCACAAACATATTTTTTATTTAATTTTCTTGCAATTTTTAAAAGATTACTTTCATTATTTGGAACAACATCAAAAATATATTTATATCTACTTACTATCTCTTCTGTAAAAACTTTATCTTCAACCCCTTCCATTCCAATTGGCGTTGCATTTATCAGGAAATCCGCTTCAAAAAAATTATTTTTATTTTTTTTATGTTCTATTTCTTTTTTATTTAATATGTAACTTATTGAATTTGAAATTGCACCTGTTCCATAAACATATGCAGTTTTACTATCATTTAACAAGTTTTCACACACTCTCTCAAAAGCAATATGATCTGTATTGTAACAGTATGGGAAATATTTATCTCTAAAAACCAATGTGTTTATATTGCCAATATTTCTAATTATATCTTTGTTATAATCTTCAATGTTAACGTCAACAGACGCTATTCTTTTAAATGGCATGCTTATTGACATACCTGACGTTCCCATGTCTTTATGGATTGATATAAATCTATTAAATTTTACTGTATTTAAAAAAGATTCATCCAATTTTAACGGTTTATAAATTGCATCAATTCCTATTTTTTCAAACGCTAAATTAAAAAAAGTTGCTCCAAAATTGCCCGGTTTAGACGAAATAGAATAAAAAATCTTGGTATTTTTATTTATCATTACTCGATAATAGCATAAATTTTATATTTGTCAAGTAAAAAAAGAATTGTTTCGGCAACGGCACGTTCGCCACCTTTTCGTTGAATAATTATATCGGCTGATTTTTTTACATGATCAAGAGCATCAACCACTGTTATGCCCAAATTTGCCTGTTTTAAACTATAATAGTCAGCCCATCCATCACCCATAAATATAATATGTTCTATTGGATATTTTTCTCTAATCCATTCCCAACGCTCATGTGGTTTGCCTGAAACTAAATCGAGTTTTAGACCCATTTCTTCCACTATTCTTTTTTGAGTAATTGGAAATCCTCTTTTGTCGGCTGTTATAATATTTACCTTGATGAAGTTACTCAATTCTTTTAATAAATCAAAGTCATCCGGGCCAAAACATTTTAAATATTTCCCTTCTTTAGTGTAATACATTTTGCCATCTGTTAAAATACCGTCAAAATCTAAAACAAAAACTAAATCTTTTTTGAGCATGTTATTCTATTATTTTAAAAATTCTTTTTACCAATTGTTCAACACTTAACCCATATTTATCATATAAATCACTTGGAGCACCTGATTCAGGAAATTCATCATCTATACCTATTCTAATTAATCCGACTGGACAATACTCCGTTAAAACCTCAGAAACTATAGAGCCCAGGCCACCTACAATGCTGTGATCCTCAATTGTGAATAATTTTTTTGTCTCTCTTGCACATTTTACTATAACTGCCTTGTCTATTGGTTTTAAAGTTTGGAAATTAATAACTCTAACTGTAAAACCCGTAAGTTTCTCAACCAATATTGCCGCCTCAAGAACATCTGATATTATACATCCCGTTGAAAATAATGTTATATCATTTCCTTGTTTTACGATCATGGCTTTACCAAATTGAAATGGCGTATCAAATTCTTCAAATATATCTACAACAGGCTGTCTACCCAATCTTAGATAATACGGAGAATCCAAATTCGTTTCGCATAAATAATTTACAATTTTTATTGTTTCGTTGTAGGTAGATGGATTTAAAATTTTCATATTTGGTAAAGATCTCATTATGCTCAAATCTTCAAGGCCCATTTGAGTGACACCATCTTTTCCTATTGCCATTCCAACATGACTTCCTACTAAAACAACCGGCCTATTTGGATATGCTATGCTACAACGAATGATATCGTACCTCCCGGTGAGAAACGATGCAAATGAAGCTAAAAAAACTTTATACCCATATTCTGATAATCCCGACGCTACACCGATCATATTTGCTTCTGCAATGCCCATTTGAAAAAATCTATCCGAATCTGTCTTCTTAAAATCTGCAATTTTTGTAGCCTTCCCCAAATCCGCATCCAATGCTATAATATTATCATATTTTTCGCCCATTAAGGCTAGTTGATGTCCAAATGCGTCTCTTGTTGATTTCATATAATATTCCTATTTATAAATCTGCAAAAATTCTTCCAACGATATTAAATTTAACCATTTACTTTTATTTTCTTGAAATTTTTTCCATTCTACAGTTGAACCATTCACGTCTATTGGTTTTTGTGAACCTTTTCTTATTATTCCACATCCACAAAACTTTTCAACAACTCTCATTTCTAAGTCGCTTCTTGTTGCTCTTAAATCCAACCACGCCCTCCAACACGAACCACTTGACGAATCAAGATCGTCAGATGGCAAATCCATAGATGGATCAATATCGTGACAAACAATAATTCCATTTGGATTGAGAAATTTGAGAGAATTCTGCACATCTCTTATAACTTGCTGTTCTTCGTGTTTTCCATCAATAAAAACTATATCAAAATATTGCGAATTAATCTTAAAAAAATCATCTGATTTTAAATTATAATTAATACCAGGATACCTGTTGCTCGGATCAACACCTACCTTACAATCGCACTCTATTCTTTCAAAATTATAACCCTCAGCCACACCTATTTCAAGGTATGATTTAAAATCATAAGTGCTGATTAAATAACTAATTAAACCTTCATGACCCATAATTAAACCTTCGTATTTCATCTTTCTCTCCAATATTTTATGCGCCATTAAATATTCTTCTTTGGATGGTACTTTACTATGCCATTCAGGATTTTCCATAAAATACACACCATTTCCTTTTATAGTTTTTAAAATTAAACATAAGGGTTTGTCTGTAATATTTTTTAATTCTTTTTTTATTGTGTTCATGTTGTGACCATATTTAAGTCTACAATCCCAACCAAATGAACAAATTTTTTCCTGTAAATTATCATATATATTCAACACATCTTTTACTTTTCCTTCGCTTTGTGCTCTATTCCAATCCACAATACAAATCAAATTTTTTAAATTCAATTTTGGAAAATACATAAGAGCTTCCCAAATTTGTCCCTCTTGCATTTCTCCATCGCCCAATACGCAAAATACTATTCCGTCTTCTTTTCTTAAATGTTTTCCTAAAGCGTGCCCTATTGCAATACTTAGACCTTGTCCTAACGATCCTGTTGTTGCATCCATCAATGGTAGTCTTACTTTGTCCGGGTGGCCTTGTAATGGTGAATTTATTTCCCTAAAAGACGCTAAATCTCTATCACTAATTTTTCCAACTTCATGCAATGCTGCATAAATAATTGGAACAGCGTGGCCTTTTGATAAAATTAACTTGTCCTTTCCGCACATATCATAGTCCGAAAATAACACGGACACCAATTCCGCTATAGAAAATGACCCTCCAATATGCCCGGATTTCTTTTGATAAACCATATCCAAAACTTTGCTTTTTAATTTGTTTGGACTAATGTACATTTTGAACCTTCTCTTTTAATAGACCAACTGCAATGTGTGTTAAGCTTGACAATAAATCTTCATAATAAAAGTTGGCATTATTGTTTCCTATTTGACCAGGAAACTCTGATTTAATATCCAATGAAATTACTAAATCAGCAAAAGCATTACAATTGTTAATTAAATTTCTTGTAAATAAAATGTTTTTCATTTTCTTTTCTTTTGCTGTTTTAAACGCTTCTAAAACGTTTTTTGAATTACCAGAACCTGACGTTCCTATTAGTATGTCGCCATCACTACCTTGATATTTTAATTGCTCACTAAATACATAAATAAAGCCCAAATCATTTGTAATTCCAGTTAAAGTTGCTTGATCGCTGCATAAATTTACACATTTAAATCCATTCCTTTGAACATTTTGAATGCCCTTGTTATCACTAGTGAATGGATGCATGTTGAAATCTACAACTAAATTTTGAACCGATGCGCAATTTCCACCGTTCCCACATGCAAAAACTGTTCTTTCGTTTTCATAAGCTTCAAAAATCATTTCAACAAATTCGGCAATTTTTTGAACAGGTAAACTATTAAAAGCTTCAATAGACTCTTTTTTATATAAATTTATTAATTTTTTTATGTTCATTTATTTTTATGTTCCTTTTCTATTTTTCCGTCTTTTCTGTCGTATTCATCTTCAAACCTTTTTACGTCATTTAAATGAGGGGTTGAAACTTCTAAAGCAGTGTAATCTGTTAATGCAATAACTCTATGTTTAGTTTTCAACGGGACTGACCACCCTTCTCCTGCTTTATAAATTCTCTCTTCCATTTCTCCGTTTTCGTTTTCAAGTAAAACCTTTGCTTTTCCTTTTATAATATAATTTGTTTCATATTTTTTAACATGCAATTGTAAACTACTTTTAAATCCTTTTTTCATATTGATAATCTTGTATGCATATACTGAGTTTAGTTCAATCCAACATTCATTTCCCCATGGTTTATTGACAATATAATTCCCAATATCTAATTTATTTTTTTTTGTATTATCAATTTTTTCTTTATATTGATCAAGTGCTTCTTTAATCATCTTGTCCATTTTGTCTCCTTATGGAATGCATTTTCCATATTTTATCATATTCTCAAAATACATCAAATATTTTTGAGCAGCTACATGATAATGAAAATTTTGCATAGCAAAATCCCTACAATCTTGTGGATTTATTTTTCCAATATTAACAATTGCTCTTGTAACATCCAGCTCACTTGTGCATAAAAACCCCGTTTTATTATGAACAACTATCTCAGGAAATGAAGAATGATTAAAGCAAATTATCGGGGTTCCGGAAATAGACGATTCGGCCACTACAAGGGGGCACGCATCACTAATTCTGCTCAAAATAAACACTCCCTTTGCATTGGCAATAACATTTGCTTTTTCAAGTCCATTTACTGGACCTAAATATTCTATTTTACTATTGCACATTGATTTTACATAATTTATAATTTCTTGATTTTTTCCTGTACCAGCTATTTTCAAGTTAAATTTCAATTTTTGAGCAAGTTGGATAGTTGTTGCTAATCCTTTTGACTCTCCCCAATCTGTTCCTCCGATCCATAAAAAATAATTTTCTTTTTTTTCTTTGTACGCGAAATCTGCGGGATCTACACAAGAATGAACAAAGGCGGGATTTTCGCTCAAATCACTCACAAACTTACTAACACAAATCATTCTCGAATCATTGTGCCAAAAAGATTTAGGAGGATCTTGACAACCGCCATGTATCGTTGAAACAAAGGGTAATTTCCATGAAGGATATATTTTATTATATTCTTCGGGTGTTCCCCCGTGTACATGAACGATATCAAAATTTGAAGGTATTTTATCAACAATTGGCGCTGGCATATTCGTTGAGTCTAAATTTACATGCATAACAACTTCATGACCCAATTCAATAAATGCTTTTGTTAAAGCTTCAACTACTCTTTCAGACCCTGCGCTATTTTTTGCGAGTCCTGTATATCTACAATTTTCTACGATTTTCATTATAAAATTCCCATTTGTTTTAAAACTAATTCATTCCACAATTCACTGTTTGGGTGTTCGGCGCGAAACCAATCCCATTTTTCTTTAGCGTCTTTGCGGAAATAGCCTTTAATTTCAATATATTTGTCTTCATCGGGAAGATAGGCGTCTGGGAAATAAATATGATCATTTGGCATTTTGAATCCTTGCGGATGCCAAACATAGTTGATCTTGTTTTCGTTCCAATACGAAACAACCTTTGGTTCATAACTTGCAACACAAACAATTTCCTCTCCCGTTTTCCAATGATAAAGAATTGTTTTATTTGCTTGAGATTTTAATATTTTTTTCATTATTTTTTCATTTTTTGATGGATTATCAACACCATATTTTTCTAAGCAAGTTTGCTTTGACAGTTCCTTGGTTGAGCACCCGCAAGATCGTATTCTTCCTTGCGACAAATATGTAGCAGTTACTTCTTTTACTTTTCCGCAATCACACAAACAAATCCAATAGTTATCTCTTGATTTTCCTCTTCTTGTTGACAATTCTAATACTTTTAATTTTCCTATTTTTCTTCCTTTCAAATTTAATGACATTTTTTCTTTTCTAAAACATCCACAAGATTTAGAAATATTTCTTATTAAAGATTCTTCTTCAATTTTTTTTTCAACTCCACAATCACACCAACAAATCCAATAAGTACGATTATTTTCCCTAATCCTACTTTTTGCTACTAATTTTCCAAATCTTTTATTTTTCAAATCTCTTGACATAATATTTATAAATAATATTAAAAAACAAATTTTGTAAATATATAATTACAATTTTCTACAATTTTCATTAATACATTTTCTCGTTAAATAGAGGATGTTTTAACATAATATCTGGGTGTTTTCCTGTAAATTCTATACACTTCATAACATCCTTAAAATAATTCCAATTTTTATTCATATATTGCTCATATGCTTCTGCGCCTGCATTATCACAATAAGTTTTATAAAAATTATATTTAAATTTTATTCTCTCCGCGCCTACTGTATTATAATGAAACACCTTTAAAAATTTTGGATAATCATAATTTATTTTTCTTACATGTTCAGGTACTTTATCCAATTCTATACTTTGCCATGCATTTAATTTGGGCCAATATAATATATCACAACTGTGAAATGGCATTGTACAATCTTCTGTTATTCTACCAATTCTAGGGTTGTAGAATTCTCTCCAATGCCAAAAATCAGGTGCAAAACCATACATTGACACATTAATTCCCATTATACCATTTTTTTCACAGTTTGTCAAGATATTTCTCATAGGAGTTAAACAATTCTTTGGCCAAATCTCATCTGTTCCTACAGAAAAGAACCAATCCATTTTCATTTCTTTCGCTAAATTTAGCCCATAATTTCCTAATTCTACAAAATTTTTTGGGGGATTTTTTGGTTGAATTAAATGTATTTTTTTTTCTTTTTGTTGCCATTTTTTTATAACCTCAACACTTCCGTCAATAGAATGCAATGGCGCTCCTCTTTGAACAATATTGTCCATTCCAACATCAATTATGCATATTTCATCAACATAATCGTGTATTGATTCTAAAACATAATCTAAAAAATGTTCCTCGTTATATGCTGTTATATTTGCAAAAATTTTCATTTAATATCCCATTTTTTCAAATAGTAATCTCTATGATTGTTAATTTCATCTTCTAAAATTATTGTAGGTTTCCAATTTAAAATTTTCAACGCTTTAGAATTATCTGCCAAAGTTTCTCTCAATTCCGCTGGTCTTTTTTGAATAAATATTTTTTTATTTTTATCTATTCCGAGCGATTCTAAAATTAAGTCTGCCAGCTCTAACATGTTATAATTTCTTCCTGTTCCAATATTAAAAACCTCTCCCTCAAATTTTTGATCATTTTTGTACATTGCTTTTATATTTGCATCAACTACATCAACTATATTGGTCAAATCCCTTCTTTGTAATCCGTCACCAATTATTGTTGGATAACTTTTATCAAATAAAATTTGCCTAAAAAATAGACCAACTACTGGGGCCAACTCTCCTTTTAAAACTTCTCTTGAACCCCATACATTAAAATATCGCAAATTTATTCCACTAATTCCATACAATTTAGCATAAGTTCTAATATAATTCTCTGCAATATATTTACTAACAGAGTATGGATTTAAGCAATCTACAGGCATGTTCTCTCTATATGGGCATTTATTTTTTAATCCATAAGTTGAACTTGATGAACTAAAAACTATCTTATTGATTCCGTTTTCTCTCATCATTTCTAATATATTAAAGGTTCCTGTTACATTTGCTTCGTGGGTTCTTTGAGGATTGCGAACTCCTTCTTGAATTCTAGCTATTCCTCCTAAATGAAATATACCATCAATATCTTTAAAAAATAAATTCCATTTTTTTAATTCTTCTTTGTTTGATATGTCACACTGAATAAAAATTAAATTATGATTATCTAACTGCAAAAATTCTTTAAATCCACTTGATAAATCATCAATAACAATTACTTGATGTCCTTCTTTTAATAGTCTATCAACAATATGACTACCAATAAAGCCAGCTCCGACCTGTTACAATATATCTCATTTTTATCTCCTAAATATATTTTTCTCTTAATGATTTGTACAAATACCATTTTCCATAATAATACAACCATTCACCCAATGGTTCGGGGTGTAGTGGACTCATATTGATCAAAACAATACCTGTTAATATTCTAACTTTATTTACATCATAATGCTCATAATCTAACCACTCTTCAAAATAATCCTTACATTTTGCAATATCAATTGGTATTTCAATAAATGTTTTTATATTTTTTATATCGTTGTTTTTTGTATAAAATTTGTTTTCTCTTATACTTTTCAACGGAAAATGTAAGCATGCCATCATCTTTGCAAAATCATAATATTTGTCAAAATAATCAATCAATCCACCAAAATCTTGTCGAAAATCCAAAAATACAAACTCTCCATCTTTTGTCAAAATAATATTCGGAAAACAGAAATCTCCGTGGCATAATGCAGGCAAGCCATCACAAATATAATCCCAATTAATCAAATTTAAAACTTCCCTAATTGATGGAACTTTTAATTCATTTATTGTAATTGACCTGTCTTCAAAATTTTTATCATTAAATAATTTTTCTATTCTTGCTATTGTTTTGTCTCTGTAAAATCTTCTACAACAGTCTTTAAAAATTATTTTATCTTGATTGTTCAATTCTATATCTTGCCATAATTTTTCTTTAGAATATTCCAATAACCTTGGAAATTCTTCGTCTACTCTTTTGATTCTAAATAAATCATTTCCATCTTGGAACTTGTATTTATAAAAATTTTTAGAATAGGAAATTATATCTGGTATCAATCCTTTTAATTTTTTTGATCTTTCAATTCTTCCTGTAACCATACTTTCGTTATGAAAAAATTTTATAACATTATTATCTACAATATAAATTTCTTCGTCTAATTTATTTAGAATTTCAATCCCTTTGTAAAACTTTCTTGCTTTTTCTAATCCTTCTAAATTACCGGTATCAAACCATGAAAATCTTAATGGAACTAAATTTTTCATTTTAAATAATGCTGGCGATAATTGAATCTCTTCATTTATTAGTTTATTATTGTCGTCCATATAATTCCAAAATTCTTCATAATCTCTTATAAAAGAAATTCCAATATATGCTTTATTTGTTCCTTGTTGTTTATCAAATATTTTTTTTATTTCTAATTCATGTTCGTCTAATTCCATTGTACAAAATTCATTTGATTTTTTAATATCTATTTCGTCATACCCAGCCCAATCAAATCCTAATTTACAATATTCATCAAGATCAACTCCAACCAAACTATCACAAGACCAATATAAAAATGAACATTGTAAATGTTCTTTGCATCTCTTTAAAGCAAATCCGGGACCGTATCCTTTCCCATAATTCTCAACATCAACAAAAATAAATTTATTATTTGGATGAGCAATTTCTAAATATTGTTTTACTATGTCCTTTTTATATCCGAGCGCCAAAACAAATTCTGTATCAACAGGAAATCGTTCAATTATATAAGAAATAACTGCCTTATCTCCAACTTTTATCAATGCTTTATTAAAGTAATTTGTTATTTGACCAAGTCTACTTCCTTGACCAGCGGTTGGAATATATACTCTATAATTTTCCATAATTAAAAAACTTTTCTATTTAAATAATCATTAAATAGTTTTAAACACTTTAACAGCATAATTTTATTGTTAAAATGTTTTCTTATTTCTTCTTTGTCCGAATTCATTTTTTTTGCAATAAATTCTCTAAAATTTGGACTACCCAAATGTAAAATAACATCATGCCCCTTGGGATTATCGAACCCATCGACCTGTTCCAAATAACCATCATCACTAACACCAACTGTTCTAAATCCTTCAATAAGTGGATCTATAGAACTCATAAATTCACCGGAGAGGCTAAATTTTCTCCAACATTGACCAGGGGGATATAAAT
>Ga0315274_10001402_pt1 | contig 37039 bp, 30 predicted proteins | sample YL17G02_20_MG_FD_203700 | JGI IMG/M metagenome (GOLD analysis project Ga0315274, IMG submission 203700) | Sediment microbial communities from Yellowstone Lake, YNP, Wyoming, USA - YL17G02_20 | ecosystem: Environmental > Aquatic > Freshwater > Lake > Sediment | place: USA: Wyoming | collected...
ATCGGTGTGTGCGTCCCGTTGGCATCGAAATTGGCCGCTGAACGTGAAGCCGAAGAACTGCAGCAGCGTATGGCAAAGCAGGAGCGCTTGAAGCGGGAAGCCGAGCTTCGGGCGAATGAGGAGCGACAGCGAAAGGAGGCCGACGCACGCAAGGCTGCAGAGGAACAGCGGAAGAAAGAGCTGGATGCACAGAAAGCCTTGGAAGCGCAGAAGTCCCTGGAAGCACAAAAAGCGCTGGAGGCTCAGAAAGCCCTCGAAGCCCAGAAAGCGCAAGAAGCACAAAAACCCGCGGCGCCGGTCGCACCCAAGAAGGAAGAGCCCAAGCCGGTCAAACCTGAAATCAGGTTTGAGACCGTGTATTTTCCGACTGGTAAGGCTTCCCTGGTGGTGAAAGAGCGTGCAAAGCTGGATGCCGCTGTAAAGACATTGCTTGAGAATCCAGATGTCAAGGTGAGCGTTTCGGGACATACCGACAATGTGGGGAGTCGCGCAATCAACGAAAAGCTGTCGGTGTTGCGGGCCAGCGCTGTCATGAAATATCTGGTGGGTAAGGGTGTTCCTGCAGACAGAATTTCGGAAGAAGCGAAGGTTTTTGATGAACCTGCGGCATCAAACGAAAACGTCGAGGGGCGGCAGCTCAATCGGCGCGCGGAGATACAAGTTGTGAAATAGAGTGTGTGAGACTCGTTGTTCGCGGCACGAAAAAGCCCTCGGTGCAAATCGAGGGCTTTCGTGTTTCTATGAGAGTGGGTCGGTCCTCCGCGTGGACCGACCCGGAACGCCGCAGGCCATCCCCAGGCCTATGAGGCGACGGCGGCGGCTGCGTCTTCTACGGCTTTCTTGAACTCCGGGATCGATTCACCGAAGACTCTGACGGTAGTGCGTTTTTTCTCCTCCCCGTTAATCCTGTTCTCGGAGATCGAAAGGTATTTGTTGCCATTCTTCGCCTCTTTGACATCGACGAAGTAGGTGGTTCGTCCTGCGCGGACCATGGTTGAGTACAACGAGTTGGTATTCGGCATAACGGCCTCCATGTGGTTGTTGTGTTGGATGATGACCCTTAGGACTGTGACTAAGGGATGAAGCTTGTGGTATGAGACGGAGTCAGTGATGAGATGGAAACCGGGTGGTTTCGGCGCTGCCTTCTGCCAGAAGTAGTGATGCGGAAAGCGTATTGACAAGAGGAGCGGGGATTCCTACGTCAGAGAGGAAGCAGTGTGTGCGGAGTGACCAGGGAGACTTCAGTGTTGAGCAGTGCTGATGATTGAACTCAGAGGTCGCTCACGCCGTAGAATCGGTGAATGGCTGCGACGATGGAGTCGCGCGGAACAGAGACTGGTTTAATCCTCCTTGTGCTGCCGAGGAGTACGCGAACATCTGTGAGCACCTGGCTGTGGAACATGGGCGGGACAGCGAGGATGACGACATCGTTCTTGAGCGCGAGGGGCAAGACCGTGAGTTCTAACGCTGTGCGTTTAGAGATGAGCTTCAGGACAGATGGTTCGATTGTGAGTGAGTTGAGGTCTATCATTGACGCACGGGGAAATGTCCACTGTAGTTGATCGCTTATTTCGTTTGGTTTCTCCATTTGAAAAGTGGAAAAAAAAAGAGCTTCAGTCAAGGTTTTTTTGCGAATATCGCAAAATGACGGTTCTTGAGATCGTTGAGTGCCGTTTTTGCTGAAAAAGCGGCGATCGGTGCTCCAAGAATCGCTTGGCGAAGCAAGTCGGTGGGGGCGAGGTGAACGGTCATGAAGCGGTCAGAATAGCGGGTCAAAAGAAGCTGTGGAAATGAGCTCAAGCGCGCCACTTTTCCCACTCTCTTCCGTCTATTCTCTTACTGCCGCCAACAACTCACTGAGAAAATTCTCCCAGAATCATTTTCCATTCTCAATCTCAACAGGAGGTACTGTTCATGACCAAGCGCATACTTGTTCTTCTTGCTGTTGTGGTTGTCGCCGCCTCGATCGGCTTTTCGCAGATCGCTGCCGAGAATGTCGACACTGCAGTCATCAGCAAGATCAAAGCAGAAGGGTTGAAGAACTCCCAGGTGATGGAGATCCTCAGCTATCTTACGGATGTCTATGGCCCGCGGTTGACGGGTTCGCCAGAATACAGAGAAGGTGCTGAATGGGTGAGCAAGAAGCTCGCATCATGGGGTCTTCAGAACATTCACTTTGAGAGGTGTGCGCCGGTCGCCAAGGGATGGACGCTCAAGCGGTTCACACTCAACGCGATTCAACCACGTTCGTTTCCGATCATCGCCTATCCGAAAGCATGGAGCCCCGGTGTGAAGGGACCCGTGGCGGGAGATGCAATACTGCTCGACGCGAAGACTGAAGCCGAACTTGAAAAGTTCAAGGGTCAGCTGAAAGGCAAATTCGTGTTCATCGACGAGGAACGCGAACTTCCCGCTCATTTCGAAGCCGACGCTCTTCGACTTACAGATACTGAACTGCTCCGTATGGCCAACGCCAGCCCCCAAGCCGGCGGCAGAGGTAGGCAACCCCGAAGAATGCCGGATCTCACAAGTCTAAGTCCTGCAGCAAGAGACTCGGCCGTCCGCGCGATGGTTCGTGAGTTCATGCCGGATGCAGACTCGGCCACCATCGCACGATTTGTGAATCGGGGGCGAGGCGGTCAGGGTATTACACAGCAAAAATTGGACTTCTGCCAGAAAGAAGGAGCGCTCGTGGTGTTTGACAATGGCCGCGGCGACGGTGGAAACCTCATCGTCCAGGCGGCGACAGCTTCCACAATTGGTGCGCCACAGCAGGGAGGAGGGCGCGTAAACGCGTTTGACCCAAAGACACCGGCCCTCGTACCCCAGGTGACGCTCGCCGCAGAGCACTATAACAGGATTGTCCGGATGATCGGGAAGGGCCAGAAGGTGAAGCTCGAAATGACTCTCGACGTGGCCGTCACGCCCGCAGATTCAACGTTCAACGTGGTTGCTGAAATTCCTGGCACCGATCTCAAAGACCAGGTAGTGATGCTTGGCGGACATTTTGATACGTGGCATGGCGGAACGGGAGCAACGGATGATTGCAGTGGTGTCGCCGCTTGCATGGAAGCGGTCCGTATTATCAAGACGCTTGGTCTTCAACCCCGCCGCACCATCCGGGTAGGATTTTGGGCATCAGAAGAGCAGGGCCTGAACGGTTCGCGTGAATATGTCTCGCAGCACTTTGCCGAGCTAGAAGGTGGTTCCGGAGGATTTCCGACGGGCGGTGCGTCGAGTGAGCCGAAGAAAAAGGCGGACTATGACAAGCTTTCTGTGTACTTCAACCACGACAACGGGACGGGTAAGATCCGCGGGGTGTACCTTCAAGGGAACGAGGCAGCTCGACCGATCTTCCGTGCATGGCTGGAACCGTTTGCGTCGCTAGAAGCATCAACACTTACGATCCAGAACACCACCGGGACGGATCACCTGTCGTTTAACAATGTTGGACTTCCGGGCTTCCAGTTCATCCAGGATCCGATCGATTACATGAGTCGCACGCACCACTACACGATGGACGTGTACGAGCGGCTTCAGGCAGATGATATGAAGCAGGCTGCCACGATCATGGCTGCGTTCGCTTATAACGCGGCAATGAGGGATGAGATGTTCCCGCGCAAGCCGGCAGCCGCGCCACGTCAGTAACTCGTGCCACTTCTAAAAGAGATCTTGTTTCTTCTGCAGTCAGCCATTACAAAAAAGGCAATAGTTCTCGTTTCCAATGGCAGTTACGTTCGCGGAAACACAAGAAGACTCATTGGAAACGGCACTCGTCGTCCTTCAAAACGCTTCTGCTCATGCAGGATCCTGTTGGCATAGGCAGGAGCGTTTTCTTTTTCTCTTTCATACCCTTTTGTGGTACCGATGAAGAGTACTCGAACAATCCTCCTTGTGACGTCATTTGCCGTTGCATTCGCCTTCGTTGAATCAAGCGTAGTCGTGTACCTCCGGCAGATCCTCTATCCAGAAGGCTTTGCATTTCCGTTGAAACTTGCAACCTTGTCGCAAGCGGCAGTTGAGGCCGTTCGCGAGTTTGCGACCCTCATCATGCTCGTTTTGGTGGGAATAATTGCAGGGAAGACGCGTTGGCAGCGTTTCAGCTTCTTCCTGATCGGATTCGGTGTATGGGACATCTTCTATTACGTCTGGCTGAAGCTGATCCTCGATTGGCCGTCGTCGGCATTCGATTGGGATATCTTGTTCCTCATCCCGCTTCCCTGGATTGGGCCGGTCATCGCTCCGGTCGTCGTCTCGCTGATGATGATAGCGGGTGGGTGGTTAGTTCTCCGGAAAGAAGAAACAGACGGCTCGTTTCATCCATCTCGGACTTCCATCGCGCTTTCTCTGCTGGGATCAGTCCCAATTCTTGTGTCGTTTGTGCTCGATACAGATGCAACGCTTCGTTTCCAGTACCCTAAGCTCTATCACTACGAACTCTTCGCGCTCGGGATGATTTGCTATGCCGGTGCGTTCATCGCAACAGCGCAAAGCTCCAGGAAAGCCTAGAGTTGCGTTTGGCGCAGGTTGGAAAAGGGGGGCAGGGAAGGGGGGTCAGGTGATGCTCGACGATGCCGGCCTGAATCGATCCCAGAGACGTGAAAGTGAGACCGACGCCAGGATCAAAACCACGAAGTACACATTCATGATATTCCTGCCAACCAGATAGAACGGCGCAAGTGTCGCCAGCGTGTAGAGGTACGGGTACCCTACCAGAAGAAGATCCTTCCATCGTTTCCGAGTGAGCCAGATCCCCGCCAGAAACAGAACCGTCAGGAGCGCGTCGACAATCAGGAGTACAATTTTGCTGAACGAGCGATTGAGAGTCCCGCTGACGTGTTTGGGGAGCAGAGGCTGGAAGAAGATCTCGCGTCCGATCTTCGGGGCAACAAACACCGCAGCGCGTCTCACGATGGAGCCCGCATACCACAGGGGATGTTCCCGGACAAACCTGAATGCTTCTGCCTTGAGCACCTGCTCGTAGTGGTCTGTTTCGTACTGGGCGGTGGAATCAAGTGATTGTGCGAAACGGACTACCGTTTCATCATCATCCTGAAGGTTTTGGGGATTTGGCATCTGTCCTACACCGGCCCAAAACGAATGCCAAAACACGCCGCGCGTTGCCATGAACTTATCAAACACAAGATAATTGCGGACGATCAACGGAGAGAACGTGATCGCGAATCCGGTGAGAAGAATGACTGACAAGCGGATTGCCTCGTTCTTCCGTCGTACAATGAAAAGGAGGGGGACCATCAGGATGACATACAGCAACACGGTCGATCGCATCCAGGCAACGATCCCGGTTGCTATGCCGATGGAGAGAATTTGCGCCCATGGCTTTCGGCTGTCGTGCAACGCGATGAGCTGAAAGACCGTAAAGATGAAGAGGAACGTCACCCAGATGTCGCGGTGAGGACGAACCACCAGCTCAATCCCTGGAATGAAGCAGGCGTAGGCTAATGAGGCCACGATTCCAGCTCGTTCGTTGAACATTCTCCGTCCGATCTGGTAGACAAGCCAGCACATCACGAGATCGATGAAAATCTGCAAGACCCGGACATGCCACCAGCGGTGAGAACCAGTGAGCTTCCATAAACCCGCCAGCATGAGCCCGTAGCCGGGCTCTTCGTTGTACAGTTGAACAAGTTGTTCGTTTGCCGGCGGCGGGAAATCCGCAGGATCGATCAGCTCATTCCGGCTGCGACATTCCTGAAGATAGTTTTGGAGGTGTTGCTGATTTATTTGGAACCCGTGGCCGCTGAGAACGTTGCGCGCCACCTCGGCATGCATCAGTGATATGGGGGCGAAGTCGAGGTTGTTCCAGTTCTTGTAGAGAAATCCGAACCGGAAGAGCGATGCGATAACGAGGAGAGCGAGAGGAAATTTCGAAACCCGCCCTATTGTCGAGGTTGTCATGGGTGGCAGCAGTGGAGATCTTACCGCTTAAGACCGGTCTTCCTGGATGGCTCGATCCCCAGCGAATCGCGAACGATGAACAACGGTCGCCGCTTCGATTCGTTGTAGACGCGAATCAAGTACTCGCCAAGGATGCCGATACTGATAAGCTGGACTCCCCCGAGGAAGAGAATAACGATCATCGTCGAAGTCCACCCAGTGATGGTTGTGTCCGTGAAGAAGCGCACGTACAGGGAGTAGACGCCATAGAGAAAGCTGAAGAACGCCGATGCAATCCCCAGGTATGTCACCAGATGCAGCGGGGCGGCGGAGAAGGACAGAATTCCGTCGAAGGCGAGTTTGATCATCTTTCTCGTTGTGTACTTGCTTGTCCCCGCCGCTCGAGCATCTGCTTTGTAAGGAACTCCAACTGCAGAATACCCCAGCCAGCCTATGAGACCGCGAAGAAACCTGTCCCGTTCTTCCAGCGTGTTCAGGCTGTTCACGACCGCTCGGTCGAGGAGGCGGAAATCAGCCGCGTAACGCTGGACAGGTGTGTCCGAGAACTTGTTGATGATGCCATAGAAAAGGCGTGAGGTAAGGCGCTTGAGGAACGGTTCGTCGACGGTGGATTCCCGTGTGGTGAAGACAATCTGGAACCCTTCACGCCATTTCTCGAGAAGAACCGGAATCAAAGATGGTGGATGCTGAAGGTCGCCATCCATCGTGATCACGGCATCGCCTGAGGCGTACTGGAGTCCTGCGGTCAGAGCAGCTTGGTGGCCGAAGTTGCGCGAAAACGATATCGCCTTGATACGGGGATCGGTCTTCTGGGCTTCTTTGATTCCGCGGTATGTCCCGTCAGAGCTCCCATCGTCGATAAAGAGAATCTCGAACGCGTAGGGTAGCTTGTCAATCACCGGTCGGAGGCGGTCAAGAAGCAGAGGGATGTTCTCGGCCTCGTTGTAGACGGGAATTGCGAGAGAGACGGTGTCTGCGGGTTTGCGTGGTACAGGGGTCTTTTTCACGATGTTCGGCGTTCTTACGTGTAGGTGCGTCAGCCGGATGATCTTCTGTCTATCTGAATCCTGACTTCCGAAGGGAGAAGCGCTGCGCGCGTCAATTTGAGTGTCTTGTTCTTCTCGCGGACGCCGTAGCTTCCCGAGAACCATGTCTCAATCACGGAGAGATCTCCTGCAGAGACGGTAACAATATACTCTGCGTTTCCTTTTCTTGCTATGGCTTTTTGGGAGCTGGAAACCTCCAGAGAGATGCCCGGGGCGAAATGAAGATAATTCTCAGCGAGGTGTGAGCCCGAGCCATCCAGAGTGTCGGCGATGAGGAAAGAGAACGGTGATTTGACGAGCTCGATCCTCCGGCGGTGAGTAATCCGCGACGGAAGCGCCAGGTAAGCATAGTGCTCAGCTTCGAGCGCATCTCTATCGGTACCCGTTGACCAGGTCAGCACGCGGGGGTGGGTCTCGTCGGCCCTGATCGCCCAGAGAGTGCTGAACTCTGCCAGTTCGGTACCATCAACCATAAGAGTATTGTGTGCCGGTGTGCTGCGGAATTCATTTCGGGTCTGAATATCGGCTGTGTACACGAAGGTTCCCGAATCGACAATGAGCGGCGCACCATCGCACCAGAGCTCAAAACTGAACGTGTCGTTGTGTCCATGTCCACCGCGCCCGCGCATGCCGAGGTCACCCGCATCGATGAAAACATGAGCATCGCCACTACGCATGATATAGAAGCCGCCGTCCCGGAATGCACGAGAACCGGCCGGGGCAACCTCCCCCTTCAGCATCTGATGCTTCTCGAAGCCTTCGGCGCCGAAGAGCCAGACCGCATCCTGGTAGAATGAACCGGCTGCATCGCGACAATCCGCCCGCTGAAAGAGAATTGCCCCAACCGAGAGAGCGGACCGGTGGTTGTTGAAGTCTTCGTGCGCCGAGAAACGAAACAGGCGCCCGTTGTCTGCGTCGCCGACATTCGGCGCGGATCCATCAGGACGTGTGTATGCGAGTGTAAACTCAAACATCCTCTCAAGGCGATTCTCGAATGATTCCGCGAGTGGAATCTTCTCTTTCTTGCACACGATCGATGCTGTGTACAGCAACTCGAGCACGAGGCGGTTGTAACCTATCGATTTTTCGTAGTCCACGCCATCCGGTGAAACCTGGTTCTCCATCTCTTCCTGGAGGGCGCGAACGCTCCATGCCAGCCAGCGTTGTCCATACGATGTTGAGCGGAAGAACACTCCGAGCAGCAACAAACCAACGATGTCAGAGAGAAGGTGATTGCCGTTGCGTTTCGAATACTCGAGATGATTTTCAATGAAGAGGCCATGGACGTTGAGACTTTTCAGGAACCGATGCCAGAAGTCGTTGGAGAGAGATTTGGACTCACAGAAGAAATAGTATCCGGCGATCCAGTTGCTCGCGCGGAAAGCAACCTCCATGGCTCCGAACCAGTTTGGCCCCTGCCCAGGCGGGTTCTCGAGGATCCAGTCCTCGATGAGCGAGCCGAAGGTTCGTGCATACTCCTCGTTGTGTGTCACCCAGTAAGCTTTTCCAAGCCACCAGAGCTGATGAAAACGGTTCAATTCCCACACGAGCTTGATGTCGGAGGGATTTCCGGCGTCGATGATCTCATCGGCTGTCAAAGGACGGAGAGGCCACTCCTTGCCGCTCTTGAAGTCCTTGCGCCAGTTGATCTTCTCCCCAAGGAATGTTTTGCCCGAACCGAGGGTGTCGAATTGATGAGCGATGACGTCTTGTGCGTCGCTGAGGATTTCCTCGTAGGGCTGTGACTGAGTGAGAAGCTGGAGGAAAAAGTCTTTTTGATTGCGTGGGTGAAACAAGAATCTGAAACGGGCCGTTTCGTGGAAATCCTGCAAGAATCCTTCCGGATCCTTGCGGAAAGGGAAAGCGCTCCGGAAGCTGTTGTCAGACAACCGCGAGGCTTTCGCGTTTCCAAACCAGCGCCAGATGCATGGTTTGATGACACGGTGCTGAATGGCTCGCGTGTAGGTTCTGATCATAGGATTGTGAAGTGAATGCACCTATGCTTGAAATATCTGGAGTGTACCGCAGACTTGCGGACTCAGGCAGAATGCAAGAGCGCCATCAAGATACAAAAGTGCTCGGGGGAAGGCAACAAATCCAAAACAGAACCCGACGCAGAGCCGTTGGGGCTGCAGAAACGATCAAGCTCTATAGCTTAGTATCTCGCGATTGCCCTGATCAAGGTGTTCGATGATCGGTTAGAAAACTGGAGAGACTGTCCTTCGCCGTCCCGTGCTGAGAGGTTCATGAGTATGAACGTCACAGACGTGTTTGCTGGAGCGTCCTCGGCAATCCGGAATTTCAGCCGGATGAGCCGGCGTCCAGTGGCATTATCTTCCCCAGGTGTTTTTCTGGACAGACCGACGCTGACCCTTCCATTGGCTTCATTCGGGGTCGCGATGTAGAGCAAGTCGGGACCCAGCAAACTCATCGATGCATCCGCCGAAACAAAATCAACGTACTGCGAGCCTGTGTAGATAACGTCAAATCCGACATTCCAGACATTTGCGGTGTTTGTAACGTTGGTAGCGCGAATTTCAACCCAGAATTCAGTGCCTGCCATCGCCTCGTAGGGGCTCTCGGCTGTGATTGCAGGCATGGGTGGAGGTGGAGGTGTCCAGTTCTCTGCGTGAACACAAGACTCAATTTCTGCGACACTCAGTACTCGATCATAAATTCGGATGTCGTCGATAGCCCCGCAGTATTGGTTGTTTGGAACGGACGGTTCATTGGCGCGATGTCCTGCTCCAATTGTAACCTCCTGATCAGTTGCTACCGTGCTTGTGCCGAGTACACCGATGCGCCTGGCGGGTGATCCGCTGACTCCGTCTATATAGAGGTTCATGCGGTCTGATGCTTGTTGCGATCCGTCAAACACCGCAGCGAAGTGAAACCAGCGATTGGTCGGAATTGTGTTGCTTTCGATCTCGATATAATCTCTTGCATCCGAGGAGCTTGAGACAATCCATTTGATTCTTCCGTCGTTATCATGGTCGATGCTCCACTGGTATGGCCCGTAGGTACCTCCAGCTGTTTTCGAGATGATGACTCCTCCGCCCTGATATGTTGGGTACGATTGAGTTTTCGCCCAGCCCGTTACTGTGAATTTCGCGGACGGCGCTGAGAAAACCGAATTGAGGATGTTCCCGAGGCGGACGTAACTTGAGTTGCCATCAAAATAGAGAGCACTGCTCGGATTGCCAAATCTGTCCTCCGCAGGACGCGCTCTGATGGTTCTCCCATGATATCCGTTACCGCTCCCGTCGTCGGCGTTGCCATTCAGGGAGTAGCTGGCTACGAGTCCGTTTGTCGGAATCTGAGCTAACGAGATCGAAAAAACAAACAGGAGGAGGATCAGGAGAATGGTCCGGTGCATAATGCCTCGCCTGCCTTTCTTCGACGAAAGCGCTTGGGCAATCTTGAGGTGACCGGCACACGAGGATGGTCCTCAACATGCTGAGGTCACCTTACATTGAATTCCCTCATCCAAAGCTCGAGGTTCAGTAATCGCCAGACGTCGCTACAGTGCAATGGGGAGGAGGGGAGTTTGAGATCGTTCAGAAACTTGTCAGTGTCGAGGAAACGATTCGATCTCATCGGTTGCTGCCGCAACAGATTCAGAAAATCATTGTGAAGCTCGCGCATCCAGATCTCTTCGGGAGTTACGAATCCCATCTTGTCTTTCCGCCACTGGATGTCTCTTGGCAGCGTTCCTTCCATGGCAGTGCGCAAGAGGTGTTTCGACCAGCCGCCGCGAATTTTGTAAACCGCCGGAATACTCATGACGAACTCGATTAGCCGGTACTCAACGAACGGGACTCGTGCCTCGATCGAGAACGCCATCGAGTTGCGGTCTTCGTAGTGGAGGAGCTGCTGGAGGTTGAACGTTGTCTCTTCCTCCCAAAGCCGTTGCTGGAGATTGAAATCGCTTTTCACCAGCGCAGAGGCGCGGTTTCCATTCTTGTTGACGAAATCTGCGTTGAGGAATGGCGAGATTCCGAGTAGACCTGGCTGCAGAGAATGAGGAATCAGCGTTTTTGCCAGCTTCATAAGAACGGGTTTGGTCAGCTGTGCCATCGACATTCCTGTGACGGCACTCGTCGATCGAAGCTCCGCCGCAAGATCGCCGAGGCGAAGTGACTTCAGCAATTGTCCATGGAAAACAGGCAAATGCCAGCGATAACCGCCCAGAAGCTCGTCGCCGCCCTGTCCATCGAGCAGGACCTTGACCTTCTGCTGGGCCGCGAGCTTCATCACGTTCCATTGAGCATACATCGAAGTAGAAATCATGGGCTCGTCATGAGCCCGTACAAACGCCGACAGATCAGCCAGCAGGCCTGCGCTTGTTGGCTCAATAAAGAAGGGGCTGGCATGGGTCCGGTTGATGACGCTTTGCACGAACTGGTCCTCGCTGAATCGGGCATCGGCGTACGTAGCAGTAAACGTCTTTTGCCGTTCGCCGACCACGGCTCTGCTCACAGACTCGGATCCAAAAATGAGCTGGTTGGCAGTACAAACAATCGACGAAGAATCGAGTCCTCCGCTGAGGCAACTCCCGAGCGTGACGTCTGTGCGGAGGTGAATACGGACAGAATCGGTGAACCGCTCGCGGAATTCTGCACTCAGACGACGCGCCTCGGCTTCGTCGTAGCGGCCGAGCTCGGGGTTGATGGCAAGCTGGTAGTACCGCTCGACCCGCAAACCGGATTGATCGAGTTTCAGCGTATGTCCCGGCTTGAGCTGAGAGACTGATTCAAAAAAGGTCTGATCGGTGTGATCGAGAATACGGTGTGCCAGATAGTCGTAGACCATTCCCTCGTTGGCAACGCGCGGGGTTTCTGCAGATTCAAAGAGCGCTTTGATCTCTGATGCGAAAAGGAGCGTCGTCCCATTCCAAACATAGTAAAAGGGCTTGATGCCGAACCTGTCGCGCGCGCAAAACAGCGTTCCCTGCGCGGCATCGTAGAGGGCAAAACTCCACATGCCGTTCAAATGCTGGACGCAGTCGGTTCCCCAGGCGGAGTACGAGTGAATGATAACCTCGGTATCGGACTGCGTGCGAAAGACGAATCCCTTGGATCGGAGTTCTTCACGGAGCTCGATGTAGTTGTAGATTTCTCCGTTGAAGACAATCCAGACGCTCTCGTTTCCATTGGTCATCGGCTGGTGGCCGGTAGGAGAGAGGTCTATGATGCTCAGCCGTCTCCAGGCAAGAGCAAGGTTCGGCTGGTGTGCTGTGCTATCCGGTGAGTCAATGTCGGGGTGGTTGATCTGCGGAATTGATTCGCTGCTGCGAAATGGCTGGATGTAAGACGACCCGGTTCGCGACAGAAGAAAACCTTCGTCGTCAGGACCGCGATGCTTGATCGATCGCGTCATCCTGATTAACAGGTTTTTATCGGCGGGTCGACCCGCAGGAGAGAATATGCCAGCTATGCCGCACATGAGCAACCGGGTTCAGGTTTAGTGGTTTTCACCGCAGAGTCGCGGAGGATCGCAGAGAATCAAATTAGATTGTTGGCGAACCGCCGGATTCCCTTTGTCAACTGTTCCACATGGAAATTGATGAGTAATCCGAGTCGTACGTCCAGTAATCGCACATAAGTCAAGACTTGTGCGTGCCTGACCGGCAGGACGATGTCGACCGCCTTCAGTTCCACGACAACTTTCTCTTCTACCAAGAAATCCACACGGTAACCGCAATCAAGCTTGATATTCCAGAACACTACGGGGACAGGCTTCTGTCGCTCGAACCGCAAGCCCCATGCCTCCATTTCCGCAGCGAGGCATTCTTCATATGCACTTTCAAGCAATCCCGGACCTAGCGCTTTGTGCACTTCGATTGCGCACCCGATCACTTTCTCCGAGATTTGGTTTTCGTGCATCTTGATAACTCACATCTCTTTAGATCGATTAATAGCATTGCACAAGTGCTCTGCGTTTCTCTGCGAACTCCCCGTCTCCGCGGTAAGAACCAAAGACGCTCGGTTCAGAAATAAATCGACTTGAATTCTTCCTTGTTTTCCTTCACCCACGCGGCGAGCAAGCGAACTCCTTCTTCCACGCCGATTTTGGGTTCCCAGCCGAACTCGTTCCTCGCCTTCCGAATGTCGCAGACGAAGACCCGCTGATCGCCAGGTCGCCAGTTGCTGAACGTGTAGGTGAGCTTCTTTCCGAAGAATTTCTCGAGGTAGCCAATGAGGCTCAGCAGAGACATCTTCTTGTTCGGTCCGCCGCCGATGTTGTAAGCTTTCCCGGCTGTGACATTGATGTTCTTGATCGCCATATCATACGCGCGCACAAGGTCGTCGATGAACAGAACATCTCGCACCTGTTTCCCGTCGCCATAGATCGTCAGAGGCCGGTCAAACATCGATGAGATTGTGAAGTGCGCAACCCATCCCTGGTCTTCAACGCCGAACTGGCGGTATCCGTAGATGCACGATTGGCGGAAAACAATCGTCCGCAGGCCGTATATCCGGGAGTAATCGATCATGTACTGGTCCGCAGTGCCCTTGCTGCATCCATACGGAGAATGGAAATCGAGCTGTTCCGATTCTGCGACACCGAGGGGAAGATTCTCGTAGTCATATTCCCCGTTTCTTTCGACGATCTTCACATGCTCCATCCCCCCATAGACCTTGTTGGTTGAGGAGTAGAGAACGATTGGCTTGTTGCCCGACTGCCGGATTGCTTCGAGAACGTTGAATGTGCCGAGAGCGTTGATTTCAAAATCTTCGCGTGGATCAACTACCGATGTCGTAACAGCCACCTGCGCTGCGAAATGGAAAACAATGTCGGCCTTGCTGACGACAGACTTGAGCTTCCCGCAGTCGATACGAACGTCTCCCTGGGCGACGGTGAGGTTGTCCTTGTGCCGCTTCAAGAGCCATTCAAGGTTCTGGAGCGTGCCCTTGCGGGAAAAGTTGTCGAAAATGGTGACGCCGTGCTTGTTCTTGAGGTAGTAGTCGGCAACATTACAGCCGATGAATCCAGCACCTCCGATGACGACGATGTTCATGACAACATTCAACCTTCCTGTGTGATGGGACGTTGCCTGCGAGCCTGCTGATTGTCAGGGTGACAGAAGAGAACGGAATTCGGCCAGAAGCGCACGCTCGTGCATTTCGAAAGAGAAACTCTCAATAATTCGCTTGCGGGCCTTTTTGCCAAACTCCGGCGAGGCCAGAGCGCGCTTGATTGCCACAACCGTTGCAGGCACATCGTTGAATGGGACCAGGAATCCCGCATCGCCGACGACTTCGGGCAGAGCGGTTGCGTACGTACCAATCGGGATACACTCGCACGCCATCGCTTCTGCATTAGCGATCCCAAATCCTTCATGTGCCGATACCTGAAGATAGGCGGTCGCACGCTGATAGAACTCTAACAACTCCTCGGCGGGCGTAAACTTATCCTGGAAGATGACGTTCGGCGGCGCTGTTCGCCGCGCTTCGTTCATCGTACTATCGTTACTGACCTGACCGATGAGAACGAAGGATGCCTTCGGCACTGACCGTGCAGCTTCAATCATTGTCCGCAGTCCTTTCTGGATCAAGGTGGTGGCGTTCAACTGGAAGCAGACGGTGATCGCGAGCGGCTCTTTCTTTCCCTTCGGTTTGAAATATTCTGTGTCGATGCCGAAGTACAACGCTTTGATTTTTTTTGGTCGGGCGTACTTTAGGACATCGTTCTTTGAGAACTCTGAGAACGCAAGCACCAGGTCAGCGAGCGAAAGGGCGATTCGCTGTGCAAGGCGTTTCCACCATACCTTCATCTCCCCCCAGTCGATCACCGGGACGTAGGTGGTGTCGTATCCACCTGTGATGACTGCCACTTTCTTTCCGAAGAGCTTTGTCAGGAGGACGACGAAAGGAGCGTACACCGGCACTGAAAAATACATCAGGACCATCAGAACTTCATCGTTGACGAGTTTGGTGAAGAGACGCCAGAGGAGGATGATTTTCCGGGGGAAGGGGAGTGTTTCCACGCCGAGAATCTCTGTGGCCCATTCTTTGGCGAGTATTTCTGCATCGCTGCGAACGAACGGTGACTTCGCGCTCGGGGAAATAATCAGAATCTTCTTCTTGGTATCCATCGTCGTTGGTCTTACTTCTCGGCAACCGGGACAAGCGTGTCTTTGATCCTGAATCCCAAGTGATAGAAAGACGATTGAATCTTGAGGGCTCCCTCGAGAGACAACAGTCCGCGTCGATTCAGGAATTTGGTGAGCGGAATCCCCGTGTGGTAGTAACACGTCGAATATTTCGAGAATCCTGCGTCGTTGGCCACGCGCTCGAGACCAGTTGTGGTGAACGGGCGAATGTGGGTGTAGTCTGTGTAGAAATCGAATCCCAGGGTTTTGACGTTTGGTGTCACGAACACGGCACGCCCCCCGGGTTTGAGCACCCGCCGACTCTCCTGCAGCAAGAAAAGCGGGTTGGCGACATGTTCAATTACATGCTGACAATCGATGGAGGTGAAAGAATCGTCTTTGAAGGGGAGCCCGCGCTGGACATCGGCCTGGGCGACCGTAAAGCCTTTTCCACGGGCGATGGTGAGGGCTTCGAAGTCGAAATCGAGGCCGATCTTGCGCTCGCCGCCGAACTGTGTATGGTGCCCAACGCTGCATCCAATCTCAAGAATCGGACCTGCCGACGAGCCGTGGTATCGCTCGAAGAACAGCCGTTCGGAGAGATATTGCGGCCGGTTGGAGAATTCCTCAATGTAACTTTTCATGGTAATCCTGTTGAACCGCTTTGAACATCTTCCAGACCGAGGCGCTGTTTCATGCGGGTCACAATGCTGCGGAAATCAACAGACATCGATTTCACAATGACCAAGCACTCGGATCCCGTGATTGCGGAGACTTTCCAGAAGACAATGGCTGTCAGGATCGAGGATACTGTGTACGAGATGCCAGAGGCAATCGCAGCACCCGAAATCCCATATCGCGGGATCAGCAAAATATCAAAAATGACTGTGAATAAAAATGAAATAAATGCAATCGCGGCGTTGTATCCCGGTTTGCCGACAGCTGTCACATACGTTGCGAGAACATTCGTGATGGAAAAAATGACGACACCGGGCAAAAGAAAGAGAAATGGTTCCACGGCGCCTTCGAATGCTTTTCCAAGGAGAAGGACGATGAACGTCGGTCCGACAAGAAATGCAGCGACGCCGGCAAAAACTGACACGCCGAACGTCGCCACGGCGGCCTTGACGGCAATCTGCTTCGATTTTTCATGCTGCCCCGCGAGCGTTGGGAGAAGCACCGCGGCCATGGATGTTGAAAGGAGCCAAACCGTCTCACCGAACGTCTTCGAATAACCGTAGAGGCCGACCGCCGCCGTGCCGAGAAAGTAACTGACGATGAACGCATCGAGGCGGTAGTTGAAGAACTGTGCGAGATTGCCGATATGGATGGTGCCTGAGAAGCGAAGCAGTTGTCCGTACTCGCTCCATCGCAGGCGGGCATGCAGGACCTCTGTCATCGGCGGGGACGACGCCCCGATGATGACTGCGAGAGCAAGAAGAAAGCTCATCGCGTACAGGCCTATCGCTACCGTGACTGTCAGAGAGCCGAGGAGGTAGAGAATCGTGAGCGTGACGGCGAGCGCTCCCTGGCTGCTGAGCGAGATGTAGTTGTTCAACGAGATTCTGTTCTCGCCGACGATAATTCCCTGCGCGAACTGAGTATAGAGAACGATCGGGATAATCCCGAGGGAGGCGACAATCGGAGCAGTCAGTTTGCTGGTCGGGAAGAGGAAGTCAAGCCGGAGCACATAGAGGAGATAGAGAATTGCAAAGCTTACGATGCTGATGGGCACCGTGAGGACAATGGACGCTCGTGTGAGCTGTGCGCGGTTGAACCTCTTTTGTGCGGTGAAATACGTGTTCGTGCCGGGAAGGCCAAAGTTGAAGAGCGTTGTCACCGTCGTGATGATGAGAACGAGAAGGAAGTACTCGCCGCGGCCTTCCGGCTCGAGCGCGCGCCCGGTCACGACGGCAATAACGAGCCCGATGCCGAATTTCAGGACGAAATTCGACACGGCGGTATGAAGGAAGTTGCGTCCTAAAATTCCCATGAACCTCTTTCTTGCTCCCCGCGCTCGGCTGTATGCAAGGCGTGTGTGGAATACTTGATTACGCCAGCTCGCGCACGGTGCCCTGTTCCAACTTGTACTGCTTGCCGGACTTTTTGCACTTGGCGACGCCGTTGCTGTCAAAGACCAGTCGCTCGCCTCCTTCACTCATCCATCCAACAATCCGTCCCGGGTTTCCAACGACAAGGGCAAACTCTGGGACATCTTTCGTAACCACCGTGCCCGCTCCAACGAATGCAAATCGGCCAATGGTATGCCCGCAGACGATTGTGCAATTCGCTCCGAGCGATGCGCCCTCTTGCACTAGGGTCCTGATGTAGAATTGCGACCCTACCTGCGGGTACTTCGAACGCGGATTATTGACGTTCGTAAACACCATTGATGGCCCGCAAAAAACATAATCTTCCAGAATCACGCCCTCATACACTGAGACGTTATTCTGGATCTTCACAAAATTTCCGATGACAACATTATTGCCCACATTAACGTTCTGGCCGAGAACACACTTTTTTCCAATGCGGGCACCGGACTGTACGTGGGAAAAATGCCAGATCTTTGTCCCCTCACCGATCTCCACATTGTCATCGACGTAGGCGCTCTCGTGGACAAAAAAGGGCTTCTGGGTTGAGGGTTCGGTCATACTATCCTCTCTCTTCTCCGTTGTGTTCGATTGAGTTGGTGTTGTGGTGTCGCATGGAATTCAGGATGTCTTCGATCCTGTCCACCCGCTCTTCCCACGAGTTCTTCCGTGCAAAGGCCAGGCGTTTGGCCCGGGCCTCCGGCGTTCGTTGCCCCAGGGCGGCCCGGATTGCTCCGACAAATTGCTCCGGGCCAACGGCGGTGCGAACGATTTCTTCTGCAAGATCCGCAGGGCCGATGGTCGAAACGACCGGGCGTCCAGATGCAACATACTGGAAGAACTTCGCATTTGCTTTGATGTATTTCGTTACATCGTCACGCAAATAGGGAACAATACACACGTCGATGGCTTTGCAGTAGGAGGGGAGCAGCTCTTCGGGCTTGTCACCGAGAAAATGAACGTTGCCACATGATCGAAGCCCGAGAAGGTCCTGACGCATTTGACGGCCGAGCTCGAGGATCGGCCCAACAAAAACGAATGAAGCTTCAGGGAGCAGTTTCGCGACCTGACGAACGAGCTCTATGTCGATCCGTGTGTTGATGACGCCCATGTGCCCGATGATCGGGCGGGGGAGCCGCTGGAGCTCTTCAGGAATCGGCGTCGCCTCGTCCAGTGCTTTTGAAAACAGCGCGGTATCTGCCGCCAGCGGGATAAGATGGGTGTTGGCGTTGTGCCGCTGGCGTTCCTCTGTCAGCCGCTCGGAGACTGTGAAGACAACATCCGCATCGCGAGTCAGTTTGTTTTCCATGCACTGCAGGTTTAGCCGCGCGCTCGGGAACTCGAACATCTCCGCGAAAGGATCATTACAGAAATAGATCGATCTGGATTCCTGAAATCCTCCGAGGAGCGAGCCTGCATGCGGTGCGAAGAGAAACAAGCGGGGTGATTTCATGTTGAGAGACGGGAGAATGAACAGCTTGAGCCAGGCGCGGACCGTCCACCAGTTGAGTCTGCAGATCCATTCAAACCACTCTCCTCCTGGAAGAAACGGAGGTACGATCGCAACCATGACCCCGTCGGGAGTCTGACGCACGCCGCGAAAAAGGAGCGTCGCTTGCTTCCAGTAAGAACTTCCTTTCAGAAGCTTGACCCAGGTGAGCGCAGCCTCAACGAAGAGAACCCGATGCCCGCGCTTCGCGTATTCTCGCATTAGATTGTGGCGAACGCGTTTTGGTCCATCCCAGAGGGAGAGTGTGATGCAGAGAATATCTTCTGGCGTATGCGTTGTCTCGGCGGTCAAAGAATGCTACACTCCGAGCCGTTTCAGGAGGTAGGGATGGCACAGAAGCTTGTTTTCGCAGGGGGCGGCGGTGCGAATATCATGCACAAGGTCGATGGACGGGCGCGCATCGGCGATGCCGAATCCCCTTCCTGCTAGAATGTCTTCGTAGACGCGGGTGTGCAGGTCTGTAAACCCTTCCGAGAATTCAATTTCCTTGCCGTCCACGGTGATGGAACGGAACGTGGTGTTTTCTCTGGCAACGGCTTGCTGCGGGAGATCATCCCGGGCGATCGAGAGATACCATCGCACAGAGGCTCTCTTTAATTCCAGATAGCCGGCCATCCGATCCTTGTCGCTCCAGTGGACTTCGCTCCGGACCGTCTCGCCGAAGATCCACTGCAGCAAATCGAAAAAGTGAATGCCGATGTTCGTTGCCAATCCGCCGGAACGATCGAGCGCGCCTTTCCAAGAATAATGATACCACGGTCCACGTGATGTAACGTAGGACAAAACGACTTCGTGCTTCTTGTCGCGCGGCTCTTTGAGGATCGCTTCACGCACTTGGATCAGCGCTGGGTGCAGCCGCAGCTGAAGCACCGTATAGATCTTGCGATGGGTTTCCTGCTCGAGTTCTGCGAGCGCGTCCAGATTCCACGGATTGAGCACCAGGGGTTTTTCGCAAATGGCATCGGCGTCGAGGCGAAGTGCCAGCCGGATGTGCGCATCGTGAAGGTGATTCGGCGAGCAGATCGAGAGGTAGTGGATGCGCTTTTCGCTCTCGCGGCGGCGAAGCATCTCGAGGTGACGATCGAACCGTTCGTATTCCGTGAAGAAATCGACATCCATGAAGAAGCGGTCGAGAATCCCGACCGAATCATGCGGATCAAGTGCCGCAACGAGGTGATTCCCGGTATCTTTGATGGCTTTCAAGTGCCGTTGTGCAACGTATCCTGCTGCACCGGTCATGGCAAAGTTCTTCATAGGGATGCGGTATGATGATTCTTTGTGGACGACTGAATATGCCCTAAGGTACAAAAAAGTCTTGAGACAGACTATCGGAAGGGAACGTTACTTCCTCGAGGAAAAGGCACTATGAAGGAGCGTCACGATGCGCTCTGCGGCTTTTCCATCTCCGTACGGCATTGTGCGGGGAGCGGCCAGGTTGTGAGAGCCAGAGTATTCACGATAGAGAATGTTCCAGCCTGATTCGACCGTTTCGACCCACTCTGTTTCCTCCCGCAGGGTGACACACGGGGTTTCCAGCCAGAACGCCTCTTTTTGCAGACCGCCGGAATCAGTCAAAGCCATCGAGCTGTGCTTGAGCGCAACGAGAAGGTCGTAGTAGCCGAGGGGGTCGACCGCGAGGAAGCGGTCGTCAAGCTTGACTCCGGATGACTCGATAGTCTTCTGGGTGCGTGGGTGCACTGGAAATAGAACCGGACGTCCGGCCGACGCCTCGGAGGCGAACGCAAGCATCGACGTCAGGCGGCCGGGTGCATCTGTATTCTCTGCCCGATGAAGCGTAAGGAGAGTATACTCTTTGTGCCGGAGTTTGAAGCGCGAAAGAATGTCCGATCTCTTTTCTGCGATGGCGACTGAAGAGAGGAGAACATCGTACATCAAATCGCCGACGTTGAGGACAATTGGCACGTCAATCGAGAAAGCGGCGTCGAGACTTGCCAGGGTGCTTCCGAGGGGGACAAGCGATCCTGAGAGAACGATGTTCCCGAAACCCTCGTGAGCAAGATGCTTCGTTGCCGCCGTGCTGGGACAAAGGAGCATTGTCGATGCGCGGTCTGCGGCAATACGATTGATTTCCTCCGGCATTGCTCTATTGAAGCTTCGTAATCCTGCCTCGATGTGAACCAGCGGGACAGGGATCTTCACGGCTGCGAGCGCGCCAGCCAGCGTGGTGTTGGTGTCGCCGTAGACGACGACGGCGTCGGGCTTCTCGAGCTTGATCACCTCTTCTGCTTTTTGGAGTACTGCGGCAGTCTGCGCGCCGTGTGAGCCCGATCCGACATTGAGGTGATGAGCGGGCTCCTCGATCTGAAGCTCATCGAAGAATACCTTCGACATGTTGTAATCGTAGTGCTGCCCGCTGTGAACGAGCACGTTTTGCATCGGCTCGTTCGACGTTGCGTTAAACGCTCGCAAAGCCCGCGACACCGGCGAGTACTTAATGAATTGTGGCCGGGCTCCAACGATATGTAGAATTCTGAGTGCCATGGGGACTGTGCGCGAAGCTCCTGTGGAGAACATCAAGGCAAACTGCAGCAGCAGGCCGGTGAACACACATACTGCAAAAGGAGATCAGGAGAAGAACAGCGTCAATACGGATGTGCTGTTCCAGAAGAATCCTAGCCCCTTTCTATGTGACCTTCCCATCCCGGGTGCGGCTTGAATGCCAACAGTTTGTCATTCGATTCAAACATGCGGACGTATTGCTCATTCCTGCTGGCGACCGGGATATGAACGATGTCTCTGAGAAAGAAATCGAACGACTTCTGGTTGAGAAGCTCGTCTACCCATCGAAGTTTTGCCGGTTCGAATCCCATCAAACGAGCGCCGACGATGTCGACGGCAAGATAATTGCGTCCGGCGAGAATAACACCTGTTCTTCTCTCATCAGGAAAGAGGGGGCCGTTGCCTTCTCCGCCGATAATCCCGTCGACAATCGAGAAGATCCTTCGCTGGGGTCTTGGTTTCACAATTCCATCGCGATCGGAGTACAGCAGGATCTTCGAAAGATCTGACACCATTCTCCACGCGCTGTCATTGCCGTGCCAATTTCCCCCATCATAGAGCGCAATGGTCTTGTTCACGTTGGCCAGTAGGGGTTTGATGAGCTTTCGATACGGGAAATAAATTGCCTGGAAAATCCTGTTCGCAAGCTGACTCTTCCTCGAAAGCAAGGCATCGTACAAGAACCGCTGCACGAACACGATTGCCTGTCCCTTCTTGTTGAGGAGATGCGCGGGAAACTGGTCTCCTCCTTTGTCGGATGATCCTAACGTAAAATGCACCAGGAAATTCTTGTTGGTCACCGCTCCGACAAAACCTTTGGCATTCAGCGTGACTCCGACTTTTTTGTGAACTTTGAGTTTAGGAATAGAGATCAGCACATCAGCGCCCAGAATCGTCCTTGAAATCTGATATTCCTGTCTTCCTCCGGTGTGATGCAAAATCGTCTCTTCACGATTGAAATCCGCACCATAGAAGTTCTTATTGCTCACATCGGCAAATGCGCTTTGTTCTTTCAGATTCACCAGTGCGCTTCCCGAAGGATCGCCGGGCAATGGGTGGCGTCGTTCCTGGCTTGCGAGGTAATTTTCATTCTCGTACTTGAACCAGAATTGACGAAGGTCGATGATGGGGATATCAAACTTGTGCTTTTCCCAGTACAATTCCTGAATCGAACGGAGTTTTGTACGCTCCAGCAATTCCTGGAAGTCACAGTCCATTTGAGGTGTATCTGCAATGAGGATCCGTCCATTCCCATGCATTGCCATGAATGTGTAGTCGACAGCGGCACGAAGAACCGAAGGGTGGGTAATCAACGAAAAAAGATTGCCGCCGCGATAGTGATCACTCAGGACGAAATTCGGCTTGATCACAACGGTGTCGCCAGGGTGAACGATCTCTCCAAGGGGGTTCCACTCCCTGGTCCCTGCACGAATTGCGTCGAGTCCAAGCAGCCGAAGCGCTTCGCGCACGCCGTCATAGGCGGGATTGGTTTCGCCGCTGATACCGAGTGCACTGTCATACTCCGGGTATCGAACGGAAGGATGGTACGGTGCTTGAGAGCAGTACGAACCGTCTCCTTGGGATATCGCTACCCTGCAGTCGCGATAGTATTGTTCCAGATCAGTTCCTGTCGCCATACCTTAGCGGTAGCTCTTGAATGAGAAAACGGAACTTGCCATTCTGCGTTCTGGGGATTTGATCAACGAACACAACATCCAGCTTGATATCCTCCCCGAGCTTTCTTGACAACTCGCGGCGGATGCTTTCGCTATCCTTCTCGCTGTAGTGCGGACCCCGAACGATGTTGAATGTTACCTCCCCCGCCGTCCGCTGGTGGAACTGGAATTGCATAACGTTGTCAAACACCGGGGAGTGCATGTTGATTTGAGTCATGGAAATGTATCTTCCTCGCGACGAGAGTATGAATTCCTGCAACCTCCCGTCAATGCGTTCGAGGAGCTGAAAGTTTCTTCGGCAACCCGAACATCCAAATGCTCCCTTCGTCGCCACGTCCATCGTTCGGTAGCGGATAAATGGCACAGCGTAGTTCCAGAGCGCTGTGCCGACGAGCTCGCCAGATTCGCCATGGTTCGCCTCGTTCCGTTCCGGGTTCAAGATTTCTGAAACGCCGTAGAAGGGATCAAGGTGAAATTGCTCCGACGATTCGCACATCGGCGCAAAAAGTACCTGTTCAGCATGGCCGTACCAGGCGAACAGCCGCGCGCGAGGAAATGCGGATCGGAGTCTTTCTTTCTGCCAATCGTAGAGATTCTCGGATCCGAGCAAGAGAAAGTCGAACGACACTTTCCCCACATCGTCGTTGGCTATCACCATATCCGCCAGAATTGTAGCGGCTGATGGGTATGCTTGAAGGGAACTGGGGCGATCTCTGAGGATCCGTTCTTTGTAAGAAGAGTACGTCTTTTCGGTGAGCTGATACGTCGACAGCTTCAGTTCACGGAGAAACGGATCATAATCGAACAATTTTTTTTCAGAACCGATGAAGGCACCCCGCAGTACAGCCGAAAGGCTCCCCGGGATCCAGCCAACCCGTTCCCACGCCGAGTTCAAGAACGCCAGTTCACGCTCGATATTATCCTGGGTGAGGTAGAACCCAAACGGGATACCGGTCGATCCACCGGTGGTGCGGTAGAGTCTTTTGCTTCGAGGAATGTTGCTCGCTGTGAAGTTTTCCAAGTTGTCTCGCAGTTGTTCCTTCGTGACGAAAGGCAATCGCTTGAAGTCGTTCCAGTTGCGAATGTCGCGGGGCGCAACGCCTTGTTCCGAATACAACTGCCGATATCCGCTGACATTTTCGTAGGCGTGTTCAATAACTGTTTTCAACTTCTTCCATTGCCAGGCCTCGATGGATTCCTTGGTCCAGTTCTGCGAGGATTGAAGAAACCCTTTTGTCTCACGATAGGTGCGACCCATCCTGATCTGGAACGGCAATGCTCCGTACGCAGCACGTGCCGCCTTTTGCAATGGTCCTGGTAAGGATCGATAGAGACTAATCTTCATGTGCTTGAGGAACAAGGACTCGCCGGAATCACGTGGTTTCCATCCAGACGCGGATTTTGAATCTGTCGCGTTACGCTACGATTGGGTCGGTGCTGCTGGGATCTCATGGTATCTCTTCTTCCAGCGATCATAGCCTGCGAACGCGAGAGCACCGAGAAGAAGCACGTTCATCCCAATGCTAAGATATCTTCCAAGAAAGAATCCCTTCGGATGAAATGTCATCTCCAGCTTGTGGATGCCCGGCGGGACGACGACCGCCCGGAAGAGGTAATTCGCCCGATAGATCGGTGTTTCCTTGCCGTCGATGAATGCCTTCCAGCCGACGGGATAGTACGTCTCGCTCAGGAAGAGCAAGTTGTTGCCGGCGTTTGTGACCTTCAGCTCGACATCGTGAATGCCGTACTTCACAATCTCAGCTGACGCGGCCGGATGATACGGTTCGACTTTGACCTTCGGGTCCTCCAGCAGAAACAAGACATCGCGGGGATTGAACGATTGTGCGTTGATCTTGTTCAGGATCGACAGGCCGTCAGCGACCTCGTACCGGTTCACGAAGAAGGCACGCGGCAGCATAGAATGATTTACGTAGATCTTCATATCGCGGCCATTGTACACAAGTCCCACGGCGGCGCTCGAATCGACGGTGTTGGAGATGATGTACTTCACATTCATCAACCCCCACAGAAGCGGATTTTTGAGATCAACCACATCGACCATATCCTGGTACCACCGCATCTTCGCACCCTGGTAGCCGTACGCGCTCTGGATGCGCCAGTAGGCAAGGGTGTTGTTATAGGGAGGCTGGCCGTTGAGAAACTCAAGGACGCGATATCTTGTTGAGTCGCGCTGCAAGTACTTCACATGGTCGGGAGTCGCGAAGGCTTGTTCATGCACGGATCGATCCCGTGGTTCGATGGGCTTCATCGCGACGCGCCATAAGTCGGCAGCGATGACAAGGGTGAGAATCGCGACGAACGCGTTCAGCGCGAGCTTGCGTTGAACGAAGTAATAAATGGCTCCGAATGCCACCACCAGGAATACAATCGCGACGTAGATGTCGTTCGTCGCCATCGACGTCAAGAGCGACGTAATCTCTTTTGTTGCCTGCGCTGGAATTTGACGGAAGACCTGTTCGATGATGCGATCGCGCGGTAAGCCGTATCTCGTCAGCATGGAAAAGATGTTCTGTATCGCTTGTCGCGGAAGGAGACTCTCGAACGTGAGCGCAAGGAGAACGAGAGCGCCCACGGAAACACCCACTGTGACAAGAAGCGACTTCTTCCATTTCTCAAGCGATCCCCCGTGGAGTTCTTCGCGCTCACGGAGAAACGTGGCGATGCCATACGCCGCCAGAATTGGCACGAAAATCTGCACAAGGATCAGGATCATCGACGGAACGCGGAACTTGTTAAACATCGGGAAGTAGCGGTACATCAGATCGTACACAAGCGGGAACTCCCTGCCGAATGCGATCAACAAGGAGAAGACGATCATAATGGCGAGGTACTGAACAAAAGGATCCTTCCTGTTCTTCAGAAACCCGAATACAGCAAGAAACAATATCACGATGCCCATGTACTGAGGAGCATGGGTGAAGGGCTGAGGCCCCCAGTAGAAATCGATGGTTGCATCCTGGTTGTTCGTGAACAATCCGTTGTACTTCATTTGGCCAAACCCGTACCACGAAGGAACAATCCACGTCATCATCTCGCCAGGGGCAAAGGACCAGCTGGTCGCATAATCGTAGTCGAGCCCGCCTTGTATGGTCTTGGAATCCGTTCCCTGATTTGTCGAGACGATTGGATTGGAGCCGCGGGTGGAGAACGAGCTGTACTCCCAAACGGAGAGGTACTTATCCGCGTCCATAGCGAATGCGAGTAAGGAAGCCAGACCTATGACGACGATGATGCGCCCAATCTGTCCATATTCTTTGACTTTAAAAGTACGCCATATGAAATAGGCAACAGGAGTTGCACCAGCGATCACGCAGATTATCCGAAGCGCTACGTCCTGCGGCACGAGCGCGATCAGGAAAGGATAAAGAGCCAAGAAACTGACTACGGCGGTAAACAGGAAATCTCTTTTCTTGATTGATTGTTGAATCAATGAAACAACAACGTAGACGTATGCTATCGCAAAGTAGATGTAGAATATCATCTGCACATGGCTGGGCATAAAAGAGAAATGAAGGAGGAGAACCAGCGCCAGGGCCAATGGCCAGCTGAATCGTTGACGAAGCCGTTCGATCACGTAGAATATGTAGGGGAAAAATGCCATGACGGCGATCTTCGTGTTGTGCCCTGACATCACCCAAATGATAATGTACATCGAGAATGTGCCCGCAAACGCAGCGACGAACGCCGGAAACTTCCTCTGCACTTTATCATACGTGAGGAGATACACTCCTGCGGCGAAAACGAAATAGAAGAAGAGCACCCACCCTTCCGGTGGGTTGAGTATGAGATAGCTGAACACTGCCGAAGTCTTCGTGAGGATCTGTGCCGTGAGGTCAAAAAGTCTCTCGCCGCCTATGGTGAGGCTGCCGTAGGAGGGCATGCCGCAAAAGATGTATGGGTTCCAGAGGGGAAAAATGCCTTCCTTCTGCGCGTCGGCAAGAAAAGTTTCAAAAGCCCGACTAGCTTCGGTGTCGACCTCGAAGTACGATTTTCCGCCGAAGATAAGGGGGCTGAAAAACACAACGAGGCTGACGAAAAGAAGTGCAAGGGCCGCAATGTGCTGAAAGCGCTCGGGAATGAGCGGGGATTCTCCGGCGGCACGGTGACCGCCGATTTTTTCTTTGTGTGTCTTGCTCATGAGATGGTCGAGGGTGGGGTTAGTGCCGGGGGTTGACAACATCGAGCAACGCCGCGAGCTGGCGGGTAATCTCTCTCCGATCGTACCGCTTCACTGCCTCCCGGTCTTGCCCGAATTTTCGATTATGATAGAGAAAATTGTTATAACATTCAATGAATGCGGCCTGTATGGCGATGATGTCCTGATTGGGCGCCACGATGCCTGAACGCGTCTCGCGCAACAACGTGGCGATAGCACCTTCGGGAGCCAGCCCGATGATCGGCCGGTCCGCTCCAATGTACTCAAACACTTTTCCTGGTACAATTTCATCGCTCCCCACGGCTTCATCCACGATGAGAAGCAGAGCGTCCGACCCGAGCAACGCCTCCACGCTCTTGCTGTGCGGAAGGTAGGAGACCGCCTCGATCGATTCGCGCAGCGTCGAGTTCTTGAGCATCGCGTGAACCTCTGAACCAAATCGTCCGATGAACCTCAGCTGAATTCTGTGAGGATCCACCTTCCCGTCGCGCACTAGTTCCTCAACCGCCTGAAGGAATGTTCTCGGATTACGCTTACCGTACATGGAACCGGTGTATGTCACCGTGAAGCGTTGGTTGGGCTGCAATTCAAGTGAAGGGTAGTCGTCGCGGTCGAATCCGTTTGGGAGGTATGCGAGTTTTTCCTGATCGAGGTTCGGGTCTTTCGCGATGATGTCCTTGAGTATTCCTCGCCACGCGGCTTCCACGGTGTCGGCGTCACGGAATACCGATCGCTCCAAATGGCTGTCGATTGCGCGTGGAAGGAACCATCGATCAGGCGTTGAAAGGAACCCGGTCCACGGATCGCGGAATCCGGCCACCCATGGAACGCCGGTGGAACGGTGGAGCTTCCGTGCGATGACCGCAGTCGTGTACGGCGGCGACGAGGAATAGATCGCGTCGATTTTCTGTTCTCTGATAATGCGTTTGCCGGCCGGGACCGCATAGGGATACCATCCAATGCGCGCGTCTGGTATAAAGAAGGTCGATCGGATAAATTCAGCGACAGACTCTGCGAGTGAGGTTCTTTTCCCTCCTTGCGGGATGTTCTCGACATCGACGGGAGCGCTGGCTGGTTTTCCGGTGAGTTTCCGGTACAAGCTGTAGGGCTCAAAGATTTTTGTCCGGTACACAATGGCGTGGCGCGGGATCTCTGCGAGCAGAGACTCATCGCGTGCCGGATAATCGCCATCCTGAACAGTCAGCACCACGGGTTGCCAGCCGAATTCCGGGAGGTATTTGACGAATTTCAGAACGCGCTGAACGCCTGGTCCTCCCGAGGGGGGAAAATAATATGTGACGATTAGGACTTTCTTCATGCAGGCCGCAAAACTGAGATTATCCCCAAATCGATTGACGAAATACTCGAATCAAGGAGTGTTCCGCAATCGACAACCGGCAATTCAACTCTGTGCTATGGGGAAGATCTACTTCTTAGACGCAACAACGATAAGACCGGTGCCCGTCTTGTTCTCTCCAACGTAGTCAAGATACATAAGAAGGAGGGTAAATGGAAGGGTGAGTAGATAGTAGAAGGGTAGTAGAAGGAAGAAGGCTTTGCTCACGTTGAGAAGGAGCATCGGGTATTTGATGCCGAGACGCCAGGCAACAGAACCCCAAGGTCCGTAGGCGAATCGGATCTTGTCGACTTTGAATCCAACGGACATGAGTTTGATCCTGATTTCCTCCACACCATAACCATTGCGGGCGTGCTCTTCGATGAAACTCTCATCCTCCGGGCTATGAGCATCGGAGCCGCCCAAATCTGAAGGAGTATTAACAAGGAGCTTTCCGCCGGCTCGCAGGCTTCGATGGAGATTCCTGAAGACACCGATGTCATCCTGGATGTGTTCCATCACGTCGACGGAGATGGCGAGATCGTATTCACTCTCATGCTCGATTTGAGTCAGGTCTTCAACTGCAAAAGCGGTGTTAGTCAGTCCCGCCTGGCGAAAGAACTTCCTGCAATCTTCGATTTGCTCGGTTTTGACATCAACCGCGTAAATGGACGAATGGGGAAATCGCGTCGCGCAATAGTAAGTGTACTGCCCAAAGCCGCATCCTGCGTCATAGATTTGCCGGGGAGCCTTGGCGCTGAGAAGAGATCGAAGCTCGCGCTTCACGTGCCACTCGCGCAGAAACATCACTCCGAGGAGCTTATAGAAGAGCTTTCGGAGAAAAACATTCTCTCGTACGGCATCGCCAAGGATTTTTTTGATTGGATCGTATTTCATTGCGCTCTCTTGTTATCCCGAAAGTTCTGTCGAGTTAGGGTTAAGACCCGAAGCATCTCTTGATGATAACCCCCGGCTTACCAGCCCGACAGACGTTGTCGGTCTGGCGGGAAGGCCGGGGTAGACCACTGCTCGGATGTCTCTAGTCGTCCTAAGCCTATGTGATTGCCCCGAGCTTTAGCTCGGGGGAGAAGAAACCAAAAAGACCCAAGGGGGTTTCAACCCCTCATCTCGATTGACCCGGCAAGAGCTGTTGCATTCAAGAACCTCTTGAACTCCTCAGCAAATGTTCTCTTCCGATGATGCTCTTCCTGATTCCTGATGTAGTCGCGCAGGTTTCCCAATGCTGTTTCTGAAACCGAGACAGCAAAGTAATCATCCTGCCATTCAAGCTTGCATCGAATGAAATGCTGCTCATTCACCCAATGCGAAGATTCTCCCTTCAACAACTGAGCGATCTTAGCGATTGTCTGATCGGCTCCCATCGATATAAGTGCATGGGCATGATCAAATCCACCATTGATGCAGTCAAGATCGATCCCTTTCTTCACGGCGTTCTCGGAGATATGATCGAAGATCTTATGCCGCAGCTCACCGCTGTTCATCAATGGCTCGCGGTCTTTGGTGGACCAAACCATGTGAACCCAAATGCTCAAGTATGCCATAGCGCCTCCAAATGGGGTTAAAACCCGGCAACGGATTTGTCTTCTTAGCCCCGGCCTACCAGCCCGACAGACGCTGTCGGTCTGGCGGGAAGGCCGGGGCAAGCGTATGGCAATCTAAAACTGAGTCTTGGGCTGAATCAACAAGAAAAGCTTGGCACTTCGGTGACGCGTTCATCGGGCACTGGCTATTGGCCGGCTGCCAGCCGTTCAATGGCCTGCACCAGGTTCTCCCAACTGTACTTCTTTTTCTCTGCGTTCACATTCCGAACAAACTCCGGCTCGCGTCCCTCTTTATAGAACCGTATGACGGCGTTTGCTACTTCTTCGGGAGCTTCCGGTTTCACAATGAAGCCGGTCCTTTCGTTGAGGACAACTTCCGCCAGCCCGCCGACATCTGTCGCAATCACCGGCTTGTCGAACTGATAGGCGATCTGCACGATTCCGCTCTGGGTGGCTGAGACATACGGCAGTACCACAATGTCTGCAGCAGAGAAATAGCGACCTACCTCTTCGTTTGGAACGTAATCAGAATGAACATGAACATGCTCACTGAGCTTCTTTTCCTCAATCTGCCGCCGGTACTTCTGTTCGTCATCATAAAACTCGCCAATAACGAGGAGCTTCACCTTCATGGACTTCAGGATTGTCGGCATGGCATCGAGCAAAATGTGCAGCCCCTTGTAGCGACGGACGTAGCCAAAGAAGAGAATCACACGCTCGTCCCGGATTCCCAATTCCTGACGGGCTTTCTCCTTGGGCAGATTCGTCCCGAAGATCTCATACACCGGATGCGGCACAAGCTCGTACCGTGCACGTGGACTGAACGCATTCAACTCCTTCTCGACGGCTCCGGATTGCACGATGAATGCATCAACCGCCGCGAACGCAAAACGTGTTAGTGCGGTGTCACCAATGCGCTTCTCGTGCGGAATCACGTTGTCGCAGATGAACATCACCTTCGCCCCTGTCCATCGTTTCACCAGCCGGGCGATCGTGCCGAAGCATGGAGCAAAGAACGGCATCCAGTACTTAAAAATCAGCAGGTCCGGTTTCTTCCGGGCGATTGCTCGCGAGGCGGCGTACCACGTCCACGGATTAATCGAGTCGATGAGCTGCTCAGCCGGTACCGCGCTTCCCTGACCGCCTTTCTCATCCTGCGTCTTGCCGGGAAAGAATATCGATGGGTACTGACGCGAAAACGTGACGATGTCCACAGTGTGGCGTTCGCACAGGTGCTTGTGGAGCAGGGCGTTGTAGTGAGCGATGCCGCCCCGCAGCGGGTACGCAGTTCCGACAATCACAATGTTCATGGCGTTGGCCCGAGCTCAACTTTGTAGAGCACAGCAGGTGGGTTGGTCGTGTACGTCAGTGGCCGGAGCTCTTTCGGAGCGACGCGCGGGTCCAGAAGACGCTGAAATTGCGGGCGCATGCCGGCTTCCATCACGCTGAAGTAAAGGTAGGAAGCGTTCACCCTTCGCAACTCGGCCAGGAGCTGATCGTACGAATCGGCCATTGGAAACATCTCCATCTTCAACCCGAGATAGTACGCAATGTGCGGTTTGCGGGCGATGACGATTTTCCCTTGCTCGCCCTCTCCCATATTTTGACGGAACCATGATCCGATACTCACCACTTCCTGCGGTCCCGAGTCGATGTTCACCCTGTTGAACTCCATTGATTCGCCGGCAGTCCACAGCACCAGAACAATCGCAATGATTCCGCCGATGTGGATGGTCTTCCAAAAACGGTACTGCGCGAGCGAGGGAGCAGTGAGAGCCTTGAGGGCAAGCGCTGCGTATATCGGCAGCAAGAACATCGAGAATCGCTCTCCATAGAAAACCAGGAGCAGTACGCCGAAGAAGGCAATGCCGATGATGAAGTAGCTCAGAATCCTGACGCTCGGACGATACTTGATGAACCCGTAAACGCCAAGCAGCGAGAATATCCCCGTGTACCAGCCGAGCAGGAGCTTGAAGTCGCTGACAGCGTGTTCAACGAAATTCTGGGCGAGCGTGCTGATGAATCGGCCGGGGTCTGCGAACACCACCTGCGTCAGCGAGGTGAACTTCTGCGCATCACCGTACCAGTACTGGTCCCACCCGATTCTTCCCTTCGCAAACATTTCGTACGCGATGTTCAGGTAGTTCCTGTTGTAGAAAAAGCTCCCCTTCTGAACAAGGCAATAGATTCCCCAGGGCGCAATCACCAGCAGGAACACCGCCAGAAACACTCCCGCGGCGCGGATACGTTCCTTTCGTTCCAACTGAAAAGGATTCGCAAGGAGGATCGCTGCTGGCACACCAACGGCTGCGGAAAGGCCGTTGTAGCGGGTCAGGTAGCCAAGCGCAGCGAAAAACGCCGAGAGCGCGATCGCCGGCCAGCGCAACTGTTCGTCGCGCAGCAGGAAGTACGTCGATGCTGTCGCGAATGCAACGAACACCATGTCCGTTCCGGCTGTGTAAGTGTACCGCACGAATGTTGTGTTTGCCGCGACCATCAACGTGCCGATGAGTGCCACATCCGCACGAAAAAGTTTCTTGAGAAGCTCGAAAATGAAAAAGAGTGAAACGGATGCCGTGAGTGTTGAGAGAATCACGCCGCCGTGAAACAAATCTTTCGTAAGAAATGAGATAAACGCCAGCACGATCGGATACACGGGGCCATGATAGTCCTCGATCGGGATCGTGCCCTCGAGGATATGCTTCGCCTGCGGGATGTAGCTCCAGTAGAAGTCCGTCTCCACATTGTAGTCGCCGACGATGTGGTACTTCAAACTGACGATGAGCATGATGACAAAGTACGTCACCGCAAGCACTACTCCGGCATAGCGGTGACCGACAGCTTCCGGAAAGAACGGGAAGACTGATGTCTGAAGAACGGTCGGCTGTTTGGACTGTTTTGCCATAGCTTATTGATTGATGCCGATTCCCAGTAACCGGTCGCCGAAAACACCGAGCGATTTCGTCAGGGCGTAGTTGGGGTAGTGGAGGAGTTTCTTGACCGTTTTCTCGAACAGGCTTCCCCTGAGCGTTATCATCGACGGTGGTTTGATTCGTTGTATGATGACCGCGTCCTTGAATCCTGCCTGAAGAATGATCAACCGAAGCGTCTTCGGCGTGAATTCATTTACATGGTACGGAGGCAACGCCATCTTCTTCCTGATGTTGAGCACTCGGTAGGCGGCGACGGCAGCGCGGCCAGTCAGGGTATTAAACATCGATGGTATCTCCAGGGCGACGATTCCGGAAGGTTTCAGCATCGCCCGCGTCTTTGCCAGCATCTCCAGAGGCCGCACCAGATGTTCGAGCACATCCCCCATGAAGATAATATCGTAACGTCTGGAGGGGGCTGAGAGTTCTTCGATTGAACTGCGTGTCACGTCAAGTCCGAACTTGTCCCGGCAAGTCCTGGCACCGAGCTCTGCATATTCGATGCCGCTGACGCTGTATCCTTGCTGGCATGCATAGTCCAGAAAGTATCCCATTCCGCACCCGATCTCAAAGAAATCACCCGACGGTTTGAATCGCCGGATCCAGCCAAGAATTTCCGGAAACTTCACAGAGCCCTTGATTGCGGCCGTTTCGTAGTCTGTTGCAGAATGCGCACCGAAGTCCGCTCCGTCGTGAAGAAAATACTCATCACTATAGAGCAAGCGAAGCTCCTCTGCCGTGAGCCGGGGATCGAGAAAGATGAAGGAACAGCGGGGACACTGCTTCGCCTGGTACCGCTTCTGATGGAATTCGTAGAAGATCGGAAAATCGCGGGAAACATCCTTCTGGCAAAGAGAACAGGTGGTCAATGGCGCTTTCCTCGCGGCTGTGCCTGTGCACTATGATCGGAGGAGCTGCTCACAAGCATCAATCACCCGTTTCACCGGGAGATGCTCCATGCAGCGGTACGCACGATTCGTGCAGGTGGGCTGGTAGAAGCAGCGGCATGGTTTGTCGGGCTCGAGGATGGTGCCGAGACCATAGAGCTCGAACTCGTGCTTGTTAAAAATATTGTTGAACAGGACGATCTTTTTTCCGAGTCCGATCGTGATGTGCATCGCCATCGTCACGCCGGTGACGACAAGATCGCATTGATCGACAAGTCCGATAAACTGTGGGAGAGGGAAATGCCCGAAGTACTTCGCTTTCGTCGTGCGGGCGAATTTTCGATTCTTTTCGTGTTCCTGTTCTCCGCCCAGGAAGACGACCTCGTAGCCCTTCTTTTTCAGTGTGCGAGCGAGGGTGGCCCAGTTCTTGTCATCCCACAGGCGCGATGTCCATCGGCCGCCGCATCCGGCATTCAGTCCCACGACTTTCTTTCGCTTATTGATCTTCCACGGTACGGCCGGGAGAACCGGCTTGTCCAGAATGTATTGTTCACCGCTGAAGCGAAAGCCGCAAATCTCGAAGATCTCCTCCGGATAGCTTTTTCGGTTTGCCTGGCTAAGATCGTCGAAGACGCCGGTGAGATACTTGTTCTCCGCCGAGGCATCCGTGGGCGAAGCAACTCCGTTGACGAGGCGAAAACCCTTACGGGTCGTTGATTCGATCCGTTCGGAGAGTGCGCACGCCTCCCGATCCTTGTCAAGATTGTAGAGAATGTCGAACCGCATGGAGCTCAGAGAAACAATACTCTTCAGAGTGAATCCGAGCGGCTCATCGACAAGAGAAGGGAGGATCTCAGGGGTAAGTGTCAGCCACCAGATTCTGGCCGCCGGAAAAGCGGATTTCAGTTTGTGGAGGAGCGGGGTAGTGCGAATGACATCGCCGATAGCCCCGAGCTTGATGATAAGAATATTTGACGTGATCGGATCGTAGTGAGGACATACAGTTCCCGCGCTGTCGACGCAGTGAACGCCGAATTGCTTGTGCGGTTTGCAGGGAACGTCGCCTCGAAAGAAACGGCAGTCGGTCTTCAGCGGGATCACGTCGGCTTCGAGAACTCCTTAGTTGAGTGTTTCCCTGATCGAGTAGGTCGTTTCGTCCCGCTGCTGTCGGTTGATCATTTCACCAAGGAGACCGAAGGAGACGAACTGGGCGCCGATGATGATGAAGAGGAATCCAAGCAGAAACAGCGGCCTGTTACTGAGGGAGGTTCTACCGAGAAACCACTCAATGGAGAGGTACCCGTCGATCAACACTCCAATCATGAATGAGACAAGTCCCCACACGCCAAACAGGTGAAGCGGGCGGCGGATGTACCGCGTTGTGAAAAGCACGGTCAGGAGATCGAGAAATCCCCGTGAGAGGCGGCCGATGCCAAATTTGGTGCGGCCGTATTTTCTTGGATGGTGTTGAACGACCTTTTCGCCCACGCGGAATCCGGCCCAATGTGCGAGGGCGGGAATGTAGCGGTGCAATTCGCCGTAGACGTTGATTCCCTTCACCACTTCCTTGCGATAAGCCTTGAGGCCGCAGTTCATATCGTGGATGGGAATGCCGGTCATCGTGGCGGTCACGGAGTTCGCGAGTCTCGAGGGAATGGTCTTTGAGAGAGGGTCGTGCCGTCTCTGCTTCCATCCCGAGACCAGATCGTAGCCCTGGTTGAGTGTTTCGATGAGCGACGGGATCTCTGCGGGGTCGTCCTGAAGATCGGCGTCCATGGTAATGACGATGTCACCTTGCGCCTCGTGGAATCCGACAGATAGGGCTGCCGATTTTCCAAAATTTCTCCGGAATCGAACCACTTTTGTACGCTTATCGGCAGCATGGATCTCCTGAAGGACGGAAAACGAATTGTCCGTGCTTCCATCGTCTATGAAAATTATCTCGAACGGTTTTCGGAGAGACGTCGCAGATTGAACAACTTGCTGGTAGAGTTCTTTCAGCGAGTCTTCTTCATCGAGCAGGGGAATGACGACAGAGAGGAAGGGTGATGAGGAAGCTCCCTTCGTCTTGACGTTGGAACGCGAAGAAGTTGTCTTTGGCATACGATGCTGTCAGTGAACGTGGATGAAAGTAACGCAATTTCGTCCGAAATGCAACGCCGGCACAGTTTCGTTGAAAATAGGGGAGGCGTTCTGTATATTGACCCGGTCTCCATCCATGCTACCTCCCAAGAAATCTCTCGGGCAACATTTTCTTCGTGATGAAAACATTGCCCGCAATATAGTCGAAAGTCTCCAGCTTCGTCCAATGGACGTTGTGGTCGAAATCGGACCGGGCCAGGGAGCGCTGACGAAGCATCTTGCGGGGCGCGGCGCGGGACTCACAGTCGTCGAAGTGGACAAGCGCGCTGTCAACCTGCTCCGTGATTCCTTCGGTGATGCGATCAAGATTGTTCATGCGGATGTCCGAACAGTCTCGCTTGAAGAGATTGCGCGGGGGACCGGGGCGCGGCTGCGGATCGTCGGGAATATCCCGTACAACATCACCAGCGAGATCCTGTTCTGGTTGTTTGATTCACGCGCGAGCGTTGAAGATGCCACTTTGATGGTGCAGCTCGAAGTTGCACAGCGATTCGTAGCGCGGAAGGAGACAAAGGAATATGGTATTCTCTCGATCTATTTGCAGCTCTATGCAGAAACCGAGCTCTTGTTCAAGGTCTCCCGGAATTCCTTTTTTCCGCGTCCTGCAGTCGATTCGGCCGTGGTCCGGCTGAGTTTCAATCACGATCTTCCTGATTTCAATGAAGATCTCTTCCGCGCCATTGTCCGCGGCACGTTCGGCAAGCGGCGAAAGACTCTCCGGAACGGCCTGCGATTTATGGGATTTAGCGATGATGTATTAGACGGTTGTACCCTCGACTTGAGCCGAAGGCCGGAAACCCTGCTGGTCGAGGACTATCTTCTGTTAACGAATCAACTCGGAGCTTCTGCCTGCCTGCCGGGGCCGAAAGCTCGGAACAGGCGCTGACAGGTGGAGTGTGGCGCCACCCGGTGTTCATCAATTCTGAGACTCTTACGCATGAACCTGAAACGCTTCATTGCTCTCTTATCACCTGTCGATCTTACTTCGATCGTCTTTCTTCTCTTCATAACCATGCTCAACCTCGTCTTCCACACGCGCGTGCAGCAATGGCCAACTCTGATCCTCGTGAACCTCGCTATCATCGTGCTGATCGGCATACTCGCCTGGGGAGCAGAGACGAAGCAAACCAAGCTGCTGATAGGCCTGCA
>Ga0315274_10001404_pt1 | contig 37000 bp, 40 predicted proteins | sample YL17G02_20_MG_FD_203700 | JGI IMG/M metagenome (GOLD analysis project Ga0315274, IMG submission 203700) | Sediment microbial communities from Yellowstone Lake, YNP, Wyoming, USA - YL17G02_20 | ecosystem: Environmental > Aquatic > Freshwater > Lake > Sediment | place: USA: Wyoming | collected...
ACCATGCACAGTTGAAGGGATTAGTTCTTAGGGACACAAGAAGAAGCCTTGGTTCAAGAACCTCTGTAATTCTTGTGCAAACTGGAAATCCGAAAAAGATAAGGTCAATGTCCGATTTGGCAAAAGAACGTTATTATTCTATTATTGATTGTACTCTGCCGACTTTGCCGTCTGTCAGTCGTACCTTGATTCCGTGGGGGTGAGTTGAGCTGTTGGTGAGGATATTCTTGACGATACCCTCGGTTAATTTGCCGTTCCGTTGGTCCTGCTTCAAGACAATTTTTACGCGGATACCGGGATTGATTTGGCTCCTCTGCTGATTAGGTTGCATTCCCGATAATAGGTGCTTCGCGGCTTAAAGTGTATTCGCACGCCCGCCCGCGCTTTTTAGTCCTTGAAATTGTCTCTTACAGAGTACGCGTCCCCCATGGGCTAAGCTTTTCCGTTTCATGGCAGTGAATTATGTTTTGCGGCAAGTTTATTATACGTAATGTTCACATTTGAGTTACTTGGAAGGCTTCTAATTCAAACGTTGGAATACAATGCCACCTAATGGGCTCATTGAAAGGCTTGCTGAACCCAATCCATATGAAACACAATTCAAAGTAGCAAGAGATTTCGCTGAATTAATTTTTCGAAACGCACCGCCAGCTACAGTCCAAGTCATAGCGACAGAGAAAGGCTATTTCGTAGACCATGGAATTGATCATGTTAGAAGAATTATCGATAAACTTGATGCTTTGACTTCCTCACTTGCTGACCCAATCAACATTGCTGAAACCTTCATTCTTGCGGTAGCAGCGTATTACCATGATATCAGTATGCTTATTGGAAGACAACGAAATGAAAACCCAGAACAAGTAAGAGAAGAGCATCATATTCGAAGTGCTGAAATAGTCCAGATGCTAAATGACGAACATCGTCTAAACATAAACACACACGAATTGGATATAATAAAGAAGGTCATTAGAGCCCACAGGCAAATTGCTTTGTCAGATTTGCCACCGATTCAGAGAATTGTTGGTTTCGAAATTAGAACTCCACTTTTGGGTGCATTTCTTAGAATCGCAGATTCTTGTGATTGCGACCGATCAAGAGCACCAAAGGCAATTTTCGACCTGTTCTATAATCACATACCTGAATGCTCGAAAGAGTATTGGAAAGCGCACTTTCCAGTTACCGATGTTACGTTTGAGAGGAGGAGGGCATCTATCGTTGTATCCATCGATTTCTCCGGAGGTATACGCGAGCGAGTTGAAAAATACCGGATTAGCAATTTGCTGAAAAGGAAACTCGAAAGCGAACTCAAAAGCGTTGAAGAGGTTTTTCAGAACTATAACATTCCCGTCGTTAATGTGGACATAAGGGATTTTGATACGCATAACTTGATTGAACTTTCATCACCTTCTGCATTTGAAAACGCTACTACAGTTATTTTGTGCTCAAAATCTGAAAAAATCGATGACCTGGTTAATGTTGTTACTCCGCTTGTCTCTAATTCTCCGGAGGCAGTGCCTTTGGTAATCGAATTTAGACCCGTTGAGGGCCCGTTGTTTGCCGATACTGGTACAAGGATAGATGTTAATAGATTAGACCTTATGCAGTCGCAACTCAAAGAAAGGATAGGGAATGATCTCCGCGGTTTTGAAAGTCAAGCATTCGAAAAAATCACAATTAGAAGAGGGATAGTTGGTTGAAAAGCATCAACGAGATAATTGGCGAGTTGTTTCCCAAGAAAAACGCCGTTTTCGTAAGCGGTGCCGCTGGGGTAACTTCATTGCAACAGGAGTTGAGAAGACTTAAACTGCAACTTTGGCAAATGAAGAAGATCGAACAAAAGGAATACGAAAAACCCAACGGCGTTTTCTTGAGATTCTCCATAACTGGTATTGTACATTCCGGAATAATCCAAACAATGGAAGAGAATGAGACCCGAGAAATGCTATTAACAATACCTCCAAAACTCCAAAAAGAGGGCGTCGAGGTACTTACTATATTGAAACTTCCATTAGACCGGATACCTCTATTCCCCTTTTTTGCAATTCTTGATAGTGAAGGGACAGAAATAAGAAAGAAACTTGCCAAGCAATATTGGGGAAGTTTTACAGATGATGCAGAGGCTCTTGAAAAATGGTACAAGGATTTACTTGGATATAGAAGAGAATTGGTAGCTGTTGAGTTTCCGCAGCTTGAACCAGCAGTGCCATCATGGATTAGCAAAGTTCAAGTTTTCGTCTTATATAATGAAAAAGATCGAACAATAGCGACAAGGTACTACCGAAGCACGAAAAGAGAGGATCAAGTTGTCGTGAATAAAACATCTGAGTCATTAGGACCTAAAACTGAAGTTTTTTCCAAGGTCTTCTCTTTGCCGCCTATTGGGAATGCACTTTCTGAGGGTATTCGATTTGATGTAGAAAGCGAAAAAATCTATTTGAATTGGGAGCACCCGTTCTTTTCCGGAGTAGATGAACTGAAGAAAGAAATAAAGAATTTCAATCGTGCTCAAAGGGGGATCCTTTTTGATGCATACAAGATTTCGGATTCATTTGCATTCAATTGGACATACAAAGAGATAAGCAAAAGAAGAGAATTGGCGACGAGATTTCCGTTCCTTAAGGAGATGTTCCACAATTGGCTTCAACCTGTTCAAGTGATTGTTCGCTACTTTATTGATGATCCTATTGAAGGAAGAGTTACTGGCGGTCATATAGCTGCGATTTATGTACACGGATCCAAAGACCAGATAGTAGTAGAAAAAGTGAAGAAACGTGACGATGCCACATACGATGAGAAACTGGCACGAGAATATTTTCCAACATCTTTGGGAAAACCTTTCTACGGGTTCAGAGCCGATCTTCTTCACTACCTTAGCGACAAATTGGGTGCAGATTATTAAGTTGAAGCCCCTGCACCCAGGAAGATCAAACAATTTTCACCGTCAATATGATAAGTATTTTCCCTCAAAAATATCGCACAATTTCTAAGTAAAAAGCGAGTAGCGCGCTAAAACAGCCCAATACTCGCCCAGAATATGATTTTTGAGTAGTGGGGTCGCTTAGGTCAATGCCCACGTTTGAACCCTTGGGATTTTAGATGTCTCTTGCAGTGCTCCATTTTTTCTTGTCTTGAAGAGGACACATGCTATTTATTTAGACCTCGATTGCGTAGGCGCTCATGTTCCCAAGCCTCGAAGTCTATTGGGGGATTGACAATTTCGCTGTCGTGCTTTCGCTCAAGTCTTGCTACGCCGTTTGGGCATCCTGTGGCGCATAAGCCGCAGCCAATACACTTCTTACGATCTACAACCGAGACCCCGTCCTTTTCGAAGATGGCATGTACTTGGCATCTCTTTCTGCATATTCCACATCCTACGCATTCGTCAGGGTCAATGGTTGCATAGTAGTTGGCGTACGCCACGGAATTCTCGATGCCCCATTCATTGATTCCTCGAAGTATGCCACAGCAGCAACCACAACAATTACAGACATATCCAAGCCCTTTCATCACGTTGCTGACCGTGTGCACGAGACCCATCTCCTCCGCCTTGTCAAGAAAGGCTAACGCTTCTTCCTTCGAAACATCATCTTGGCTGGGCGACCTCTCGACTGAAGAGAAGCTAAGGCAAGTTCTCAGGGGGAAGTCGCATTTACGACCTATGTGATTCTGTTGCATTCGACAGATGCAGTCACGTAGGCGAAACGTATTGGAACTGAGAAGAATCGCTTTCACGTCATCATAGGGGAGAATCCACTCAGACTTGACTGCCTTCTGAGCGGGGATAACACGGTGTAAAGCCGGCTGTGGCCTCATGATTCCGACAGCTCCACCATTCGCCAAATATTCTTCGACCAAATGAGCAAGCTCGTGATCCATACTTTCCCGCTGTGATTCGTAGATCCCAACAACAAAAGGCGCCAACCTGAAGAATGACTCCTCACCTTCTTTGTCGCTCCATAGAAGCCCCTTCTTCGCCATCTTCGTCAACTTTGCTTCTGCCTCTTCAGCCGGAAGTCCAATGCGGTTGGCGATTGCCTTAACTGATTCCATAGAACCGCCCAATTGGCTTGCCATAGAAGCCTCTTCAGGCGGAAATATCTTCTTCAAAAGCCTTATCTCAACATTCGAAGACGTTCTGGGAAAGCCGTTTGGAAGTTTGTTCAAGGCTTCCGCAAGTCTCTCATAAACGCGATCGCTCAACATCTCACTCTCTATCAAAGCTGTGTGCGCCATGTTTATTTAACAGTAACCGATGGTTTGACAAATGCCCGGAATGTGACCATTTCTACAAAATAATGCAAAATTGGGTTTGGTGGGGTCGCTGGGATTTGAACCCTGCGCCTCGCCACGTTGCTGAGAGAAGAAATACTGAAATGGCGCAAGAAATGGATTTGTCATTGATGCAATTTTAGATTAAACCCTTATATATACACGTATGTTGCAAATGCCTTGAGGATGAACATGACATATTGCATCATACGTAGCAATTTGCATGGGACTCCTTGACAAGTATGGGAGATATGTAGAGTGGCATCGGCAAATAGCCGTGTCAAAACCTTTGCTCAGGCAGCGTCCTTGAGCACCAGTTTGACCCTGATGGGTAAAGCAGAAATGAAAGGATTGGAGGGAGTAAGCCACGGATTCCGCAGCGTCGCGCCTTGGACGGTTGAGTCCGTAGAGGTGGGTGCGTGGATGCAGCATGTAGCTGAGAACCACCCTGACGGACTGAGGTCGTATACAATGCGTGACGGTCGTGTAGTTGAAGTGGCCTTCTCTTTCGAGTAGGAGATGAGAAAAATGCAGAAGGCATCAGCAAAAAGACAGGCCAAGAACAAGCCACACCAATCGAGCAAACCACGCAACAAGCCTAACACACAGAACTGGCGCAAGAAAGTTGACTGGTCAGCAGCGGGACGAAAGGCTTACGAAACACGCATGAAGAACCAGGGCAAGCATGGCAAGACTGTAAAGGTCAAAGCCAACAAGAAACCACAGAAGAAACCGGCTCCTCAGAAACAGGTCAAGCAACATGGAAAACGCAAGACTGTTGGCGCATTTGGCAACTACCGTGTCACCCGCGACGCGCTGGTAGCCGAACTGACGAAGAGCAAGAAGACCGAGTTTGCCCCGACAGAAGTAGTAAGCCTGACGTGGAACGTTATCAAAAAGGCATCTGCAAAACAGTGAGCTAACACAGTTGAAGACATTTTGAGTTTGAAGCATGGAAAGGGAGTTGAGTAGATATGGCAGCAAAGAACGGAAAATTTGTGGCTGAGTTTAGTTTCCGAAATCCGACCAAGAGAACGTTCAGGTTTGAGGAAACCACAAATGAGCAGAACATCGGCACTCTGTATATCCAGCAGAGAGCCTTCAAGACTCAGCCAAAGAAAATCCGTGTGACTGTTGAGGTCATTTCTTAAACCTCACACCACAATTTTTTAAAAACAGATAGGAGAGAAAAGAATTGAAAGCAAGACGTTTAGTTCTCCAAGCCACGGTCATGGGCTTTAGCGCAAACATAGCAACCATCAAAATCGGCAACCCAGCGAAAGAACACGAGCTGAAAGACTACACAGACCTGGTTTGTCCACAAGACAAGAAGAAACCACAGTTTGAAATGTCTAAGTACAGATGCACTTGCGGATTTTCCACGACAACATGGCAAGGCTTGTTACGGGTTCTGAAAGGAACAACCACCCCGCTTGAGATGCCAACGCTGACCAAAGGCAACAGCGAAGCTGAAATAGCCAGAATCTACAAGATGACGCTTGAGGCATTCGCAAAAATCGCGGATTACGTTGACCCGAAAGACGCAGAGCGTCCAGTCACGGCGGAAGACGAAGCCAGCATCGTCAACCTGTACAAGTTGATAGTTGCTCAAGCAGAAACAAACCACATCATAATTTTGAAGTGGAACGACACGAAGGAACAAGTCATAGCGTTGCTGACAACCACGCAGTCGGGCAAGATAATTGTGAGGAAAATCATACCGCCAAACTTGGTGGTAGTTGGTGACAGTCTTATGTTGGACAAGAGCAAGATGTCCGACGAAGACATTGAGGAAGCCAAGCAATTCTTGAAGCAGATACCAGACGCCACGAAGGACGTGCTTGAGGTCGCGGATTACAGGATAAAGCAGTTCCAAGTGCATCAGCCAGAGGAGCAGAAGGTCACAGCCATCAGCAGCATCATGGAGAAAGCCAGGACCCGCAAGGACATCGTGAAAGAGACTAACAAGCGCGAAATCGTAGTCGAAGTCCAGACCAGCAAGAAGAAACAGAAGAAGTAGTTGGTCGGCTGACCTATGGGACTGGCATATCAGCGAGTGGCGAAACTGAAAGCACTTGTCATGGACTTGGTTCAAGAGCAGAAATGTTACTTCTGCCACGAACCGTTTGACGAACCACTCCAGATCACCACACACCACATCAACAGCGACCATTTTGACAACCGACCCGAGAATAAAGCATCTGCACATGAGAAGTGCCATAGGTCATACCACGCCAAACTCATACTGCACAAGAAGGGAAAGAAACGAGCTTTACGAGAAGTGCGAAAGGCGAAAGGCTTTGGCAAAATCCGTGTTAGAGCCTAAGTCAGTTCGATGTAATATGTGTCGGTGCGAGTTTGAACCGAAGGTCAAGAACGGTTTTGTGGACAACGGAAAGACCTTGGTTCAGACAAAAGTAATCGACTGTCCCAGATGTGGCAGGCGATACAAACTGCGAGATGATGATGTGTGGTTCTCCGACAGACCGCTCGAAATCCTCGCATGAAAAACCTAAAAAGGTGGTTTATGAAGTGTCAAGAAAAGGAATGAAACAAGTGCTCTTGACTGGTCAGTCAACGGCGTTGCCGAAGACTCAGCCACAAGAGCAAATAGAAGAACCCAGCCGGGAACGCCTGGTTAAGATAGTGAAAGAAAGAGGAAAGCCTTGGGCAATAGCAGCATTAGTCGACGGGTCAATAGGATACCACAGCGTTGAAAGCGCCGAGCAAATGATAACTGGTCTGCTTGAAGGAAAAGCATACGGCGGTTCTGAACGTTGTATGTGTTGTTTCTACAACGACCCGTTGGCAGAGATAGACCATGACTTCGGTTACTTCGCTGGCAAGGACAAGTATTCAGAAGAGAGAGTGAAGCTGCTCGTCAACTACGTGAGAGAAGTCCTCAGAATGAACAGGAAACGCGGAAGAGCGCGCAGTTGGTTAGAGCAAACAACTGAGAGTATGCTGTATCCAACCAGCAACCTGAAAGTCCCAAGAGGAACGAGTGGAGCATAATGCCGCGACTCAGCAAAGCCTACCGCAACTACGTTGCAAGACACGAACAGGATGCGCATTGCTCAGCTTGCCGAAGTACAAGCTGCAAGAACGTTGGAAACGACGACGATGCCTGCGCAGATTTCGTGTGAGGTTAGATGATGAAATACATAGTTTTCCTGGACGCACCGCCCTTCCCGTTCAGAGGACACAGACTCGAAGCCATCAAGATACCACGACAAGGCAAAACCACCGAGGACATACGGGACAGACTGCCACCCACGTTAGTCAATGACGTTGAGGTTGAAGTCCGCAACATCCACGAAGCAAAAGCAGTCGGACTTGCCAAACTGGTAAACGGAGATTGAAGGCATTGGCAAATCGCAACATATCAACAGTCCCAGACGACGTGCTGAAGGAACGGTTCATGCAGTTATCGCAAGCAGAAGCAAACGGCTTCGTAGACTGTTCCCTCTCAACACTTCTGGCACGAAACAACGAGTTAGCTGCCATCGAGGAAGAAGCTCGCGAGCGTGAATTGCCTTTTGATTTCTGGTGCGAAGAAGCGGAACAGGAAGTGGAACAATGACGGGAAACATCTGTATATTCGAAAAGGATGAGCATGGTCGCGGCGGAGTCTTAACCGTCTACGCATTGGAAGACAAGGAATGGCATGAAGTCACTGACAAGATGAACGCTTGTAACGCAGAAGCTGAGCTTGAAAGAGTAATCCAGCAAAACATTGACCCAACTGACAAGGTTGGCGAGATTTGGGTTGACATTCTCTGCACTTGCGGTCGACTGCCACAACCGATAGGACAAGGAAAGTGAAGACAGTGCAGAAAACAAAGACAAACCAAGTGCAGCAGACAATTCTCGAACAGCTGAACAGTTTAGACCCGACGTGGGGCATGGAATACAGAGTCGAAACCATAGGCTTGATAGACGAGAACACGATACGGCTGTGCTGCCGACACCCAAAACACTTTGTCAATTTCGACGTCCACTACAAACCAGTACCAGATGCCTATGACGTGAAAGCATACCTTATCTATGGCGTGGATTATGCGACCGTCATAGACGTGAAAGAAGTCATGTGGGATCAACTGGTTGAACTGCTCAGAGAAGCGCATGGTGACGTGCAAATCTGCAATCAATGCGGCAGGTCCGTCAAGCCAGGCACAGGTCTATTCGTGAACAGAGTGCCCAGCTTCGACGATGCAGAAACACGAGCCGAGGCTGGCTATCCGCATCCAGAAGGAGACTTCACCTGCGCGGAGTGTGACGAGGATGCCCATAAAGAACCATAGTGAGACTGAGAAGGTGAAGGCATTGGGAGAACAAATAGCGGTAAAGGCTAAAAAGAGCAGCAGTAGTTTCATAGACGATGAATGTGAATGGATAAACGATGTTGTCAGTTGCAAAAAATGCCGAGAGCCAGTCCACATTGCTTTCTTCCACGGCAGCCCGATAACATACTGCCCGAAATGTAAGAAGATGCACGGCTTCCCCTATGAAGACCTACTGGTGGAAAAGACGAGGAAAGGCAAGAAGGAAGAGGAAGAATTGAGAACGGCGTTCGCAAAAAGTCAACAGTCCGACAAGCAAGAGGACTTAGACAGGTTTCCCAGAGTTTGTGAGCGCATTTTAGCGTAGAAGAAGGATGGAGGTATGCAAATAGACTGCGAGTTCTGTAAACTTCGCTCTTGCCCGTGCCCGTCGTGTCCGAATACAACAAACCATCTAAAGGTAAGAGGGAGAGTGATTAAATGGTTAAAACGTCAAATACAGACCCAGAAGTCGTGAAGTTGAAGCCTGACATGGTGCTCGTGCCGAGCCCACAGTCACGGTTCTGGAAACAGTCAAACGAAATAGAATTGACAGAAAACTCGCTGGTCATGGCGAAAGTTGACGGAGAAACACTATATCGTTGTGGGCGAATAGTGCTCCAGTTCAACGTGCTTCGCTATGACCGCGATGGCAGAACGCACACGACCAACAAGTATGGCAGGCAAGAGGATGCCGACAGCATTCCTGTAATTCAAGAGTTTGTCAAACTGATGGTGAAGCAGCCAGTTGTGTCTGCGGTCTTCAAGGTCGAAATGTATGTCAGAGATGAGAAGGGCAGACCGTTGCGCGTCAGTGACTTCATACACTACTTGAAAGGCGGAGACATAAAATTGCGAGAGCAGATTTGCCTCGGCTTCTTCGACTTGGTAGAAGTTGACGGTAGAAAAATCAATGAGGATTGGGACTGGAAACTGGATGAAATGTGTGGCATACTTGGAAATGCAAGAGGAACAAAACGAGTGCACGTTTTACCGTTCCAACACGTCAAAACCAAAAGGGACATTGAGATAGCATGGATGGAATACCAGAAGACAATGGGATACGAGGGGCTGGTGCTGCACACCGAGGCAAGAACTTACAAGTTGAAGCCTGAAATCGAGTTAGACGCGGTAATCGTGGCAGCGCAGAAGAACGACGGCTACCGAAAGAAACGAGTCACCAGCGTAAGATGCGCGTTGATGACTGGCCCTAACACGTTTCTGGAAATCGGCGACGTATCATCTGGCATAACACACGCGCTACGCGATGAACTATGGAAATTCAAAACCGAGTTTCTGGTCGACGAAAACGACAAGTTTGCCTACGTCTATCCATTGATAGTAGTGAACATCAGAGTCAACGGCATCTACACACACAAGATGCTAAAGTGGAAACTGGTCAACGGAAAACGCGTCGACTTAGGCTTGGCAGACTCAATAACCATGCGGCATCCCACGCTTGAAGCCATACGCGAAGACAAAGAACCAACATTTCGCGATGTCGGATTAAACCAAATTCCAAAGGACGTGGATTTGTCGTAAGCGGAGGTGGTTTGAATGTTCGAGAAAGTTAGAGACCATCTCGACGATAACCAAGACCTGCTTGAGAAGTACAGCCGTGTTTCTATGACGTTACTTGAGTCTTTAGCGCACCAGAAAGTAGTAGTTGTCATCAGCCTTTGAGCCCAGCTGCTTAAACACCATCTGGTAGCCACGTTTAGACTGAAACCGCATAAGGTCGGCAAGGATTGGGCTAATGCTGGCCGTTGTAAACCCAAACTGGTTGACGTGGCTATCAGCTTTGAAAAGAGAATTGAGAAATCCGTAGACTTGAAGCCTTACGTACACCTTAGCGGTTTCGATTCGCTGGAAGAATGTCGAGGCAATTCGACAGCTCGTACGTAAGAAGAAGTATGGAACCGACTGGAAAAGCGGAACCCTCTACCTCGTCGCAAACCTCAACCCATAATTTGGTACAATGATAAATGTAGATGCAAGTCCAACACCATAACAGTGATAACTGCATACTTTAACACTCCATTTTTTTCTCAAACCATGCTTCAAGAACGAGCCAGGGGAGTTCGCGGCATGGAGAACCTGGCTAAACCATTAAGGAGATGTCAACACATGAGCAAAACAAAACCTAAGCCTGAAAAGGCTTCCAGTTCGAGTAAGAAGAATGAAAAAGAAGGAAAGAAACCACAGCACGTCTGCGGCGAAATCAATGGAGTCATGGGTAAAGGTGCGTTCTCGAAAGAGGGCGACAAGGTTCGCTGTGTAGAATGCGGCAAACTGCATGACAAACTTCCAGAGGGATACATGGCAGCACTCAAGAAACTGAGCTCCAAAAGAGCCGCATTGCTTGAGAAGGGCGGAAAACACAAGACAACTGGCCCAGAACACGAAAAGTGGAAGAAAGCTGGGCAAAATGCATGGGAAACAAGAAGGGCAAACGAGGCAGCCAAAGCCAAGAAAAAGTAAGTTGGGATTTTTCTAAAAAAGCAAAAGGAGTGATTAGTATGGCAAAGAAGGTTGAGTTTGACCCCTCTGAAGGAACCTTCTACGAGAGGGTGTTTTCACCTGAAAAGGTGGAAGTGTTCAGAGACCAGATTGGAGAGGCAGCTAAAGTCGACGTCGGAAAGCAACCTTCAAAGAAAGTGCATTTCCAAACACGGCTTGTCCTGTCAGATAAGAACCGCCACAAAATCGAAGTCGTCGGAAAACGGCTTGTACACAGGGTATTGGCATACCTGCAACCATGGACGCAATTTGATAATGTCGTATCGCTTGTAGAGCTCGAGGGAAACCCAACGGAATTGGAGAAAGTCTTGAGCAAGGCGGCGCACAAATCGCAGCGGCAACTCAAGATGTACTATGACAACAACGGCGTACTGCATGGTGTCGCAAGCGAGATACACAAGCAGATCAGTTGGTCCAAAATACGTGACGTTGTGGAAAATGCTGTGAAGAAAGCTTACCATCTCGTCACCGTGCCAGAAGGCACACAGACACACCCGAACCAGTGGACTTACAAGATGCCAGTCCAAGACAAACACAACAGCATCAGCGCGTGGGTGACGGTTGACGGCGGCAACAACATCATAAAAGGCAGAAGCGGAATCCGCGTTCACACCCGGTTCAGAACAGAACGAGGCGGGCCTGGCGGAGCACCAGCTTGTCTGAATTGGGCTGGAATGTGGAGTGTGCCACTACAATTCTTCGGACTTAGGACCGAAAGGCTCGGCATGAAGGAAAGTGAAGAAACACAGCTGAACATGATGGAACTGCACTTGAAGTCAACAGCTGAAAACATGGATGAAATCGAAGCCCTGCTTGCAACCAAAATGAAAGGCATGGCTAAAGTCGTTGAGAAACACATGATTCCAGTCATTGAGGAAAGCCGCAGGGTCCAGTTGACCAAGAAGGAAATGAAAGCCATCCTTGAGGCCTACGCTGAAAAAGTGCACCTGCCAGAATACATCATCGAACAAATCCTTGACAATGTCGAAGAAAACACAGTCTGGGGATTCAGCAACGCGGTATCCTGGTGTCGCACGCATGGACAATTTGACGAACGCAGAAGTCAACTTCCACGAGAACAACGACCACTCACGCAGATCCTTGAAAACATCGCGGGAGAAGTGCTGAGTCTCACACCAACTCTGAAGAAACTGAAGGACGTTCTGCCTGACAAGACTATAACACAGAAAGTCTTGACCGAACCCCAGCGATTTCCACAACTCAAAGCGATGGTCGCAAAACGTTGAGCCTTGACTGGACAAAGCACTATCGCAAACCCGAAGGTGTGAGAGTTGGAGATAAGGATTTCAAAGGACGATATTAGAGAAGGGCTCAGAGAGGAATTTGGGAGGAATCCCACAGCGGCTGAAATCAAAGATTTTGAAATCTACCTGGAAAGGGACATTGGAACGTGGCTCAACGAGAATTTCAGGTCTTTCACCCTTAAACTCAGCGAGGAGGGAAAACTCGAGTGAGCCACGTCTACCTCACGTGTGAATACTCGGCAACCTTGGAGAGTTAAGACATGGAGTCGAACAACAGCAACGATTTGAAGCAGTTGCAAGGCAAGAAAGTACAGATTAACTATGTCAGCCCAGCACAGGAAGAAGCGACGGTTTCAGGTCGGCTGCTCTCAGTCACCAACGACCTCATCATAATAGATGGTGCGGTGATGAAGACGCAGTTGAACAGAAAGCAAGTCAAAATCGTTTCCGTCGACTACGTTGACGAACCAGAAAGCGAGGCCATGATGAAGCTGATTATTCGCAGAGGCAAGATCAAAATGACAGTGGACGACTGGACGAAGATTGGAGAGATGATAGAACAAGGGGTTACCGAAGGAAAGAACAGACCCAAAGGCATCGATTGGGAGCTGGTATCATGGAGCCTAATGCACTGACCGAAGAGGAGTAGCGGAGACACGTAGGATGGCACTCAGAAAACAGAAAGACCCTACAAGAGTCGAGGCAGCAAACAAGGCTTGGGAAACAATGCGAGGACGATACCCAGAACGATACGGCAAGAACAAGTACAACGATGTGGCAGATGACAAGGCACACGACACGGTGAAGGATAAGCAGTATAATGAACCAAGAGAGGTCGACGCAAAATGGCATGTAACGTCGCAGTCGACACTGACTCTGAAAGTGGATCTCTCCATGCACGAGCGACTAACAGACTTTGTCGACACACCCTGGATAGAGAAGTACAGGCCAGTCAGCCTCAACGATTGCATCGGTCACGTAGTTGGCTACCTCAAGGCATTCGCAAAAACAGGCTCGTTTCCCCTCGCATTGATATTTCACGGCGAATATGGGTGCGGGAAAACTGCTTGCGCTAAAGCTACGGTGAGAGATTACTTCGTTCTTCGCGGCTTGTTCAAACGGGACGCGACGTTCATGGACATTACCCATGCAACAAAGGTGACGAGAGAATACGATGGCATATTTGCCCCAGCATTGCTCATAGACTCAACATTGTTGAAGTCAGCAGCCAACGGGTTCAGCGGCGTCGAAGTCATAAGAACCAGGGTTCAAAACTTCATGCAGTATTCAGTGGGCAAGTGGCCGAAATTCGTAGTGATAGACGAGGCGGACAGAATGGGGCATGACTGCCAAGAAGTGTTGACAAGCCTCATCGAGAAGTACCCCAAGACGCGGACGATCTGGACTTTAAACGACATCGACAACATTATGGACAGAATCGTGGACCGTGCGTCAGGTGGCGTGTTCGAGTTTAAGAAGCCCGAACCCAGACAAATCGTTAGTCGGCTCAGGCAAATAGCCAAAAGCGAGAAGGTGCGCATCAGTGAAGAACAATTGAAGGAGATTGCAAATAACGCGCCAAGCGTCAGAAACGCAATAGGAATGCTGCAACAAGAATGTATCCTGATAAAAGCTGTAAGAGGTCGAAGAAAATGACGCGTAAGACGTTGGTCGAACAGCATAGACCTATGTACAAAGAGTCTATTGAAACTTGGAATCCTTTTGTCGGCTGCGAACATGACTGTGTCTACTGTGACTCGAGCTTTAAGAGGCAGATGAAGCGTCGAAAAAGACAATGCATGGACTGCTACGATTTCAAGCCGCACTTTCACCCTGAAAGACTAAGCAGATCCTTGCCCAGAACGGAGGGAGACAATTTCATATTTTGCTGTGACATGGGCGACGTTGCCTTCTGCAAGCCTGAATGGATGCAACAAATTCTTGCGAGAATCGGACAGTTGCCGGACAGAACTTTCTTGATTCAATCCAAGAATCCAAGTGTATTCAACGCTTTCAGATTTCCGGGAAACGTTCTTCTTGGAACGACGATTGAAACCAACAGAGACGATTTATATGAAGGAATATCCAAGGCACCTTTGCCTCGGGAGAGATACAAGGCGATGCTACGACTTCACCATCTGCGAAAGATCGTAACGATCGAACCAGTGTTAGATTTTGACGTTGAGATCATGAAAGGGTGGGTTCACGAAATACGCCCTGAAATCTGTTATGTAGGTTACGACAGCAAGAAAAACTACCTGCCAGAACCTGAACTTAGCAAGGTTGAAGCTTTGATGGAAAAGTTGAAAGAAAGAACAAATGTAAGAGCTAAAACGATAAGGGAAGCATGGTGGGAAGATTAACAGAAAGCGAGCAAGAATTCTGGTAGTTATGGTGGTCGCTGGGATTTGAACCCAGCCCACAGTGGAGACATCTCCCGCACCTCTCCCTCTTTTTCTGCTATATGATGGATAGGAATCACGTTCAGAACGCTCACGCTATTCTTTTTAGCTTAAGACATCAAAGGCTCTGAATAGGAGAGATCTTGATGAAGCGAGATGCGGATATTCAGAGAGTCTTTGAAGTTGCGGATGACTCGTTGCAGGGAGTTCTCGGATATCATCTTTACACTATTGCCGCCCAAAAGTCTGCTGATACGGAGAAGATTAGCACATATCTCCCTGATGATCGGATCCCTATCACCTTTGATTGGGATAGATTCTACAGCAAACAGGAGCTTGTTGACCTATTTACGAGCCCATTTTTCGAACTCGTTCAAGCGCGAATTTCGCTAATAGCCACTACAAATGTCTTTGACGCAGCCTTGAACAGATTTGTCGAGCATCTAAGCGAAAAAGGATTTCCTCAGAAACCTCAGCAATTCTACAAACAACGTATAGAATGGGCATATCAGGAGTCCTTGAAATCTGATGTGGGCAACAAAGACACTCTCGCCAGATTGCCAAAGACCTTTGGGATTGTGGATAATGCGCGAAGATTGAGGAACTTGATAGTTCACAATCACGGCCTGTTTGATCAGAAATACGCGACTGATGCCATTGACTCCAATGGAATCGAGATTGACTTGCATCCAAGTCTCGGAGAGTTCGCAGGAAATTCCAAGAAGGTCTTTCCGCTCATGATAACGACAGATTACCTGATTCGATTTGTTAAAGCCCATATTGAAGTGCTTCACGTGCTCCACAACGGCATTCAGAAAAGATACTTTGGGGTTGCGGAAGGTTATTCCTACGAAAAAGAGAGAAAGCCTATTGAGTGGAGAAGTATATTACTTGGCAGCTCAAAGGTCAGAATCCTGTTTCAAGGTCACAAGATCTAAACGGAGAACAAATGAATAGCCTCACGAAAGCGCATGCACGCTTTCTCCTTTTGGAAACGAGTTTCTGTGTTGTTCCAGCTCAGTCTCTCGATTTTTCTATTTTTCATGAAAGTTCCGAGTCAGACAAGCGTGCCACTTAGCGTTTTCTGATAAGACTCATCACAGCTTGTCTATCGTCATCAAGTAGAACGGTTTCTATTGAGTGCTTTCCTTTCCAAAAATCAATCTTATCCTTAATCCTCCGCTCTGTGAAAGTGGACGAGATGACGTAATGTAGATTCGATAATTCGCAATTTGAGTCGATTGTTCTGGGGATTATGAAGTCTCTATACGCCGCTCCTTTTGAAATATCTACGCTGTTTGTTACAACCTTATCATCGTGGATTCTTGAGATCAGGATAATGCAATCCCACAGCGCAAGATCGTTTACCAATCTGATTCTTAAGACGTTGAATGAGACCTGATACAATGCGCTAAGATAGCGAAGGGCATCTATCGAAGGGGATATATGTTCTTTCTCAATTATTGGTGCAATCGAGAACTGAGGTAAGAGTATCTCTCTTGCAATCATCAAAGAGACCTCTTCTTGGACCCAGTAGCTCGACTTCTGATACTGAAACTCCCTTCTGGGCGGATCGACATCAATATTGAAAAAGAACGTATGCCCTATCTCGTGAGCGCACGCAAGGCGTTTCTTGAAGGGATGTATATCTTTGTTAATCTTTATAAGAAAACCGCCTATTTGCGGAACCAAAATGCCATCTTTGAGGAGCTCGGTTTCCACGATGCTTTTTACTTTTCTTGCAGATGCGATTTCTTTGGGATCGAAAGGGATTTCTTGTTTTCCGCTCTTGAGCATTTCCTCAACGCTACGAATCAGAGCTTTTCGTATCTCCTGTTTGGCAAGGTGATATGATGCGAAGAAGATGTCTCTGGCAAAATACTTCTCCTGTAGCCATTTGAGAGCAGGGTCAAGAATGTTATTCCGGACCATTGACGTTCTTTGCCCTTAAGCTGTCGATCTCATGACTGAACTCGTCGTAGCTCAATACTTCACTTCTCTCAGTTCCGCGTGTCAGAAGCCCCGTCTTAATTGCCGCCACATCATCCCTATAGAGCTTTGTCTTTTTATCTTTCTCGTATTTGGCTGCGTGTCTGTCTATGTAATGAGTGTGAAGCTTTGTTTTGTATTTTTCCGAATCGCTTGGAAGTCCAAACAGCTCTTCACAATCACCATTAATGTATGATCGCTCGATTTCGGACACTTCTGGGTCCACAATGACCAGCATTTTCCACAGTTCTTCATGTTTGTCTGTTATTGATGTCTTGATCTCGCTACGGATCCTCTCATTCCCGATCTCCTTAAGGGGACCTATGCCTTTCCCCCAATCTACCAATGCCTCTACCTCTTTCATTCCCATCTTTCCTCCTGGACAGTAGATTGCTATGGCGCCAGGGTTTCCCTCCATAACAGAGGAACTCGAACTCATACTCTCGAGCATTCTCTCCTTTCCGTATCTCTTTTCAGGTCGATGGAGTTCTTTGATTATCTCCAGCTTTTTCTGAGCTTCGTTCTGAGTGATGTCCGCTTTACTGTAGGAAAGATCGTAGACTATTTTGTAGATTCTTCTTTCACGTAAATGCGCTACCAGGTGTTTTGCTACGTCAGTCCCATTAGAGAACATGCTTTCAAGTAGTGTGTCATCATCCATACGGTAGAGCGTTTCTGCGTTTAGCCTGTTTTCCTGAACCATAGAAGTTACAGCGGATATCAGCATCGCTGAGGCTATCATTTTTGTGCTTTGGTAGTAGACTCTCTCTGCCAATGAGTATCTAACTCTCAGGAGATCCATCAACTCAGAAAGCACATCTCTCCGAATATGGCCTGTATTTGGTTTGATAAGTCTCAGAACCAACCTATACTTCCCTTCGAATCTGGTTACGTAGATGTATGATAGGAACCTTTCATCATAACCTGAAGTCAAACCAGTAAAGTAGATGTCCCGTTTGGAGTAGTCAAGAAGATCCGCACAGAGTGTATTGCCTACAATGTCCCCTATGTAAGGTCTCGGTAACTGGTCTACTCTTTTTTCCTCTATACTTTCAAGTATTTCTCTGATCTCATTAATCACATTCTCCGGTTTGAATCTTGCTCGTCCCAACAGATAGAGTTCCTTCAAGACTGGATAGTCGAGAACTACTTTCCCGATATCAGAAGCGTTGCCGAGAAAGTGATCGATTCTACTTCTTGACCACTGAGAGTCAAAAAGCCCCCCTTCATCCTCCAATGTATGGCCGAAAGGAAGGTTACCTACATCATGAAGCAAAGCGCAAAGCCTTATGATAAACCGATCTTCATCTCCAATTGTCATATCTGGAAAAGGGTTCTTGTTGATCTTCTCGATCATGTGATCAGCCACAAACAATGTGCCAATAGAGTGCTCGAATCGCGTGTTGTTTGCGCTTGGGTATACCAAGTTGGTAAGTCCAAGCTGCCTCAGCCTTCGAATTCTCTGAAAATCCCCCGTATCCATAATCATCGTCTCAAGGTGAGTAACGAATATGTCTTTGTGAATTGCATCGCGTATTGTCTTGTGTGGTAACAACAGAGTTCTTATCAATTCGGCGACCCGTGCTTCATCTTCTTTGACTCCGCCCTTGGCAAAATCACTTATCTTTTTGGCAGAATCATCACTTTTAATATCCCTCTGTCCCATCGTGAAGACCCAATTCTAAGTGATCTTGCAAGAGTATAAGGCTATCCAGCAATCACGCGCTTAGTATACCCGGTTCGCCTATTCGCACAAGACCTATATTCAGAAGCACATTACCACACAATGGGTCGAAACCTTGGAAAACGAGACCAAAGCTGAGTTCACAGTTTATGCAACGCCATGCGACATGCCGCTTTCTCGTGTACATTTCGGCAGACCAAGCTCCCAGTTTGTGACGAAGGCTATCCATGGTTTTGTTATTTTGGACAAGTAGACTGCGCACGGCCTCCCAACATCTCGACATTTCAATGTAAGGCTTTCTTCCTGGTCAATGTCGGCAGCCATTTCGAAAAGAAATAGTGTAACTGCCGGAATTGACCGGCCAACTGTCCCCAAGAATGTTTGAATGTCATAGGTTAGTGTCAAGTCACACGACCTTGGTCCAAGCCCTTGGCTTGGAACGATTGGAGCAAGACACAACGTCCCAAGCGGTTTTATTCCTCTAAAGGTTTTAATGTCAAACGCCTTTGCCCAAACGTTCTTCGGCCTTTTGAAACCGCGATCAGGCTTGTAATGGTATTCTCCGGGTAGGCCTTTTTCTGCGGTATGGAGAGTTTCGTGTCCAGTCTCTTTGCTGTACGAATGGCGACTAATGTCACCATTAGCATCTTGTTTAAGCCAATACATCGGCTGCTTTCGTTTGCCATCCAGGACGACTATTTGAATCGTGGTCTTTCCATACATGTAGTCTGCCCGCGTGCGATAAGCAATGTTAGAGGAGTTGCATTGATATTAATGGTTCACGGGACAGCATGTCGCGCAGCTGGTCAAGCGGGGGTATTTCAAGTACCTGAGAAAAGACTTCGTCAATTCGTTTCCTTGTAGCATCATTTCTTAGTTGCGGAAAGGGTAGCAGTTGCCGATCTCTCACTTCAGTCCACAGTTCGTCCAAAGCATGCTTCTGATCTCTCGAAAGCGAGTTCAAATCCAAAACTTGAAGTTGTTCATACCACGCCTTTGGAAATTTCACCCATGATCCTTCAGTCTCTTGGCGTTGCATCAGGATTGTCAGAAGTCCCAGTGTTGAATTAAGCCAAAGTGCAAGGCATCTTTCCATGGCAGTGCACAGAGCAGGATCATTTGAAACCCACTTGGTCGGCCACCATACATTTGAAAGCGCAGGTGTCGGCAGAACTACCCCTGAAACACTACACGTTGTTGTTCTCAATTCCTTAGCTAACATCAATGTGCCGGCGCGGCTCCATAACAGATTCGCATCCCTTAAATGACGTCCAGGGAGATGCTCAGTCAACGGATTCAAGTAAGTGTTTGCGTTCTGAGCAAGCTGGCATAATTTCTCTGCATCGTATCCCCAAAAAGCGGGGTAGCAAGTCTGGGAATCTGTAATTGAGAATCCATCGTAGATGTCCCTACCGTCTGGACCAAGGGTCGCAACTTTCGACAACTCCGCTGTCTTAATTGAGCCTACATGACCGACGCCTGGGAAGAATATTTTGTCTTGCGACAAGTAATATGCGACACGACACAAGTCTGTTTGAGCGAACGAAAGAGGAATCGCCCATGACACTTCGTGGTCCTCCTCTGGAGGGAGAGTAACAATCTCGCCGAACTTCTTGCCGTCCGTCTGGATTTCGCAAGTGCCGCTTCTTGCTGAAAGGTCGCCAGGGGTCTTTCGCCGTACTTGACCTGCAACAGCCAAGGCTTCAACACTGGTTTTAGGTTGCTCCCAGAGATTAATGAATTTTGTTTGAGCCAACTTGTCAGGAGGTTCCTTTGCCAACACCAGCAGGACTTCACTTAGTTTAGTTGATTCCGAGAAGTTCCAATTATTAGGTTCATGACTGCATATTGCATATTTCAAGTGGTAGTTCCGAAAAACAGAACGCGTGGGCTCCCATGCTGTGCCATTCAAAACAGATTTTGGAAGGACCAATGCAAGGATCCCATCTTCAGTCATCATTCGGTCTGCAATAGCCACAAACACCGACCCGAGTCCCGCTGTGACATTGGCTTCGATTTTGTACTCATCCAGAACATCGCGCAGTCTTTCTTGGAGTTCTCCACGCTCCACCCCTCCTACTCCACCGAAAAGGAAGTTACTGTTGACACTTCGGGTGAAAGGCGGGTTCATTGTGCACATGTTGAGCAGAGGTAGACTTGCTGCAATCTTCCTCTTGGTTGTAGCTTCTTCTGGGCCAATGGAGGCTCCTATTAGGGTCTTTTGTACGTGCAGTGTTTTTCCATGATTGGAAACATTTTTCGCAAAGTCGATACTGCCAAGCGCGATCCCTCGGCGAGACTGTCCGCCCAATGGAAGCGCATAAAGATGCATTCCTTGAACTGTGACCCGGGGGTCGTGCATTGCAATCGCTGCCGCTGCCAAGTGCACTGCCGAAGAAAGAACATCAAACCCCCAGAGGCATTTCTCGATCAGATTCTTATGAACTTCATCTGGATGAACCGGCACACCTTTGGAGATTGCTGCTTCAATATACCTGTCAACCACTGCTGCCATTGCAGCTTTCAACAGTGTTCCTGTGCCACACGCAAGATCCGCGACACGTAGCTTGCTAATTGATTCTGGTGATGTCCAATCTACTGACCAATCGCTCTCACCAATAGCAAGTTTGAGAAGAAGTGTGGCGGCAGGAATCTTGGTGTAGAATGCTCCGAAGAACTTTGCGTCAGCGAGAAGCCTGTGATATATACGTCCCATGAGGTCGTGTCTTAGGGCGGCTCTGTTGTTGGAGATTTTTATGGCCGACTCAGCCAATCTGCGTAGTGCTTTGTCTGTTTCTGGAGAAGCAGGTAATGCTAACAGAATGTCTCGGGCCACTTTGAATATAGGTACAAAATCCACGTTGTTTTCTATGTATTTCCACTGAGCATTAAACTCACTTACGGTATCTGTGGATTCCAAGGTATGTCGCAATGTCTTCACAGGCTCTCTCTGAGAAATGAGTTCTTGGAACAGCATGGCGTTTACAAGAGTTAGAGAAGCCACGCGATATATCCGGCGGTCATCGCTCATCATTCTCTTCCTCCTCATGTTGACGAGGAACGACGAGTAAGGCCCGGAGGCGTTCGGCGGTTCCTGGAGAACTGGAGAGCTGCCGCGCTGCAACCTCTATGCTTTGTCGCAGTTCTTCAACAGCAGAGTTCACTACATCCTCACGTACTAAAGATTCATACGCTCTCCTGAGTGTGGCAGACAAGCCTTCAAGGTTCGAGTCTGTCCAGTCTCCTTCTCCTGCTTCTGAGAAGATCTTGACGCAAAGGCTGGTGGCTTGTAATAATTGATCGATCTTTGCCCAATCCGGATTTCTGAGTTTCTCAGGATAAACAACACCAATAGTGATTGCCGCGATGCCTTCTTCTATCCTTTTTCTGCAATCCCTTTCAAGTGTGCCTCGAACATTTGGTTGGTCGGCAATCCTTCCTTCTATAACAACTCGAACTCCCCAGTAATCTGCGATGAGAACATCAGGTAGTCGCTTTGCTCCTTCAGAAAGTATCGCTTCTGGAACAGAAAGTAATCCTCTTTTTGAGAGCAGTTCCGCAAGTTTGACATTCAAAACTTCTTCTCTAATGCCCTGCCGACCGGTTCCCTTTCCAGACATGTGCCTTACTATGTGGCTGAGCTTTAATTATTCTTGTGCTTGGACAAGAATCCGTTGCTTTGAGATTCAACGAAGCCCGCGAATCCTGTTCTTTAGCAGCCTAATCTGCGCTCCTGTTTTTTGTATTTCCGCGTTGACCTGGGCACTTACCTTGCCTTCCGCCTGCAGCTGCGTTTGTTGCTCACGCAGAACCGCCAAATGGTCCTCGGGCAGATGAACCTCCGCCAACAGATTCTCCAAAGCTTTCGGGATACTTCGCACATACGTAACGACGCCCACGCCTTTGAACCTATGCGATCCTTTGACAACCTTTTTGCGATTGAGCTCAGCAGTCGACTTGGTAATTGGACGGGTTTCACCATGGGAGTCCCTGTAGAAGTCGACAACGGGCTTCGGCTGTTTTGTTTGTTTCTTTACTTGTCTCTTCATACTGAACCCTAAAAGAAATATATGCACGTGGCACAAGAGCACTCTCCCTCTTTTTGATGCTTCTTTCCTAAGACGATTCCTTTAACGTGACCTGTTGGTCTTGCCACTTTTTTTCATGAAACTTCACAACACTAACGATAATCTTAAATCAACCAGCCAGCGCAGCAAAACGGCGCGTCGGGTCCACTATGGAAGAACATTATGGTAAAACTCGTTTTTTATTAAAAAAACGCAGTCCCTACACGGACCATTTAACAAAGATTTCCTTCCCATGGTCTTTTCCATGCTTTTCCCATGGTTGGTTCATAGAATATTTAACGTTCCCAGCTCATAGCCCCAGAAAACTTCACTACCTTTCAGACTTCTGAAGACAGGGGTGCCCAAACGTTTGCCCTTGAACAGCAGCCTCTCAGAACCCAAAAGAATATTCAAGCAAAAATCGCAACGTGCCCTCAGACTAATCGTCCTTGCTCAAAGTGACCTGTTCCATGCGCGCTCTCATCACTCATCGCCAAGGAAGTAAGGATGGCAAGATGGAGGACGGCGGAACCAAGATGATTGAATCGTACGGACCGACTTGGTTTGAGACACGCCCACCCCGTATCGGACGAATGTTATGAGCACAGTACTCGAGAGAGCGCGTGCTGGGGGCGTGATTGTTGCTTATTCTGTTTTTCTGGACCTGGGAATATTTTTGAAAAAAGATTTCGCAGTTGGGTAGGGAGGAAGTCGTCTTGAACACATGGCCGAAGACTCGTAAAGGGCTCGTAGACTTGATAGTTGAGCAGTTGAGCAAAGCAGAAACGACCTACGTGTCAACAGAAGCCCTGAAGCCGATAGACTGTTCAAGTCTTTCTGCAAGGAATCATGCGAGATACACCGCCAACACGCCAGCCACCAACTGCTTTGCCTGCCCTTTTCATGTTCGGAATTATTGCGGAATAATAATCGGGCGCGAAGAGAAGACTTTGAGGGCACACCTGCATGGACGACGTAACACCTACCGTTGCTTTGATGGGTCCCCTTGGGTCAGGTCGACCTCTATCTTCATTTGGTTCACCGTTGAATCTTGCAACTTTTCACCGCAATCATTACAGTAGGCCCCTCTCCTGCCTCTGCTTCGATGTGTAACAAACGCGTACGCGCCGACTTCTCCCAGTTTTCTACCACATCTTTCGCAAGGCGTTCCCTTATTTCGTCCCGTCACATTTACTTTCAACACGTCAGATCATTCCAAGGGTCCAGGCAACCCAGCCTCTGCCTTTTCAACCTGCCGACAGAACTCTTTCGCCCTCCGGTATCTCCATATCAGCCGTGCTTTCCTGTTGCTCATCGTCGATTGTGGGATCCCGAGAGCGCGGGCTCCTGCCGTTAATGAACCGTAGCGCTTCCATGCTTCTATCAATTCATACTCCTTCGCCGAAATCTCCAAAAGTTTGGACATAGCGTTGTCGCTCCACATATAATGAATACATATGCCGTTTTGCAGACTTATACAGAATGCCGCCATGGCCTCAAACCGAATGTCCGAAGTTTCAGCTTGACCAATCAAGTATGTGCAGCGCCCCCATGTCCTTCAGCTTGTCCTAAGATGAAACAAGAAGAGGTAAGGAACCCAAGTAAAGAGGAGAACAGAAGCGAGCCAAGGCGAAAGCGCGCAAGCGTAAATGGTCTTGCTGAGGAGGCTTAATGAACAAGCGCAAGTCGACGCGAATGGATGAGAAAGCAGGCAGTTTCTCACACGAGTTCAGAAGAAGGACGTTCTGAAACCGTTTGAGCTTCCAATGTTCGCGCTCACTCAGAATGGACGTCGGCTGAGATGTCTGCCGATACGTGTCGAGAGACTCGATCGAGCGGTATATGAGGATAAGGGCACGTATCCGCATGGTTTAACGAGGCTCGGCTTTTGTTTTTATTTTTCGAAGTTAAATCACGAGTTGTAAACGGAGCCCTGAAGAATATTCCGAGCTCAAGATTGCAACCTAAAGGGTGATAATTTAGCACCCTTTTTTTCCTCCCCTTCTGTCAAACGAAGGACTCTTGGACGGACTTAGGCTTCTACCGAGTCCCACGGTGCCCTGCTGAACAGCCATCTTGGACGCTCAGAAATATTGCCCGATAAAATCAACTGTTTCCGTCGATTCCATGGTTGGAGATATGAAGAACTGCGGATTTATTTTTCCAAATTAATTCTTTCAGCCTTACAGGCTATGGAAGATTATAACTGGAAAAATCAGACAACAAACCCATGGACTTTCAACCCTAAAAAACATTTTTGGAAAATATTCCCAGCCCTGTATTTTCTGTGTGGGAGTGAAGAAGTGTCGAGAAAAATCCCCGGGGTCTACGAAATTCGCGTGCTGTTGGAAGAAGATGAAATCAGGAAACTCGAGGGCGGCAAACCTGTTGAGATTGGGAGTCTGAGTTTTGGGCAGCCTATACTGATACCTCTGAAAAGATCAGAGAAGAAGATGGCCTTCAAGGTTGAAACCATATCGGAAGATCCTGTAGGGCACGTATCGCAAAGCCATAGCGGCGCTGCGTTGACCGCGAAAGCATAGCCAATCCGCTATCGTTCTTGCATATCTCCACGAAGTTGGACAGGATTTTCGACTTTATCCATAATCCTTCGTCTGGCCGGCCGCTTTTCATGGCGAGGACCGTTTTGATCGTCGCAAACGTGTCCCAGGCACGCGCCTTGTCGTTGGGACAGACCGATTCAGCAGCTTGTCTAATCGTTTCCGCGTTGACGCCCACCCTTGGAAGCTGAGCTGCAGCGGCCAAGACATCAGAAAGACAAGTTGGCATTGAACACCAAGCCCAAATTGAACCCTTACATTTTGAACAGGTTAGCGAAAACGTTCCATCTGCCAGAATCAGTTCCCACCTGTGCCGGCAAGTCTTCACTACAACGGGCGATGACGTGGGCTCTCCTTTTAGGAGCAGGTCGATCCTGCTCTGCTCGCAGAAGGCACAGTTTAACGCGTGCGTTTCTGAGCAATGGCAGATGACACCAGCACGAGGTTGCACCAAATCCCCTGTGTTGAGTAGAGCACGGATGGCTTTCAGGTAGACTCCTCTGCTCATCACGTGTTGTTTTCGTATAAGGAACCGTTCAAGCGTTGTTTCTTTCCAGTATGGAAACTCGTGCAGAAGAGCGAGAATCCTCCTTTGGGCCGCCTTTATCTTCTCAGCTTTCAAATTCGACCGCCTGCTCAAATTATGCTTATCATCCCTATATCTGCCTTTCCATTCTTTTCCATGGTCTGGATGTGAAACCACTTTCGCATAATGTTGCTGGCGTATGACGCCGCGACAGTCGCCGGTATTTCTCTATTGGTATACGAGCGACTTACGTCCGTATGCTGGGAAGTGTATAAGGTATGAGTAAAAGCGACAACGTGCGGATAAACGCCAGGATTCCAGCATCTCTCAAGGGACTGATGCAGAAATTTGTCGCGCTTGATAGCCACATGAGCGAGAGCGAGCTTGTCCGGGACGCGATAAGAGAAAAGATTCAGCGAGAGGCTCCCCAACTTTACCGGAAACTCTTCGAGGAGGCGTTGAAAAGTGGATCTGATGCGAGCTGAGGACGAGATGGGTGTTCTGCACGCTGGCTGTGAAGTCATGTTCCACGCGCTCGAGTTGAATGGCTTGCTTACCGGAGGCGAGCCCACTAAGCCTGCTACCAAACAAAAAGAGCCCACGGCAGCCGTTTCGGAGACGACGTGCCTCTCTTTCAACTCTTCAAGGGCTCGCTTAAGGTCGTCAACTGCCATCTTGACCTCCTGCAGCTCGCCGAAAATCAGGCAAAAACACAAGGAAGCGCAACCACAGTGACCGAGCAGCCTATATGTGTAGTTTGCGGAGCACCAACACCATCGCCTAACGTGGAATACTGTGAACTCTGCTTCTTAATGGAACTGAAGAAGTGGCGACCAGAAATCAAGTTCCTCAGGGCAGACCGCACAGAGACACAGGTTCCAGAAGAATGCGTTTACATCCAGGGTATACGGCTTAAGGAGCTGCCAAAAAAATGAACGCAGAACCGACAATAAGGGATATGGCAGAGCTGCACTTAGCTATTTTAGGACCACGCCAAAGCTACCAAATTACAGCCAAAAACTACGCGACAAAAGATGTTAAAAATGACTTCTTGAGAAAAGATGAAGCTATCACTATCCTAATCAATTTGAACGAAAAGGGCTATGCTACCTGGATAAGCATAAATGATAAAGAAAAAGATTGTATCGAAGGCGTAAAAGCACTATGCGACTTTTGGATAGACATAGACGCTAGACCTAAAGGCATAGATGATAGACCAGCAACCCAAACGGAAAAAGATACAGCTTTAACCAACGCGGAAAAACTGAAAGACCACCTATTGGCAGAGTATAACGCTGAAGGGTTCTTAGCAGCTAGCGGAAACGGGTTTCACTTACACTATCCATTACCCCGCTTTGAATTAACCCCTGAACTACGTACACAAGTGAATAGGAAAGTACGCGCTTTTGCGAAGACCGTAGCGAAACACGCAAAGACTGAGATAGATAAGACTTATGACATCGCAAGAAAAACAACCCTTATAGGGACCCAAAACAAAAAACTGCCTACCATCCCGCTAGCTACAGTGTGGGATAAAGAAATTTTCAGAGAGGGCCTAGAAACTGCTAAACAATGGGTAGAAGCAGCAAGAACGAAAAACCAACATCTTTTAGATGCGATCTTAGCAGCTCAAGAAGAAAAACTGCAAAAGACGATCACACCAACAGAGAGCCATATAGACATCGAAGAACTATTGAGAACCGACCAAAAACTCTACGACCTTCTAAAAATTGGTGATAAAGCAACATACAGCGAGAAATACGGATATAGAAGTAGAAGTGAAGCGGAAGAAGCTGTACTAGTCAAGTTAGTTATGGAAGGATTCAGCGACCCCGAAATAAACCTAATCATGGAAAACTGCGCCTTAGGGAAATGGCAAGAGAAAAACGACAGTTACCGCGTTCTCAGCTTACAACACGCGAGAGAACAAGCAATGCAGTACATAACGGAGAAAAAGGAAAAAAAACTATCCAATGAAAACCCGATCCTTTTAGCGAAAGAAATCATGGAAAAGTACACCTTCGTTTTAGAAGACACAAGCGACAAACTATACTATTTCAACGAAAAAGAAGGCATATACAGCGACAAAACCGAAAGGTTACTTAAAAGAGAAATCGCTAAAGTTCTGGATGAAGAAACCAGGGTACGATACTACGCGGAAGTTGAAAACTGGATAAAGAGCACCGCTGAAATACGCATGATAAACGAGAACCCTGATCTTCTAGCAGTACAGAACGGAATTCTGGATATCCGGACGAGAGAACTGAAAGATTTTACCAAAGACTTGTTTATAACACGGAAACTTCAATGGAAATTCGACAAAGATGCTAAATGTCCAAAGATTGATGCTTTTAAACTGAGAATTTTACCCGAAGAACACAAACGGTTGCTAGTTCAAGAATATGAAGGATACTGCCTTTATGGTGACTTAATCTACAAAAAGGCCTATATTGCCAACGGAAAAACCGACACTGGAAAAACTGTGCATCAAAACCTCTTATCAGCCCTTCTCGGTGAAGAAAACCTAAGTCACCAAACAATACAAGCCCTAAATCATGTCCGTTTCAGCCCAGCTGAACTCTTCGGTAAAATGGGAAACTTCGTGGATGACTTACCAAGTAGCATAGTTAAAACAACAGGATTCTTTAAAATGGCCTTGGGACACGGCACGATACCAGCCGAGCACAAGGGAAAAGACCCTTTCAACTTCGAGAACAAAGCTAAGTTTTGGATAAACGCGAATGACTTGCCACCTATCGCAAAATGGGAAGACACCGACGCTTACTTTAACCGTCTACTAATCAATGACTACGAAGTACAGATACCCATAGAAGAACAGAACCCAAACTTGATCTACGATTTAATCACACCTGAAGAAATGAGTGGATACCTCAATGAATGTTTAGACGGTTTGGATAGGCTGTTAAAGAACAGGAAGTTTACTTACGCCAAGACTCAGGAAGAGAACCGGATAATCTACACTAAACGGTCTGACGCGGCTAAATGGTTCGCGGAAACCTTCATAGAAATAACCGACGAATACAATGACTGCATTTTTCACGATGATTTATTCCATACTTGCGTGAGAGTCTGCCACCAAGAAAAACTGAAGAAAATCCCAAGTTCCGGTGAACTAACCAAAGCAGTACAAACAAACTGTGTAGGAGCCCACTACACTAAAATTAGGAAAACCATCGGGTACGACACTAAGAAACAAAAAGACATAGTACGCTTAGAACCAGCATGGCGATACGTCAAAATTGTTCCAATTGTTCCAAATGTGCGACTACCACAAAACTCAACGGGTAAAATTGAAAATGAGAAGGGAAATAAAAATATAGATTCTTATGGTGAGGTGAAGGGTAGTCGCACAAACGGAACAAATGGAACAAAAAAAGATACTTTTTTGGGTCATACGCCTTTTCAGGGCGCAGAAATGCCTGTGACCCCTGAAACCAAGATCAACGGGATCATCGAGATCACCATAGGCAGCGACGCGATGTTGGCTGTCAAGGACTGGGCTCGCGTAAACAAGAACGAGAGAAGTGAAATCAATCTTGAAGTCTTGACAAACTTCATTCTGAAAGAGCTGAAGCTGAGCAACCCTCAAAGGGTTATCGCGAAGTCCTTTGAAGAGGGCATACTGATGCGGAGCCCTAAGCTCGGATGGGCGGTGGTTATCTAAATGTTGAGTTTTCGGTCTCGCGTTGTTGCTGACGGCTGTTTCAACAAAGCAAAGAGGGATTTAGAGAAGAGTGGTTTCAAGGTAGAGTTTAAAGAGGCTGGGCAGCCATGACTGAACGCAGCCACCAGGACGTTTTAGACCAGGATCTCAGGGTGTTATCACCTCCTATGTTCAACAGTCAATGTGTAAAGTGCGGTCTTCCAAAGCGGCTTCTGCCCTGGCTGTACGTCGACTCTGACAGCTGTTGGGGGCCGATCTGCGACCAATGCGCGATGCCCATCTTAGCCCGTTCACTTAGGTCTAAACTGCAAAATCGATTTTCAGAGGGCGAGTTCACGATTACATGCCTGCAGCAGCTTGGATTGGAGAGCAAACGAGCCGCGTTCCTGCTCGAAGACCTTGTGAAGCAGGGGTTTGTTTCCGCACCGAAGGACAGGTTTTGTTGGCCTGAAGATGAGCCCTTGGTCAAACGCGTGTTCCGAAGGGAAACTCCTGAAGAGATCTTCGAGCGGTGTGTGAAGCTGACCAGAGAAATCCGAAGGCGGGAGGGTAAGTGAGGTGCAGCCAGAGAGGACAGCCGTCGTCCACACCATTACCACTCGTCCTCCAACCGAGGAAACGGGACGTCGCTCACCCATCGAGCGCCTCGGGCCGGCCCTTATGTCTGTCTGTACTATGCGCGCGCTACGAGCCCTAGCTCAAACCTTTTTTTAAATGGGTGTTTCTTTTCCGTCAGCTGTGCGAAGAGTCTTGCTGAGTATTGCCCCCGAAGTCTCAGAATCCCCGTATAATCTGATTTCGCGAGGTTTGAACTTCAAACCTGGGCCTATACTTGCCGTGAGAGAGGTCACAACGGTGAAAGTAGCGCTTCCATCTTCTCCCAATTTCAATTCCTTGACCTGATGATATAGTTCAAAATGAGGGTCTTGACCGCTTGGACCTAAGGAAGATGGCTCGCCACCAACGAGTGAACCTTGAAGCTCTCCTCTCATTGGAAATTCCCTGAGAATTGCGCGGTGTGTCACAGTTTCCCATTCTTCAAATCCCAACAAATAACAAATCGCTCTGAAGAGTGTCTCTCCAGTCTTAGGGGCGTAAGCAGAGACTAATTCTCGAAGTTCCCGTAATTCCTTGGTGCTGTGCATTATGTCGTTCCTTAGTTGACGAATATTTCGATATAATGTCTTTCCATCCTTCATTTTGTCTCGAATAAAAGCTCTAATTCCAGATACTGTAGGTGTTGTGACCCATCTGTGCCCGCATTCAGGGCACACGGTTGGGTCATCCTTGGCTGAGAGTTTTCGCTGAAGGAGCGGATTTAAGGCTTCTAAGCCAATCCAAAAACAGTTGAATTGGTCGAAAATGTCAGTGACCATCGCTCCCAAGCGATACCAGCGTACAGCCCGAACTACATGCTCAGAAAACGGCACTTCAAGTTTCAGATGCCTGTCAATGAAGTCAATTAGACTTTGGGGGTCAACCTGCCGGCGAGACGGCAGCTTTATTGGAATGTCATAGAAAACTTGCAGAAAATCTCTTTCTTGTACGTCTTGCGTCAACTCATAAGCGATTTCTTCCCTAGGAATTTCCATTCCCCTTCCGGTGATCATGGTCATAAAACTTACTATTCCGTCAGTTAGACCCTTTGCCGAATCAACTGCATCCTTTATATTTTCGGCATTGAGAAAAACCCTGAACCTTAAACCTGTTTGGATTGGTGTTCCTGCGCTTTCCTCTTCTATCTTTGTCATCAACACTTTCTTCAGTCCACTGGGCTCTGGGAAATTCAGTTCCAACGTGCCCAGATTCTTTGGCAGTCTAACTGCTGGTTTTGCGGAGAGAATAACGACGAATGGCTTCAAACTTGCGCCCGCTGACATTCATTATCATTATTTCCTATAATAGGCGCATCTAAAAACCCTTTGCAAGTTAGCGCGCGCGCCTAGGTTATAGCGCACGCGAATATACTCATATCTTTCAGTGAAGAGTGTACAATTCGTGTAGCTCAGGGAACAGCTTCAAGGCTCCTTCAGCGACTATTTTTCCTTCATCAGACAAATAGAACCTTAGCGCGCGCTCTACTTGCAGAATCTGTCCTTGCTTCACAAGTTCTTGGACTGTCGCATCCTTGTCCAGTGAAATCGCTTTCTCTGGTGAGGCTGCTTCTTTCAAGCGCATGTGAATTAAGATCATCTCTTCTCTTGAAGGATTTGGATAGTAAGCAGTCCTTATGATAAGCCTCTGTATGTTTTCTGGAAGTTCAAGCAACCCGGACTTCTCGTTTATCTCTATCAGTTTCGAGTGGTTCATTTCAACAACCCTCAAGGTTTTCTGGAGAAAATACGGTTGAACATACGAAAGAAGATCTAACGCTTTTTCAACTGTTCTTCTGTTGAGGCCTGTTTCTTGTGACAAGGCGTTCACTGAAAGCGTTCTTTTCTTTTCCATCGTATCTAACACTGTCTTCACAGCTTCTGGAAAGCTCGTTCTTGTTGATTGCATGTTTTCTCGATCCTCTTCTTTCTTGTTTCCGATTAATTTGTTAATTTGTTAATTTGTTAATTTGTTAATTTTCACTAACTATCTTAGTATCGCATCGTTATATAAACCTTATTGTATAATTATACTAAACTGTTATATAGTACTTCAGAAACACATAGGCTAAGAGAAAATGCTGAAAGACTACCAGGAAGAAGTACTATTCCGAATGTTCGATAACAAAATAATTGCCATGAATTATTGCGCTGTCGAAAAAGTTGCATCTATCATTAAATGGCAAACTGTCACAAAGAAGTACCAGGTCAAAAAAAGTTTTTCAAGTGTTCTAGGAAATCTTCATTCAAAAGGTTATGTCGATTTTCACGGTAAAAGCCGTGATGTTGCTTCTCTTTCTCGACTTGGCACTGATTATGTTATGGGAAAGAGGGCAAAGCCATAATACTTCCATGCTGTTTCAGGATGGGCGAGGCGTCTGAGGTCGACAAGGATTTTAGTCACCAGGCTTCTGGCCTCTTTTTGTAATAAAACTAAGCGTGCGCATGTCTTTTCGATGAGCTGTCGCTATGTGCCCTTGTTATAGGGGTTGTATGGATGTTCTTTCATTCTTCCTCGCTCTTTTTGTTATTGTGAATCTGGTAGTGTTTCATGATTATCACGCGCATGCGCCTTTTCAATTCCATATATCGTCCTGGAAGTCATTTTGATGCTACCTTCTTTCAGTTTGGCATCGAGAATTGTCCGAATTTCCTTCTTTGTGGCGCGGCCTTCTACATATAGGTCATGCAGAATCCCTTCGGTAATCTTGTCCAGAAGCGCCTCCTCACTGATGGCCATGTAAGAATCAGAGTTCAGAGGCGAGTTATATGCAGATTCTAAGAAGAACGTCATTCCTCCGACTGCCGCTTCCAAGTATTCGTTGACAAACGTTTTCAATGCCTCTTCCTTGTTTCGGTAGGCTTCTTGCAGATCCTGATCAAGGATTTCTATCCCGCGGGCAACCTTTTCTTCTGTCTCATTCGCTTTTTTGATAGCCTTTGTCCATTCTATGGAGTTTACTGTCTGCCTTGGGTTGAAATGCAACAACAGTGTAATCTCGTAGTCATACGCCTTCTTGATCCACTTTAGGCGTTCGCTGAGAAATTTCTTTGGAAGGCTTGGATCGGTGAGACTGCTCGGAGGTTTTAAACCTCGCTGCCAACCGACTTCCTCAGCAAAGTTTCTGGTCAAATTTTCAGGCAAGTATGACAACGTCAAGCTGATCTTGTTCAAGAGCCTTTGAAAATCAATGTCTTTGTCTCCAATCAATGAAATTTCAAAGGGAAAGCTGTTTTGCTCCTCAAACACTGGCTCAACAGGAACGCAATACCGTGAGCCTTTTGCCATTAATGTTTCCTCCTTCAAGAGAACCTGAGGGAAACTCTGAGGTTTCTCCATGTATCCTGGGCTTCCCCCTGAACTGATTTGTCTTATAAGCCAATCATTTTGCAAAGCAAGACGACCTTGCTGAGTTATGTGATACCGCCGTTTATCCTTCTGCACACGCAGAATGAAGTTCTTATCCTGCAACTGGGTCAGAGCGCCGGCTACGCCTGTAGGGCTCTTAGTATCGAGTTGCTCTTTAAGCTCACCGAAAGTTTTCGGTCCCTTCGTTAATAATTGCAGTATCTTGACTTTGAAGCCTTTATGATGCTTAACTTTGTCCATATTTTATTCCCTGTTCTTAGTGCATGTTCTAACTCTACGTTTAACTGTACGTTTTAACTGTACAAACTACACGAAAGTATAATATCATAAACCCGGTATATTTGTGTTACTGTGGTGATACGGTGGAAAAGAAGGAACTGTGCAATCTCAACGTCAAAATTCCCAAAACCCTAAAGGACCTCATCGCAAAGTATGTCGCGTGCGATCTGCACACCAACACTTCAGATTTTGTACGAGATGCGTTGCGGGAGAAACTGGCCAGAGACGCACCGGACCTCTATCGACGACTTTTCCAGGGGGCTAAACTTGACTGAGTTCAAGATTGAAGACCTTCCTCTGGACCTCGTCGAAGTTGATGAGGGGCAACCCCGCAAGACCTTCTTTGACATTGAAAGTTTGGCTGAAGATATTCGTTTGCATGGACTTTTGAATATTATTAGCGTCAGACGTCTCGGAAACGGGAAATTCCGAATCAACCATGGCGAACGGAGATACCGAGCTGTCAGGAAACTTGGCTGGACCACGATTCGCTGTGAGATTCGAGACTTGGCAGAGGCTGAGGTTAGAGACGTTCAACTCTCAGAAAACATGAGTCGAAACAGTCTTAATCCTTTGGAGTTGGGGGCAGAATTTCAAAGGAGACTCAGACAAGGTTCCAGCGTAGAAGAAATCGCCAAGCTGGTCCACAAGTCTGAAGGGTATGTGTTTCAGCGTTTAGCGTTGCTGAAGCTACCTGCAAATATTCAAGAAAAACTGAGGCAGAGAAAGATTCCGTTTACTCAAGCCAGGTTATTCTTGAGAATCAAGGACACCGTTGCACGTGAACAAATCGCTGAACAGCTTGCCGGAAAGACCTCCAGAGAAGTTTCAACCTTGGTCAAAGGAAGCCTTCATCCTTCACTTACGCGCGTAAGTAAATCTGAGGACTTAAGTTCAGGTGACGTTCCCACCATGGACTTGGCTATCTATAAGTTGTTGTCCAGCCATGAGCGGGTCACCTGGGACGAACTAATCCAAGCGTTCACTGATGACATGGACAGAATGAGGGGGAGCCAAAAATGAAGAGTGAGCCAAACTACTCAAACGACGAGTTCAATGCTCGGAGAGGATGGCGTAATCAATGGGCCAAGCAGCTCAACATCAACAGCAAACTGGGTTTTTTGCCAACCCCACCGGTTCATCCAGTTTACGGGTCCTGGCGACCGGAGGAGAGTTTGTTTGACCTTATCAAAGCTGTTTTGGGAATCGTTGAAAAATTCAAAATTCTCACGGTTAGGCAAGTGTATTACCAGCTTGTCAGCATGGGTTTGCTCAAGAGAACAACAGAGAAAGAAGCGGGCACATATCAAAAGCAGTACGGACAAACGGACTACATCGTTAAAAGAATGAGAAGAAGCGGCATGATTTCTTACTATTCTATAGTCGACGACACTAGGACAGCTCTAAGAGTTCAGAATTATGCTTCCATTGAAGAATGTCTAAGGATCGCTATTGATAAGTTTCGGACTGACTGGAACGTCGACGATAGGTATTACGTTGAAGTGTTCTTGGAGAAAAGGGCTCTATGGCGAGTCTTCTGGGACGTAACCAACTTTTACAATATTATGCTCGTTCCCTGCGGAGGCAACGATTCTGACACGTCAGTCCATAGGGCTGCTGAACGACTCAAAAACGCTATTCACAGGAATCAGCGTCCAGAAGTGCTTTTCTTCTCAGACTTGGACCCATCTGGTTCGTCTATGCCGGTTGAGATTGAGAGTAGGCTCCGGATGCTTGGAGTTGTCATCCCTCGAGAATTGGATTCTGAAGATACTAAGATCGTGCAGGAAATCGCTTTAACCCCTGAACAAGTCGAACAGTATGATCTTGTCAAGCTACCTATGAAACGTGACGACCAGAAAAAGGAGTCGTTCATCAGGAAGCATGGCGTTGACTTTTGCTGTGAATTGGACGCGCTTAACCCGGATGTTTTGAAGGGGATGGTGAACTATGCAATTCTGCGGTACGTTAACGCTGAAAAAATCAACAGTCATAGAAGCCATGACAGGCTCGAGGTACAGTTGACCTTACAGGAGCTTGAACCTGCGTTCAAGCGACTAAGAGAAGGGATGGCAGAGGTCCAGCATTATGAACTTGCCAGAGGGGTTTGAAAAAGCCAGCTGCAGAGATTGTGGAAACCGCGCAGACGAAAAACCGCCATTCTGCATCTGGCTGAAAGCTGAAATGCCAGTCGGCCTGGCCGACGACCCGACCTGCGAAGGTTTCATTCCTAAAGCCCTTAGAACAAGTGTTGGAAAAGGTTTCTCTCATAAGGCCACTTCTGTCAAAGGCGACGATGAGAGGGTCGGTGGACCAGAAACGCCGGTCGACAAACCCCCAAAAACTACTTGTCCCAAGACAGAACATTCAACCTTTGAGCATGAGCGCCAAAATATCCTGCAGGCTTTGGAGACTAAACAGCGCGGAAGTATTGTGCTCGAGCGCGTCCGATGTGGAAAAACCAACTGCCGGTGCAGTCAAGGTCACCTTCACGGACCTTACCGATACTGGCACTTTTACGAGGCTGGCAAGGTCCGGAGGAAATACCTTGGCAAGGACTTGTCCATCCTTGTGAGCAAACCGCGGGAAGAGCTTGAGGATCGTCTCCGTCAAATCGATGGAATCTTGGGACAAGGTCGCCCGACAGTATTGTGAGGCCCTTGCATGACAAAGCTGACTGAGCAAGACGTCAAGGAGATCAGAGAAATTCTGACGGAAGTTAAACGTTGTCTACAGGAACTGATCACCATCCGGAAAGAAGCCGGCCAGACCAAGGAGACCCACTGAGATGGTACTGCTCAATGGTCAAGCCTGTTGCGAACCTGCCAAAGCAGCGTCTACTTGCCCGCGTGTTCCCAGCAACCGGGCGACTTTAGCTTTTTTCATTTTTTGATTTTTGAGCATTCAAAAGCAGGTTGTGGGCATTCGTTTTCTTTTTCACAACTTTCGCAAACTTCATAATGGCCGCAAAGAGGTTTTTGTGGCGATAATTGATTATCACACTCTAAGCACCATAAATAGTCACAATCATCACAGTGACCTATCGTGGGGTCGTCAAGTTTCTTAGCCACCTCACAATCAGAACCTAATTTTCGGATTTCTCCTTCCACGTCATAGTCAAAGGTTACTGCTTCACAATCATGGGTATTAGGGCTTCCGCATTTAGGGCAGTCACCAACCATCATGCTTGATATGAAAGCGTCTCTTTGAATCGTGTCCTTATCTAATTTCCTTACCAAATCTTTTCATTCTCTTTATGATTTTAGGCACGGAGCAATTTAAAGAGTTAGAACGTGGTCTGGACGTGCGTCATATGCGGGGCTCCGCCTGCAGTTAGCCTACCCTTTCCGTCTAGTTTTGCCTCTTCCCGTCGTCGTTGAGGCGTTTCTCCAGCTCTTCGATGCGCTTGACCAGGTCCAGCTTTTCGATGCTCTTGACCAAGGCTTCTATCGGCGTCGTCGTCTGCTG
>Ga0315274_10001405_pt1 | contig 36985 bp, 14 predicted proteins | sample YL17G02_20_MG_FD_203700 | JGI IMG/M metagenome (GOLD analysis project Ga0315274, IMG submission 203700) | Sediment microbial communities from Yellowstone Lake, YNP, Wyoming, USA - YL17G02_20 | ecosystem: Environmental > Aquatic > Freshwater > Lake > Sediment | place: USA: Wyoming | collected...
ACGCTCTTGCCGCCTTTGGCGGCACCCCGCGACAGGCGGTGGCCAGGCGTGCTCCTTAGACCAACTCGGACATCTCTCCGTCTTTAAAAACTACTTATTACCACCCTACACGCTCTTGCCGCCTTTGACGGCACCCCGCGACAGGCGGTGGCCAGGCGTGCTCCTTAGACCAACTCGGACATCTCTCCGTCTTTAAAAACTACTTATTACCACCCTACACGCTCTTGCCGCCTTTGGCGGCACCCCGCGACAGGCGGTGGCCAGGCGTGCTCCTTAGACCAACTCGGACATCTCTCCGTCTACAAAACTAATCAACATTATTACTTCTATCTAACAGTTGTTTGAAAGCTCTTCCCCCCTTGTATCTCTTGATCTGTTTCTCTCTTGAATAAGCTTCCTCTTTGGTAGAACAAGCTTCCTTATAAACTAAGCGCCATGGTCCTTTCTTCTTAGTCCATCTTCCCTTGGTAGAGTTATGATCCTTTATTCTTTGCCCTAAGTCAGACGTGTAACCAACATAGTGCTTTCCTTCTGTGTTCTCTAAAATGTATACGAAATACATCTTATCGCCCTATACGCTCTTCCCGCCCTTGGCGGGACCCCGCCACAGGCGGTGGCCAGGCGTGCTCCTTAGACCAACTCGGACATCTCTCCGTCTTCAAAACTACTCAGTATTATTATTTATTCCTATCTAGCAGATGTTTGAAATCTCAGAGTGAACTTTCGATCCTTCATCGTTTACGATGACTGCTTTTGCTAATATCCTTTTCGGCTATTAAAAGCAATTGCTTTTGTTTCTGTTTTTGTTTTTTCCTCTTAACTCTGAACTCTATACTCCAAACTCTTTACTCTATACTCTAACACATCCCTCGCTCTGATAAATTATCATTTCACCTTCGCCACTTTAACGATTTGTGACCTGTTGTCTATATCAAACTTTAAAAGGTAAATCCCGCTTCCTACCTCCTCCCCATTTTCGTTTCGCCCATCCCAGGTATCTTCATAGATTGCTTTTCCATTATCACCTGATATAAAATCTGATTTGTCCGGGAATTTATAGACCAGCTCTCCGGCTACGGTGAAAACGTAGATTTTTACGCGGGAGAAGGCATCGGATTTCTCAATCACTATGGTAAGACTGTCTCTGAAGGGATTGGGGAATACCCGAACTTGGGTGTTGGGATGAAGAACCAGATTCACCGGCACTTTCTTGGACGAATCTATTGCTCCAATGTATTTAAACAAAATCGAATCGGTGTTGATGCCGGCTTTAAGACCCGAAGGGTGAACGCTCACCACCATCATGTCCGGTGTAACACCTGAATCCCGAGAGAGTGTTATCCAATGGGCTGGGGTGCTGGCTTTCCATTTTAAACCTCCCCCCTGAAAATTAGATGTGCTCAAAGTTTTCTGCATGGTTTGAGTGTCGCCTAACATCGCCTCGAAAGATAATCTCTGTGGTAAAATCACCAGGTCCACGCTCGCCTTGGACGCATTGGCGATCCCGTATCCCATGGAATTGTCCGGATTTTCCGCCTGGCTGGCGGTACTCCATAAAGCTTCGCGCACTTCAGTTGGATTCCAGTCGGGATGAACCTCCAAAATCAGGGCACAGATTCCTGCTACCAAAGGAGTGGCTAAAGATGTGCCGCCGGAGTTTATGTATCCGCCGTAGGAGCTGGCACAGTAGGTTCCCACCCCGCAGGCATCCACGTCCGGCTTTATCCTGCCGTCGTAAGTCGGTCCCATGGAGCTGAAACTGGCTATGTTTCCCGATAAATCCACCGCTCCAGCCGCTATTACTCCGAATCCATCCGCCGGTGCGATGATATAGTGCCATTCGTTATTTCTTTCATTCCCGGCAGCATTCACCACCACTATCCCTTTGGAGACGGCCATATCTGCAGCTATGGTACACAAAGCCGTCTTTCCATTCATATCCTGGTAAGTGTACCAATTGTTATACCCTAAAGAGCTGGAGAGCACGTCCGCTCCGATGGAATCCGCCCATTCCGCCCCGGCTACCCAATTGTCCTCTTCTGAAACTACCTCAGAATCTACCCTCTCGGTTTTGGCTAAGGCGAACTCAGCTCCGTATGCACACCCTATTAAAGTATCGTTGACGAATCCTCCTACTGCTGACCATACAGAAGTCCCGTGTTCTCTCTGCTGATCGTTCTGATCCTCTACGTCGGAATCACCGTGGATGAAATCCCGCGTAGCCACCAGTCGACCTGAATTCATTATGGAGTCAAAAGCCGGGTGGGAAAGCCAATAGCCTGTATCCAGTATGGTTATCAACACTCCTTTCCCGTTATAGCCGATATTATGTAATTCCGGGACATGAATCTGGGCTAACTGGGCATACGATTCTCCATAACCGAAAACCTGGCCCTCCTGAAGTTTCCCTAACCCTTTGTACTGCTTTTCCTCGACTGAAGGTTTGCTCCGGGTAAATCTTGCTACTTTCTGAATGGCTCTGACAAATGGTAAATCCTTCACTTTCTCGATCTGTTCTCTGTTTCCCAAAATGGAAACGGCATTCAGCCACCGGGAGATGTTTCTGATTTTGACCCCATAATTTTCCAGCTCCTCTACATATTCTTTTTTGACCGGAATGTCGGTGAAATCCAGAGAGGGATTTACGCCTCTGATTGCTCTTCTTTTCATCGATCTTTCTGAGATCTGGTCTACGGAAAGGCTGATAGAGATTTTATACTCACCTATCGATTTTATCCCTTTATCCGTGAAGAAAATCCAGACCGCCGCTGCTGAATCGGATGGAATACTCCCCAGATAGGTTTGTGTTTTAGCATCGATCTTAGGTGTTGCAACCGGATACTCAAATACAATCTGGGCTGTACACTTCTCCCGGGGAAAGATTAATTGGATCAAAAGAAGTATGACCCAAAAATACACCCGGAAAGACCATTTGAATCTATCGGTTAGAATCTTTCTTTTCGATGAATCCATAAACATCCTCAGGCGAAAGTAGTACCACCTTTGTCATTTCCTACGAATTTACGAAAACAAATTCAACTGTCAACCATTTTCTATATACGTGTGACACAGTGCTCTATGTTCAAAAACTTCCATGCGAAATACGGATTCAGAGCCCCATGTATTTTGTTCTCAACATCCCCGCCATAAAAAAACCCCTCGCTTAACGCAAGGGGTTTTCATACACGAAATTTATGGCATTACTTTATTTCTTCTCAGGTGTTGGGGCAGCTTTGGGGGCATGATGTTCCACCAGCTTATAAGCATCGGCATACTTGAAGGGTTTGTATGTTGGGCTGTCCTTATTATGACATTTCACGCACAGCTCTTCACTCGGCTCCACCAAACCGTTTGCCATTGCCGTCTTTTTGTTCTGCATTATCTTCATGGTCCAGTAATCACTGCCCGGTCCATGGCAGGCTTCGCAAGTCACCCCTTCTTCCATGGTATATTTGTCTGCTGACGGCTCCTTATAACCGGCAACATGGCATCTCAAGCATTTATCGCTCTTGCTGGTATCGTCTATGCCCATTTTCTTGGCGATTGCAATGGACTGCTCATTGAGCAAGGTCTTATAAGCATTGGCATGACCAGTGGCAACCCATTTATCGTAGATCTTTCCCTTGGCTTCGCTGTTGTGGCACATCTTGCATTTAGCCGTACCGATGTACTTGTGGACGACCTTGGTTTCCTGTTTGGTCGTATCCTTGACGGCAGCAGTATCCTGTGTTGTCATCACCTTCTTGACGGTATCCGCTGTCTCTGTTACCTTATCGGTCTGGGAAAAAGCCGGGTTAAAAATAAGAAAAGAACCTACAGCGATCAGAACCAAGAACAGTGCTAGCTTTTTCATTCTCCTTTTTCACCTCCTTAGATGGTTTTAGTTTCGCACTTCAACAATTTAAATCCTGTAAATGTGACTGTCAAGATGAATTTAAAAGAAGGTTGATTTTTTCCTCTTTGCCTAAAATTTGTTTATATAATATACGAATCTCAAAAATCCTTCTCTAAAATATATACCATTAGGTCGAAATTAAATTCCCACCATCGAGTGCTTTCGTCGATTTCCCTCTCCCGGCAGTCCCTCTATCTTATGTCTTGGCAGACGTTTGCCTTTCTCTAGCAAGGGCTTACCTCTTAAACCGCTTCGACCTTTTTTTCCATGATCCGCTCGATCGCATGTTCATATACTTCCGCCAGCTTTGACACCGGCAGATCAATCATCCCTTCAATGTTTAAATTATGACCTTCTACTTTTCCCATCACCGAAAAAGGAATTTGATGCTTTTGGGCGATCTTTTCTAAATCTGACCAATGCTCTGGCTTTACCGTAACGATTATCCGGGATTGTGATTCTCCAAAAAGGAGTACATCCGTTCTGATTTTATCATCCAACTTGATTTTTGCTCCCCAGAGATCCGGAGAAGAGATACAGCATTCTACCAAAGCCACCGCCATTCCCCCCTCGGAACAATCATGCGCCGATTTGATCATTCCAGTCCGGATCATCTCCAAACAAGCGTCCTGAACTCTCTTCTCCTTTTCCAAATTCAATTCCGGTGTATCTCCCTTGACCAAATCAAAGATCACCTTCAGGTACTCGCTTGCCCCCAACTCCTCCCGATTCTCCCCCAAAAGTACTATCCAATCCCCCTCATCTTTGAACCACATGGTGGTGATCTGTTTCAAGTCTTCTATCAGACCGATCATCCCCACCACCGGAGTGGGATAAACCACCCTCTGCGGGTCCTCATTGTAAAAGCTAACGTTTCCGCCGGTAACCGGTGTTCCGAAGGTGCGGCAAGCCTCCCCCATTCCTGCTACGCATTCGACAAAGGTCCAGTATACTTCGGGATCATACGGATTGCCGAAATTCAGGCAATTGGTGATGGCTAACGGTTTGGCTCCGGAGCAGACCAAGTTTCGGGCTGCCTCCGCTACTGCTATCCTCCCACCCCTGTGGGGATTAAGATAGCAATAACGGCCGTTGCAGTCGGTGGTGGTGGCTATCGCCTGGTTGATCTTCCTTAAGCGGATTACCGCTGCATCCGAGCCCGGTCCTACCACCGTTCCGGTCCTCACCATGGTATCGTATTGCTCATACACCCATTTCTTGCTGGCTAGATTTGTGGAGCTTAAAAGCTGCAGAAGGACCGGATTGAAATCCCCGGGGACTTTTAACTCAGACAGGTTGAGCTGATGGGCTTCATCCAGATATTTCGGTCTTTTACTCTCCCTGATATATACCGGTGCACCGCCTCCCAGTACTAAAGAGGCAGCGGGGATTTCTGCAACCACTGTCCCCTGATTTTTAACCCTTAACATCTTATCCTCGGTCACCTTGCCGATGATCACCGAGTTCAATCCCCATTTGTGGAATATCTCCTGCACTCTCTTTTCGCACCCCCTCTTGCTGATCACCAGCATCCGCTCCTGTGATTCGGAAAGCATGATCTCGTATGGTATCATCTTCTCCTCTCTCACCGGGACCAAGGAGACGTCGATTTCCATTCCGCTTTTTCCTCTGGCTGACGTCTCGGAAGTGGCACAGGTAAGGCCCGCTCCCCCCAGATCCTGTATCCCCACGATCAGATCCTCCTGGATTATCTCCAAGGTGGCTTCCATCAGGAGCTTTTCCATAAAAGGATCTCCGATTTGTACCGAGGGACGTCTTTCTTCCGATTTCTCCGAAATCTCCTCGGAGGCAAAGGTCACCCCGTGAATTCCGTCTCTGCCGGTAGAAGCTCCTACTAGGATGACCGGATTGTCCTTTCCCTCGGCTTTGGCCCGGGCTATCTGATCCACCTTCACCACCCCGATGCACATAGCATTGACCAGCGGGTTTCCGGTATAGGATTCGTCGAAATACACCTCCCCCGCCACGGTGGGAACTCCGAAGCAGTTCCCGTAATCCCCGATCCCCCTTACCACGCCGTCAAACAGATAGCGCACTCGCGGGGATGAGAGATCGCCGAAGCGAAGGGAATCCAGACAGGCGATGGGTCGTGCTCCCATGGTGAAGATGTCCCGCATGATCCCCCCCACCCCGGTAGCCGCCCCCTGGTAAGGTTCCACCGCGCTGGGATGATTATGGCTTTCTATTTTAAAGATGACAGCCAACCCGTTCCCGATATCCACTGCTCCGGCATTCTCCTCCCCCGCCTTGGCTAACAAGTGCTCCCCCTCCCGGGGGAAGGTCTTGACCAAGGCGATAGAGTTTTTGTAGCTGCAGTGTTCGGACCACATGACCGAAAAGATTCCCAGTTCGGTATAGGTAGGCTTTCGTCCCAATATCTTCAAAATCATCTCGTATTCTTCCTCATTCAAACCGTGTTCTTTTGCCAGATCCAAAGTCACCTCCGGCTCGCCGGAAGAACTGGTTTTTGAATTCATCTCAAGCGTCCTCTGTTTTGATTTCATTGATTGATATGCTCTCATTCTCCTATATTGACAAAAATATACGGGAAGCTCAAAGTAAAGTCAATAAAAGATTGAATGGTAAAGATTGTTAAAAAGAATCACGATAAAACGTATCAAATAATTGAAAGAACTATAGCCTAAATGTGGACAACAGCATCTAATATGCCACCTTTCCAAGTAGATGGTTGACTCCGTAAGATGCTTTAACTAAATTCTGTCTGATAATCATGTTTATTATGAACGTATTGAACATAATAAAACAGATGGTTAGATTTATTTTTGTAAATCTCGTGTTGCTCATTTTTATCTTACCCCCCCAGCTTTTCGCTCAAAATCAAGCCGGATCGGCATCCGCGGATAGGGATTCTATCATATACGTTGGCGACATAAAAATTATCCGCAAAAACGTTTTCGATCCGGAGGTGCAAGAGGAGAACAAAAAACTCTATCTGTGGGTGAACAAATTGCACTTTCTCACCAAGGAAAGGGTGGTCCGGCAGGAGCTCTTGTTGAAAGAGGGTCAGGCATATGACGAAGATCTCTTGGAGGAGAGCGAAAGAAATCTGCGCAATTTAAATTTCCTGGGAAAAGCTAAAATCGAGGCAATCCCCGGGGAAGACGGGAGAACCGACATTCTGGTGAAAACCCAGGATCAATGGAGCACCACCGTTTCTATCACTGCTCAGATGGTGGGCAGCTATTATTCGGCGGAAGCCTATTTCGAGGAACACAATCTTCTCGGGTGGGGGAAGAACTTGATTTTGGGATATCAGAAGAATTCCGAGAGAGATCACTGGCAGTTATCCTTCCTGGATGGGAATATCGCCGGAACGCATCTGGTCTTCCAGACAGACCTGTATAAGTTGTCAGACGGGCACTCCTATAATTTCTTTTTTTTCCGACCGATATATTCGCTTACCTTGAATTCCGCATTTGACATTCGATATCAGAACGAAAAATGTCAGACAGGTTATTATCGGGAAGGGGAAGAGGTTTTCTCCTATCAGAGAAGAAACCGGTTTTTCTATGCCGAATTCGACCGGATGACCGGGAATGATTGGAAAAAAATAGCCGGGTTGTTTTATCAGTCGGAGAACAAAACCTACTCCCTCTCTTCAGCTTCCGATTCGGCAAGCTACTCGGAATTGCTCCCGGCAAACAGGGAATTGCAGCATCTGGGTGTCACCCTCAAACTCTGGCATCCCCAATATGAGAAGCTAAGCTTCCTGGATAATTTTGGCATAATCGAGGATGTGGATCTGGGTTGGAGAATTCAAGGAAACTGGGGATTGAATCTCAATCGCCCTTTTGACAAGAATAGGACCGACGTCGTTTCCTTAAAATTTCTTCTCCCCTTCCGTCTGAGTACCAAACAATTCCTCTTCTTTTCCCAGTCAGTCCATGGGGACTGGACCAATAACCGATGGTATAAGATTCTGTCCCAGACCGAAACCCGTTTCTATTTTACAACCCCTTATTGGCAGACTCTGGTCTTTCGGGCTCAGGCCGTCTCCTCCTGGAGGCAGGAAAAGGGCTTTCAGCTGCTCTTAGGAGGCACCAACGGCCTGCGGGGATTTGAGAAATTCAGATTTTCCGGCAGGAATGAATTGGTCGTAAACTTCGAGGACAGGGTCTATACCCCCTGGCGAATTTTAACCGTGGCTTTGGGAGGAATCTTATTCTGTGATGGCGGTTACGTATGGAACGACAAGCTGGCGGGACGTAAGCTGCATGCGGATGTAGGAGCAGGAATGCTCCTGGGGCTGACCAAATCCTATGGCTGTAAGATACTCTATTTGAATGTGTCCAAATCACTGGATTCCAATGACTGGATTGTCTCGTTCGGCTCCAGAATGTATTTTGAGATCGGGGATATGTAATCGGGGGAGAATCGTTTTAACGGTTAGTCGTTGGACATATTGATTTCACATTATCTTGATAATATAAAGGGTGGATGCTCTGTAGCATCCACCCTTTTTCATAATACCGTCGCATTCACCGTTCGGATTCCCAATTCCGGATTTCCAAATCGCGCCTTGATGGAATCAGAATCCCTACTTGTGTCCTGCCTTGCACTCGATGATTCTACTTAATCCACGGCGGGGTGCAGCAATTGGGATCAGGTACTGCGCCGCCTTTGAAAAGGTAATTGAGCAGTACAACAACGTCACCCACAGCGACTATGTTATCATTGTTGACATCACCGACGCAGTTGAACGGCACAGGTGCCAGACCACCTTTAAATAGGTAATTAAGCAGGTAGACCACGTCACCAACAGCGACTACACCGTCGTTGTTCACGTCACCGCATTTTATCGGCGGTACACCCGCATGACCCGTGATCACAAACGCCAGATCAAGCGATGTTCCCACACATTCATGATACATCCAGCCGTTGATCATAACGTCCGTTGCTACAAAATCGACCGAAACCCACTCCGGGTTGTAAGGGATCGTAAAGTCAATAGTATTAGGTCCCGGTACAACCGGAAAGACCTGTCGCCCAATATAAAGCATCTCGTTTTCCCCCGGAAGCGGTGGCCTATCCATTCCCAGGGTATCCCACGCGGGAGTGGACCAGTTGATGGCAAACTGGGCAGTAGGCTGAGGACCGACCGGTTCGATATTGAAATTCAGCTGGATATGCTTTGGTCGCTCAAAGGTGAATGGATTATCGTAGAACCACATGTTGGTCCAGGACTCGTATCGATACCATCCCTGGCCGTAGTAATTGGTCGATCCATAATCTTGGGCTATTCCCTGCGCGTTGAAATACACGTCAAACCAGTTGCATCTCGGCGGCTCTATAATCGGATACCAAGGTCCGGCTGGCCCGCTGCCTGAATATACTGCATCATCCATGAAATGATCCGTCGTATTCTTCCAGCCCCACTTGAATGGCTCCGGTATGTTCACCGCAGAGACGTTCAGCCAGTAGATCTGCCCCTCATACTGGAAGAATGAATCTACTGGCGGGTAAGCGTTAGCCACGAAGAAATCGTATCGCCAGTAAGGAACGTGGTCGTTGCAATTCCAGGCGCCGGTGGCTGGATCATACCAGCTCTCCATCGTGGGCGGTTCGGACGGTACTCCTTGAACCTCCCCGGCCCAACCCCACACCTGCCGTCCCGGTCTGCTCCACGGAGTATCGGCACTGGCGGGGATATTCTCGTGGATGCTGAGGATAAAGAATGGCATGGGGGTGTAATAATCGTCGGTGGTAGGATTTTGGTCCAAGTCCTTCCAAGAACCCCAGAAGTGAATGTCCGTCACCCAGCCGGTTTGTGAACACTGCCAGTCATCTGCCAGAATCATGGGCATGGTCGCATTAACATCCCAGCCGATTAAATCCGGCAGCTGCGGGAAGTGCATCTTGTGGTTTGGCCAGGGCTGCGCTATTTCGCCGGTCAAGTAAAATGCCATGTCGATCGTCGGGGAAATGTTTGTCCAAAATGCCATCCCCAAAAGCGGGAAACCCTGCACCGCCTGATGAAGCTGTATCCCGCTCGTTTGCGCCCAACCCCACTGCGGTGGGTAGGGGAACTTCGCCTGAATGGCAATCCAGTATTTCACCCCGGCAGTAGCGGTGAAAGAGGGGCTTAAATTCACGTTATACTCATGGAATCCGTTAGCATCCAAAGGCAGTCCTGTTACCGATGGGAAAAAATAAGTGGCTAATGCAGTAGGTGAGGGATCACCCATTCCGCCGCCTGTAGGAGCATTACCCGTACCGTTATCTGCATAGATGTAAATGTAGAAAGGCATGGGATCATATTCCTGAACCGGGTTCCAGATATAGCCCCACCAGTGGACGTCGGTTACCAGCATATCCTGGGTAAACTGAAAGTCGTCAGCCACCTGGGAGACGAACGGATAGACGGTATCCTTCTGCGATGAAGCCGCGGTTCCTCCGGAGACTGTGCTGCCGTTGTTCCATATAATAGACTGGTTAAGAATAGGATTGGGATTAGTTGGCACATTTGCATTCGTGGCATTAGTTTTATAGCTGGTGGTAAGCTCCGTTTGGTCGGCCAAAATTGGCACGCTCCAGCCCAGCAGGACGATGCTCAGAACACAAACAAAAACAAGTTTCTTTGACATGTCTTGCTCCTTATAATGTAAAAGGTTAATCTTTGTCTGTTTTAGCGAAATTATTCTCTATCCAAGAGATGTTTCTCAAGATACAACTCTTCCCTTTCCTTCGTAAGCGCTTTTACGAATTCAGGTACTATTAGACTTTGTAACCCTTTCGCTAAACAGCGTAACTGACTTTTTCTTCGAATTAATTAAATAGAACCTTAACCAAAATCAAAATGAAGAGCTATTCCCTTTCATATGACAATAACCGCCTCCAGCCTTAGTTGCTTTCGAATCTAAGGTTAAGATTCAAAAAATACCTATTCCTAGCGTTTTCCCCTTCCCGTGAAATATAACCGCTGACTTCTTATTTGTCAATAACAAAAATGGAAAAAGACGGAAAATATTTCAAGGATCTCCTTTAATCTTGATTTGATTCACAATGAATTACCCTGTCAGGATAGTACAAATCACCGGGCCAAACGGGATAACTCGTTCATATATAAATTATTATCAAAAAGACAAAAGCCCCCGGCACTTTGCGGGGGGCTTTTGATCTTAATTCTCCTACTTCAGTAGGATATTACGGGTCGCAGCACTTAGGGGCAGGTCCGCCCTTGAACAGGTAGTTGATCAGGATGATAACGTCTCCCACGTCGATATTCCCATCGCAGTTGGTATCACCCTCGATGAACGGAACCGGTGTCGGTCCATGCTTGAACAGGTAATTGATCAGGTAGACCACGTCGCCGATATCCACCACTCCATCACCGTTGGGTATATTGACGTCGCCGCGATAATCCCAGGGTGATATCTGCACTGCATACTCCACCTCGGTGATTACAGGAATACTTCCGCTCGGTCGCGTGACACTCACGCCTTGGAATTCAACCGGGATATTTTGGAGGGTCAAATCATCGCAATACCAGGGGCGTTGTGATACGACATAATCCGCAAGTTCCCATAGTCCACCCGGGCTGATGGGATTGTCAATCACGTGATACAGGTCGTGCGACACGTTCCCTTCGTCGTTATGGGCTGTCTGAGCGTGTCCGGGAGTGTGCCCTATATAGTGACCATTCAGAACCCGACCCGGATTGCCACCTTCAGCCCAATCGAACATCGGGTCGGATACCGCTATCAAGAAATCCTGGGAGTTTATACCGGCTACCGTGACGAAGTGACCACCGCATCTAAACCACTGCTGCGTGTTACTATCGAACCACCAGAAGCCCAAAAGCAGAATTACGTCTTCACATTTTTCCACCAGCCCTCCCACCAGTTGGAAGGTGGGTTTCTGCCACAGGTTCACGCATAGACTATCAGATATGGTACCGCCAGTATTAAAATGCTCGGAGTTGAACCAATCCTGAATCCCCTGATACATATCGTGAACCTCTGTTCCGTTATGCTGGCAGTATCCGGTTTTAACTCCATCCGTATTGAAATACCAAGCCAGTCTCTCCACCAGTTCACCCCAGGGAACCATCGGTTGCGGAGGATTCTGGAATCCGGGAATGAAAGGCTGAGGAGTTCCAGGAGGTGCTGGGGTTCCCCCAAACAGCCACGGAGTAGCGGGGTGATCCATATTATAGGGATCATGGTCGTCCTGCAAAGGTCCGACCAAAGGGGGAAGCCCATCCAGATAATCTCTTACCAGCGGGAACCTGTCCCACCCGTCACCCGGAACGCCGGGAGCAACTTGGTTATACTTGGAATCGAACCACTTGAAGCAGTTGCCAACTGCGCAAGGCCCGCAGAAGGTGTGAGCTCCCGTTGGGTCCTTGACCCAGACAGCCTGCATCTGGCTCAAATCGGGCATGCCTGACGGAGCATAATCCTGGTAAGGTGGTTTCCAGTACAGAGATTCTTGAGGTTCAACGTATATCTCCATCGCATAAAGCTCATCCACCGGAGCACATTGAGAAAGAGCAAGAAGTGTTAATGCACCTTGTTTAGAAGGGTTCCCTTCTAATACACAAAGTCCACCCGCCAAACCGCTGACCCCGGGATCGTCATCCCCCCAGCCGGAGTATACTACTCCGGTATATGTTCCGGTAGTTGTGCTGAACTGATAGATGTTACAAGAATCCTGAACATGACACCAAAGATAAGGTCCTCCTGGGGTAGTGTTGTCAAAAGCAAGTCCATAGATCGCTAAGGTGTTGGAATATGATGCCTGCTGAACTCCGGATCGATTAAAAGCATAGATGTTGGAGGAGAAATTGGCTCCCCAGAACCAATCGTTGACTGGATCGTAAGCTACTGCTCGGATTGGATTCAAGGCTGCAAAAGTGATGTTGTTGGCTGGAACTAAGGTGACCCCTGCCGGAGTTACATAGAAACAATTCAACACGGTGCTATAACTTGAGTAGAGATAATTTGCATCTGCTGCAATATCCCGCCACCCCCAACCAGTTGAAGCTGCGGGTTGATTGACTGTATAAAGATATTGACAAGCACTTCCCGTTCTTATCCACACATTGACCTTGTTAGGGTCAACTCCGTTGTTTCCACCTGTAGTATAGATGGTATCCCTCAGAGTCTCCACTCCGAGTATCTGATTATCGTTTGGGGCTGTTTGGACGTCACAGTGCCACAGGATGTCTCCTGCAGCTTTTAGCCCGGGAGATGGTTCCATGTTCTCTGTCTGATCTGTGGCATTCTGATCAGCCATGACAGACCAACTCCATCCACATAAGACTATGGACAAGACACAAATCAAGAGAGATTTTTTTATCATGTCTTGCTCCTTATTAAGTAAAAGGTTAATCTTTGACTGTTTAAGCGAAATAATCTTTCATCGAAGAAATGTTTCTTAAGACACAACTCTTCCCACTCATTCGTAAACACTTTTACGAATTCAGGTACTATCGGACCTTGTAACCCTTTCGCTAAACAGCGTAACTGACTGCGATGCGAACTAATCAACGACTTAAATCAAACAACCAGTATGAACTATCCTGTTTTTTTGATAATAATTTTACATTAGTTTTCGTTTTTCCTGAAATCCAGTGCTTCGATTCAAAAAATCCTTATTACTAACGTACCCCTTCTTTTAAAATATAGCATCTAGCTGGTGATTTGTCAAGTAGAAAAGGAACTGAATCCTGTATATTTGAATCGGCAGTTAATAAAGATTTTTGACTGAAACTATAGAGCTTGCTTGAAGAAATATTACTAAGAAGCTTTGTTCTATCTTAATAAACCAATGTTTCTTTCCATATTGATTATGGAAACGCAAGACATGCATATGGTTAGATGGTTTGGATGAGACGCAAATAAAATCGCCCGGTAGCTCATTTTTTTCTTGACAAGTGCACGTATGTGCAGTATATTATAATTGAAAAATGTAATAAAGGTTGTTTAAATACAATCCCAAAATTAGAATTGCGTTTTAATATAATTATGTTGCAGTTTTCGTAAATAACATTTATCTTGATTTTTAACTAAGTATAACGGGAACAAGGTGAGCTTATGGAAATACAAAATCGAAAACAGATGGCTGAGTATCTTAATGACCGAATGACGAAGAGCTATACTGAGTTACTAGAGGCCAAAAAGCTTGAGGTGGATACCAGCTTAGTCAAAACCTACCTAGTAGAAGCCCACGTTACTGATTCGGTAAAGGAAGAAGATTCTCCACAACACAAAATCCGTAAACTGCTACAAGAAGTAATTGAGGCTTGCCATTTCACCAGTGTCATAGAAGGCCGAGTTTGGGAAACCGAAGAGGAAGGTTTTTTTCTGATAAGATTCCAAACGAAAAGCGAAAAAGAGTTAAACTTATTTGTTGACTGCTCAGATATTCGATTTTGGTTAATACACTCAATGGACAGTTCAAACATGCTTGACGAAATCTTGAGCAAAATGATATCGAATACTCAAAGGCTCGATAGAGCATGGATACCTGTACAACTGTTAGAGGAAATAACCAAGTATGGGTCATTCCGAGGATTAGGTCTTAGTTATGATAGAAGAGAGATACCGGATATTGACTTAGAATCAGAAGATACAAAAGTCGCCTTTATGAAAATGCAATTATGGGGAACAAATGCGAAAAAGGTACTAGATATACTCAGGGCACAAGATGCTTTCCCTAATGAGACTACTCTTTCAAAAGTCAAAATAAAATTCTGGTTAGATAGACAACACTCAGATAAGTTTACTTTGGATGATATCAAATATAATGGTAAAATTACAGCAAGAGGTACCTCTTTTGAAAGCCATATTACGTTGACCACAAACCTTTATAGGAAATATTCAGCAGAAATAGAAAACATTGAGGACAACTACTCGCTAAAACACTCAACCACGGATAAAGGGTATAAGATCGAAGGTTTACCTATAAATCTGCAATTCTTGACAAGGATAGGCAATATAGAAGAATTTATAGAACATGTCTTTAATTGTTCACATCCTTTCAAGTTATGGGGCGTTCCTGTTAAGTTGTCTGAATATTACTATCGAGTGAAAGCTGTGGATTTGCATGTTGGGAATTTAGTTGATTTTGAGATAAATCGAGATTTTATCCGGGTATACTTACCATATGGTGCTTGCGGCAATACAATAGCAAGATTATACACAAATTTCCAACATTATTATGATGCAAAAATGGAAATCTCTGTGGGGGACGATGAGCGAATCTTTAGATACTAACTTAAAACTCCTAAATATGGTAATTGGCTTATGCAAAGGTTCTGCAGAATTACCAAAGGATCTTCTTAAGTTAGGATACATAATACATTATATAGAATACCCTTTTACAAACTCAAGCGGTGAACAGGTTAAACCTGAGATCATAATTAAATCTTTTCATTCCAAAAACACTTTACTCTTTGAGTTTAAAACTGGAGAGAGCATTGATCTTAACCAGCTTCAAAGGTATTCACGAGTTACCCTTGAGGATATTAAGCAGAGGGCATGGGTAGAGACACAATGTTTAGGGACTTTTGATATTGTATATTTATGCCTTTCCGACAAATTGACTGAAATCGTGAAGGGCTTCAAATCATCAAGTTTTCAGCCTCCTCTATTATCTTATGACCGATCAATAATGAAACTAGCTCTCAATAATTTTAAAGAAGAAAGACTAAATGTCCTATTCAAGAAAGGTATAGCTGTTAAATTCGACTTAATACCAACTGATTTTGTTCCCTTCCACCAGGAATCAAGAGACTGGGAATTCGCCGAAGCTCTAATTCCAATAGTAATACAGTGTATGTTAAATAATGAGTCTAGGATAGTATTAGAATCGGTCTGCAAGGAACTAATTCCACAATGGAATAATTTATCTCATTTCGAACAAAGCCTCTATGAGAATAAAATTCTTGATTTGATAAATCTCGCGAGTATACATGATTTTAAAGATTACCTTTTAAGACCATCCAAGGAACAACATGCAAAAACAAGGGGGAAAAGAGAATGGGAGATAATCAACAACCCTCTCATTACTCAACCCTACAAACATAGCAAAGTATTTCTGAAGTTACAAAATATTCAGCGTAATTTTATTGAGTTTTTAAAAACTGGGAATAAAACAATCCCTCAGGAAGAATTGCCTTTCTGAGGGTTGCTCTTTTTTTTGTCTTTGCTATGCACAAATGTGCAGTATATTACCTTCGATAATAGCAAATGGTTTTACCTACGAACTGCGAACCACGAACCACGAACCGCAGTAAATGGAGGGCTAAATATGAGAATCGAAAAGCTTATCAGATACGGGATACCCGATTCGATAATCGAAAGCTGGAAGAAAACCCAGGGTCAGGAGCTTTTGCCGTTGCAGGCAGCGGCGGTTGTCAAACATGACTTGTTGAGCGGAAAAAGTCTGATCGTCTTTGCCCCCACCTCCTCCGGCAAAACCTTCTGTGGCGAGATGGCGGCAGCGGTGAACCTGTTCAAGAGGAAAAAGGTCGTCTTCCTGGTACCGTTGAAGGCCGTGGCAGAGGAGAAATATGCCGATTTCTGCAGGAAATATTCACCCCTCGGCATCCAGGTAACTGTCTCCACCCGGGATCGGCAGGAGGATGACCGGAAAATAGAGAGAGGTGATTTCAACTTAGCGATCATGATCTATGAAAAATTCAACCAGCTTTTGATCAAGAATATGGACGTTTTGAATTCGATCAATCTGGTGGTGGTGGATGAGCTGCAGATGATCGGTGATCCCTCTCGCGGGATAACTCTGGAGCTGGCTTTGACCAAGATTAAAAGCTCCAAATACTCTCCTCAGATTCTGGGTCTCTCTGCGGTTTTGAAAGACCCGGAACAGCTCTCATCCTGGCTGGGCTGTCATCTTCTCTTGGAAAAAAACAGGCCGGTGGAGCTTCTGCAGGGTGTGCTCTTGAACGGAGAATTCCATTTTAGAAAGCATAACTCCGGTGAAGAGGGGAGCCAAAAGCTGGTGGGGTTGGAATCGGAGGAGCCTCACCTGATTCTCTTCGCCAACCTCAATCAGCTTTTAGATGAAAAAGAGCAGGTGCTGATATTCCTGAAAAGCAAAAAGAACTGCGAAGACTGTGCCCTTCTCTTTTCCGAGCAAGCCCACACTAACCCAAGCACAGAGGCAATCCAGGCGCTGTCGGAGTTGGAGAACACCACCCTAAGGGAAAAGCTGGTTAAGTGTCTGGAAAAGGGGGTGGCTTTCCATAATGCGGATTTGACCTTCGATGAAAGGAGGGTAATTGAGCATTTCTACTTACGAGGGGATATCCGGGTCATCTTCTCCACCACCACTCTCTCCCTGGGGATAAATCTCCCCGCCAAAACGGTCTTCATCGAGACGCAGAAATACGAGGTGGGGGAGTACTCCGGTAAGGCGGTGATGTCCCCTTTGAGCTGGAGCGAGTACGAGAATATGTCCGGGCGGGCCGGAAGATTTGGGCTGGAAAACCAGTTCGGCAGATCGGTTATCATCGCCCAGAATCAGTTTCAGTTCGATACCCTGTGGGAAGGTTATATCGAGGGGGAGGAGGAAAAGATCACCTCTCGCCTTTCTCCCGAAAATCTAGATGATGCGATCTTGGATCTGGTCGCCTCCGGAGCTGGGAAAACTCAGGATAGATTGAAGAGCATCTTATCTAATAGCTTGAGCGGAGGGTTAATCCTCAAAAATGAGGATATAGTCAAAGAAAAAACAGAAGAGCTTCTAAAAATGAACGTTCTTTCAAAAAACGGAGAGATCCTCTCCCCTACCCGGATAGGGAGTTTGTGTGCTTTTAAGGGAATCACCGTAAAAACCGGACTTTCCTTGAAGAGGAAACTTGAGAATCCTGCAGATTACGATCCTTTTAGCTGGTTTTATTCGGTCTTGAATACCCAGGATGGAGAGGAGATTTATATCAGCGTCAATTTCCTGGAAGAACAAAACCGGGTATATGAAAAAGCCTTGATCGAAGAATATCGTGATAAACCAACACCCGGTGAAGAGATTAAAGCTCTCTTGGATAGGAATACCGGTTTATCACCTGCCGAGACTAAAAGATTGAAGATGTCTTTTATTTTATCCGAATGGATCACCTCCCGGTCCACTATCGATCTGGAAAATAAATATCTCTGCCGGTCAGGTCAGATTGAACAAATTGGCAAACAAGTAAGCTGGCTTTCGGATGCGGCCGGTGGAATGGCAAAAGTGTTGAATAAGGACCGGAGCATCGTTTTCTTTTTAAAGCGGCTCTCTTTGAAGGTGAATTTCGGAACGGACGATTTGGGGATCAAGTTTGCCCGGTTAAGGGTACCGGGATTGGGCAGGGATTATATCTGGGCATTGGTCCGAAAAGGTTACTGCAGTTTAAAATCGATCCGGGAAGCGAAGATCGAGGATTTAGCAAAAATAATACCTGCTACGGTAGCGCAGAAGCTCAAGGAGGCAGTAGAGGAGAAATCGAAATCCGCTAAAAGAAAGAATCAAAAGTCAAAAGAGAGAAAACAGTTGTGGCAGAAGACTAATGCTTCTTCAAAAGATAATGTCTCTTTGGTGATCGATGGAACGCCTGTTAAAGACAAGTTTCTGGTTCTGGTGAACGGAAGGAAAGTAATTCTGCCGGCTAAGAGCTTCAAGTATCTGGTTAAATTGACCTGGGCAGCTTATAGAAACGAAGAAGGGTGGATCCACAAAAACGATTTCGAACCCGGAGAGAACCAAACCCGCTACCTGCATCGCTTGAAAAAGCAGATAATGCCCGGTATAATTCCCGGACAGTCTTTTATGGAGAATAACCGGTTGGGTAGTTATCGCTTGAGCTTTCCCAAGGATAAAATTTCAATCAACTCCACTCTCCTCTTGAAAAATCCCGATATGGAAATAAAGAAGATGGCAGAAGAATTGGCGTATCCTGCTTGATATTTTTTTACACATATCAGCGTAGCTGAGCCTTTACGGCTCAGCACAGAAGAGCCTTCACATATGTCCTGAACGAAGTCGAAGGGCGGCTCCGCAGCGCGTAGCGTAGCCTTCAGGACTCCGCAGACAGTAAGTCAATATCCCTTAGGCGCCTAACATCAACGCTGCAATTTATTGCCACAACCTTATTTTTTTGGAGTGCATCAGCTTGCTGATGCGGTTTGTCAGGAAAAATCCAAGTCCCCCTGACAAGGGGTCCACCCTGAAGGATACACCCTGCTCTTCGGCCCTGCTTCGCACTGAGTGCGTTCAGCACGAAGTGAGATCTTCGGGATCGAAGGACGACACCCTGAAGGGGATTTAGGGGGTTCTAAGACGAAAGTGAGGAACTCCCACACTCATTTGGGCTTAAGCCCATAGAACCTGACATTAAGGTTGCGGCAATGTTTGACCATGTCAAAAGGGTCATTTATTGTAGGGGCGATTCACGAACCGCTCATTCACTCTTTCCCTCTCCCTTGTGGGAGAGGGACAAAGGGAGAGGGGTCCTCCAAGTTCGTAGGCGAGGTTCATCCTGCCCTTCGGTCCTGAGACCCCCTCAGGGTTAAAGGAAAGGGATTCACCCTGAAGGGCTCCCAGCCCAGCAAGAAAGTCAAGACTCTCCACTATGCCGTATATTCGAATAAATAATTCAAATTTAGGGTTGACAAGATTAGAGACATAACTATATTGAATCTATAAAAGAAAGCGGATTTATCGTAGTGGATTACAAAGGTTGCATCAGGAGTTTATTTTTAATTGTACAGAGAATATTGATAACAGATTCATTGAAATCAGAATGTCATTGCAGCAATTCGAATAGCAGAGCGATTAGGGTCAGATGATAAAATAGCTACGTTGATGGTAGATTCTAGTCTAAAATACCTTAGTACTGATTTTTACAGAAAATAAAATATTGGTTTACATAAACTCAGTCTAACAAATCATTGCAGTGGACGGCTGGTAGCCTGCCGCCACTGAGCTCAATCGTTAGGTTACAAAATTCACAATCAGGAGGTGCATCATGTCCAGAAAAACCAACCAGCCGCCGTCACTGCACGTCGAAGTGCGCAACGTGAAAGGCGATGTCATCGAGAATGCCAAGGTCTCACTGCTCCCGGGGGGTAGCAAGGTCAAGGCAATCCCACTCGCGTTCGACGACGGCAGCGCGAGCTACGTTGCGAAGGAGGTCCCGGTTGGGACCTCACAACTCGAGGTCAAGCACGACCGTCTGCAGAGTCAGACCCGCGAAGTGAGCATCGGCGTTACCGACGGTCACGAACTGTTCATCCTGGGCGAACACGGCGTCAGGACCTACTTCCGCGAAAAGGTGCGGGTACCGGTGGATGCCGACCCCAACCTGATCGCGGTCACGATCGCTCACAATGCGCGCACAGATACCAAGTTCCTCGATGGTATCGTGAAGGAACTGGAGTTGGAACCGCAGAAGATTCCTCCACTCGCTGAAAAGGCTGGTGTGCGCCTGTTCCGCACGTCCGGCGCAGACATCTACAAAGCGTTGCAACGCCTATCCGAGCATCAGCTGATTGAGCACGCTGGTGCGGTGGTGTCGATGCGCGAGCAAGGCTTCAGCCATCTCACCCGCCACATCGTCGTGCGCTTTTGTGGTCCGCGCTTTGATGCCGTACGCGCGATCGCCAAGGAGTACGGCTACACCCTGATCCGGGAACTCGCCTACGCGCCCAGCACCTATGTGCTGCGCTGGAACCGACCGGCAACGCTGGACTTGCTCGACAGCATCGAGAATGTCGCTGCCCGCGACGATGTCGAATGGGCGGAGCCCAGCCTCGTAGTCACGCCCGAAGTCGATACGATCATTCCGACCGATTTCCTCTGGCCCGGCTTGTGGGATCGCCAGCTGATCGGTGTACAGGATGCCTGGCAACATCTTCAGGATGCGGGACTGGATACGTTCGGTGATCCCAACATCGTGCTTGCGGTTTGGGATTCCGGGGTGCAATCGGCCGGTGGCATACCCACCAACACCGATTTCTCCGGCACGGTTAGCAATGGCGCCAACAAGGTACTGACCACATTCGACTTCGACAATATGGTCGCCAACAACGACAACCCCTGGCTCGATCACGGATCCGGCGTAGCCGGTGTATCGGTGGCGCTTGCGAATAATCCGGCGCCAGTCGCCGGCCCCGCATACGGATTGGTCGGCAGCGCACCGAACGTCCAGATCATGACCCTCATCGGGCGGACGCCGTATGTCGATATCGAAGTCGCCGATCAATACGTCTGGATGGCCGGATTCAATCCGCAAAGTCCGCTGGCCGGATTCCCGGCGGCGCCACCACCGCGCGGCGCGGACGTGATCACCTGCAGCCTGACCCCCGGTGCCGGTGCGCCGCTGTCCGGCACGGCGCGGGCGACGCTAGATTTTGTCACCACTTTCGGGCGCGGTGGCAAGGGCACGATGTGCTTCTTCTCCACCGGCAACAACAACGCTAATAACGTGACCGGGCGACCGTACGGGGCCTACGAGAAATGTTTCGGCATCGCTGCGACTTCGTTCGCTAATGACGGCGTTACCGAAATCCGCGCACCATATTCGGGCTGGGGACAGATCGCGCTGTGCGCACCGTCGCAAGATCAGATTCCGACTGTCCATAATCCGCCCACGGGCTTCATGCCGTGGAGTGCCGCGCACGCGGGTGTCGGCAACCTTCCCAGCTTTAGTCAGGCGCAGACCAATCTGGCGGCCGCGTCCGCCGTCGGGGCGACATCGCTGACCGTCGCCACCGTCGCGGGCTTCGCGGTCAACGCGGTCATTCATGTCGGCGCCATCGGCGCTCCCAGCAGCGAGCCGGCCCGCGTCACAGCCGTAAACGCCGCGACCAACCAGCTCACGGTCCAGGGATACAACGGTGGCTTCGGCGGCGGGCTGCTCAACGCACACGCCGCTGGCGTCGCAGTCCTGACCGGGCCGGCCAACCACCGGAACGACTTTGGCGGGACCTCGTCGGCGACGCCCCTGTGCGCCGGCGTGGCCGCCCTGGTCCTGTCCGCGAATCCGGCACTCACGTACATCGAGGCACGCCAGATCCTACGCGATACGGCTGTTAAATTCGACTTGCTAAATACCAATGCGAACGGCCAGTGGCTCGACGTCAACGGCAATCCGTCGGTCACCTCGGGCCTGCCCGCCGTTCGGAGCGGCTGGTACGGCTATGGACGGGTGGACGCCGACGCCGCCGTGCAAACCGCGATCTTGTCAGCCGCCACGCGCGATTTCGTCATTCGCGACAACCTCGCCGATACGGGTACGGTGGCTTCCGTCGGCGCGTTCTGGGACAGTCCGGACATCTGGTGCCGGCGATTGTCGCCGGCGACCGACCCCGGGGCGCTGCCGGCCAACTACGCGACTGCCGGACCGCACGAGGATCCGATGCGCGGCCAGTCCAACTGGGTTTATGCGCGGGTGCGAAACAACGGCACCGATACATCACTGGACGCATGGGTGCGGATATCTGTAACCCATTACCCGGGAATGGAGTTCACTTATCCCGCATCGTTCCAACCCACCAACGGTCCCGGCGATCCGTTACCCTCGCCGATGACTCCGGGTACGTACTTCATTGGCGAAGCAAAGGTCACCGGCATCGCACCGGGTGGCGAGCAGATCGTAAATGTCGAGTGGCTGTCGGGTCTGATTCCGCCGGTCGATGTGGTAACGCCTTCAGGCACGGTGCACTGGCATCCGTGCTTACTCGTGGAAATCACCCCGCACGACGGGCCGACGCCGACCGGCAACCATGTCTGGGACGACAACAATCTGGCGCAGAAGAACATCTCGATCGTCGGCACCGACGCCGGTCAGGACTTCGCGATCGCGACCGTGATCGGCCACGAGGACAATCCCGCCGAGTATCTGCTCATCGAAATCAACCGCGGCCGTTTGCCCCGCGAGGTGGAGTTGTTCATCAATCTGCTGGATCCGATGCTGCGCCGCCGCCTGCGGAAATTCGACCAGGAATGGAAGCGGGAGCCGTTGCCCGTCGACAAGAAAAAGAGCGGACCGATCGCGACCGTCGAGGTGCAACGGTTGACGCCCATCGATCTCCGGCCACCTTGGCACATTGGCTGGCACGAAGGTTACGAGGTGGTATTCCTGCAGCCGCAGCCGCGGGTGCGGGTGCCGATCGTCGCGGGCCGGGGCCGCATCAGTCCGTTGATCGTTGGCGGCATTGTCGGGCGCGGTGCAAAGGCTGGCACTTACGAGGTCGTCATGATCCAGCGCCAACCGGACGGCGCGATCAGCGGATCGGCAACGCTGATTTTGAAGATTGGCAAGGTATTCTAGTGGCATAGGCCGGATACGGCCGAAAGGAGCGGCATATGACGACTTATCGTTGCCGAATTGCCGCGACCGCGTCAGCGGTGGCGATTCTTCGACATCTGGATGCGTCGGGAATCGTCGCCGCCGATCACTCAATCGTGGTCGACGGCGAGTATCGACTGATCCTAAGAGACAACGAGATTGCCGTGCTCGAAGCGCACGGCCTCGCCGTTGCGCGCGGCGAGCGGTTGCGGACGCGCAGGGAGCGCAGCGATGTCGGCACACCGGAAGGCGGCGGTGTGGATCTGCTGACCGGCTTCGTCACCGGCTACCTTGACGGGGTCGAGGTAGCGAATCGCGTGACCGCGATCGCGGCCGCTTTTCCAGCCTGGTGCAGCGTACTCCCGTTGCCGTTAGCGACGAGCGGATACGATGGTTCATTGGCGGGAGCGAGCGGCCTGGCGACGGTTCTGGCGCTGCGAATAACCACTAATCCGGCGGTGCGATCCAGACCCGGGTTCCTGCTGATCGGCGGCACCCACGCCCGCGAATGGATGAATCCGCTGATCGCGTTGGAGTTTGCCGAACAACTGCTACATAACGTCGATCCGGCAAGCGTCGATCCGGATGTCATGGCGACCACGCGGGTGGTCACCGAGGGTGACATCCTCATCGTGCCGGCGATGAATCCGGACGGTCTGACCTACTCCATGCACGACGATCCCGGGTGGCGCAAGAACCGCCGCCCGAATACGGGCGCGCCGGGCTGTCCCGGCGTCGACGAAAACCGAAACTACGAAGTTTACTTCGGCGGCGCCGGCTCGTCGGGATCGCCATGCGATGATTCCTACCGCGGCGCGAATGCGTTCTCGGAAGCCGAAACGCGCGACATCCGCTGGTTGCTGGAGGAGTTCCCCAATATCCTCGTCGGTGTGGATGCGCATTCCTTCGGTCGGCAGATCCTCAGGCCAGGCCCCGGCGGTGGCAGTTATATCCCGTCGCTGCCGGTTTCCGCAGAAGATCACGCAATCTACAACGGACTCGAGGCGATCTTGCGCAACGCCATCGCCTCGGTGAACGGCGTCCATTATTCGATCGGCTCGACCAGCAACCATGCGGGAACCTCCGACGAATACATGTTCTTCGCGCATCGCGTGTTCGGTTTCAATACCGAATGCGGCACCGACTTCCAGCCATCGTGGGCCGATGCGGTGCCGGTCATAAACGAAGTCGTTACCGGTTTGCGCGCGCTGGCCTTGGCCACGCTCGACCTCACGCTAACCACACCCCTGCCGCTGCAAGTGGTTCAGTGTATCGACCGGACCAGCAGTATGGTCTCATTCGGCTACGACGGTTCCACCCGCGCCAACGCCAAACGTTTCGTAGACCTGCTGTCGCTGGGTGATACGACCGGGGTCGTGACCTTCGCCGATCCCGCCGCCGATCCACATGCGACGCCCGTGGCCTACCGCTCACGGGTAGAATTCCCGATGACCCTGCTCGATGATCCGGGCGATGCCAGCGTTGCGAGATCGGCGATCGATGCGATCGCCTTCGGCGGCTGGACGCCGATCGGCGCGGGGCTATCCCGATCGGAAACGATGCTGGCCGGTGCATCCACGCCACGTGCGATTCTGCTGATTTCCGACGGATACGAGAATCGAGATCCTTCGGCCGCCACCGTGCTTTCGACCTGGCCGGCGGATCTGCGCGTGTTCACCATCGCGCTTGGACCGGCCGCCGATACCACCCTGCTTCAACAGATCGCCACGCAAACCGGCGGAATCTTCCAGGCAAGCCCGGCCGCGCTCGACCTGCACCTAATCTACAACCAGATGCGAGCCGACATCACGGACGACGGACTGATATTAAACCGTGCCGTCGCGGAAGGTCAGGATGAAGGTGACCACACAGCTCAAGTCGAGCCCGCCGCGGATTGGTTTACGGTTTGTGTTTCCACCGCGGACCGTCGCCCACCGAAGTTTACCGTCATCTCGCCGTCCGAACGTGCCGTGTCGCCGGACGACTTCGGCGTCCGGGTGGTGCAGGGTGAAGGATACACCATCATCCGCATCGCGCGACCAGCCCCGGGGCGATGGCATATCAGCACCGACAAGTTACGGTCCGCATACGTGGTGGCTGCGTTCGTGACATCGCCGCTAAGGATCGAAATCCAACTTCCACCGCATCCGAGACCCAAAGCCGAACTTGTGGCCAAGGTCCATGCATCATTCGGTGATTTACGGCTTGCCCCGGTCCGCAGCATGTTCCACTTGCGCATGGTCCCGAACGTCGTTCTTCCGAAGAAACTGGGGCACGCGGGCGCCTCCGGCCGGTCCGAGGCGCTTCCACTCGAGGTTATGGCATCGATCCGCGCCGCGACCAAGCCAGGGACCGTGACGACCTGGCGCGGCGGAAGGATCGTAGCGCCTCCGGGGCTTTCGAGGGTTGAGATCGAGATCGAGGGACAATTACCGGGCAACGCGCCCTTCCGACGCGTCGCGGTGCGCACGATGTGTGTCCCCTGAAATTCGCCGTAGGTGCGGTCTTACGCGCGGTGCCGGAAGATGCGGCCCAACTACCGGTTGCAGCGGACACCGCTGATACGCCACCGCTGAAGCTGAACGTTATCATCCCAAAACATCAGGTTTAAAATCCAGTCCTTCGATTTGTTGAGGGTGGTGAGCGACTTGTCCAGAAGCGAAGCCGAAGAAAGTCAAACCACCAAAGGCAAGGATGGACTAAACCCCATTTATGGTGAGCTTCGAACCATTCTGACACTTAATCCTAAGTCTCTCTTACCCCAACTAGCAAATTCGCAACAGCTTCAATGGTGAAAAGGATGGTAGCGGTATTTATGAGCGGACGGTGCCCCCGTACGGGCTCCCGTCTGGGGGAGACGAGTATATTTTGTATGCACAGTCTTCGAAACTCAAGCGATTAAAAAGATGAAAAACAATCACCAGTAAGGTCAGAAACACCAGTATCGCAAACCAGGAAGTCTAAGCACCTGACACCAACTCTTCCTGTCTTCACCGCCAGCAATTCTCATGCGGACAGGGACAGCTTCCTCGAAGAGGTGCGAGTCCATGCTTGAAAAAATAGTTAATTAGGACGCTCACGTCGCCCACATCGATAATTCAGGTATCATTGCAGTCCGCCGCTTCACATACACAGGGTTGTGGACCTCCTCTGAATAGATAGTTAATCAGGAAAACCACATCCCCAATGGTCACTAAGCTGTCATTGTCCGCATCCCCCGGCACGCTCCACCAGACAGCTAATTCTCCCCGATGAAAGAAGAAGGGTATGGCATATCCACCTTCCCCCATCAGCCAGCTCATATCATCCAGCCAAATATAGGAGGAACGGTCTGTCGTCGAATCGGGAATACAGCAGACATCCAGACAGATCCGAAGAAGCGTCTGATAATTGGGACTGGGAGGAATCATTAGTCCCGTGGAGTCGATTGATAAGACACTCCCTCCGGTTTGGCAGAATCTAGCAATCTCAGGATTACTCAAATTGAAGATGAAGTGATAACCTGTAATCAACACTTGATTTCTCATCCTCAACTCAAGCCATGCAGAATCGGTTCCGGGATAGGCACTGGCATAAAGGATCTCGACATCCACTGTGTCAGTGGTCGATTTCTCACCGGGTCTTTGTGCCTGACTCTGGGCAGAATCGACGAGAAGAAACATTGACAGCACAAGACTGAACACCATAATGAATAGCTTTCCTCTCGATTCCAAGAGAAGCCATCCTCCTACCCCCATCTTTGCTTTTAATGGATACATAACGACCCTCCGCGTTTTTAGGTTAAAGGTTTTATTTTTTAAACCTTTAGCAAAGGGTCATGAAATTTATTCTCTGAATTTGAATTTCAATTAATTGATAATACAAAAGGGGTGTTTTGTCAAGCGTTTTCTGTAGATTCTTTAGGGAATCTTATATTTAGCGACATAAAATGAACTCAGAACTCACTTTGTCAACTGAGTTTCTCTCAAGTAGACTTTATGCCTTGACAACTTTATGAAATGGCATATATTAAACATAGATACTACCGTTGAAGCCCAAATCAGGATTTTGGGTTCTAAGGCTGGATTTACTTGAGTAATAGATCAAACGCTATCTTATGTAATTGATTAGACATACGTAACCATTTTAACTTTTAAACCCAAAGGAGTCAGTTCTGATGAAACACAACAAAGCTTTGGTAAGCTTTATTGTATCGGTTTCATTGGTGGGGCTGTTTTTTGCCGCCTTTTATGGGACCTCCTGGGGAAGTCCGCTTACCGGCAGAGTTCCGGTGGTGCCCTCCCCTGGGGAGATCTGGGTGGCAACGGCAGCGACCACAGGAACGGATGATGCATCCGGGGTGGTGGAGAGCCGATCGGTATTAAAGCTGAAGAACACCAATGTTTCGGTTAACGCCTACCGGCGCCAGGGGGAGATCAGAAGATTGTACGGGGAGTCATTCTCCTCGGGATTAAGCCCCCGGGAGAGTGCGGAGAGTTTTCTGGATTGGAATGCAGCCACATTGGGGGTGGAGCGCTCGGATTTAAGCGATCTGTCACTCCAGCCGGTGATGTATCAGAAGGAGAGCGAAAGTTACAAGTTTACTGCGGTGAATTACCTTCAGAAGCGGGGAGGGATACCGGTATTTGGCTCCCGTTTGATACTTCTGGTCCGGAACGAGACCAATTATCCTTTGGTACTGGTCTCTTCAGGTCTTCATTCTCTGGGGGAGTTTGATCCGGCGAAAGAATCCCCCCGGATCAGCTCGGAGGAAGCTATAGCGAATGCCAGGAAGCTGACCCCCACCTTGACGAACTTCAGTACACCGGAACTGGTGATCTGGGCGGGAGTGGACGACATCAAATCTTCTCCGGTATTAGCATACGGTTTTGTGGGGGATAACTATCCTGCCACCGGCGATGACCAGAAGCCGGAGAGATACCGGTTTGTGGTTAATGCAGCTACGGGAGAGATATTATACATAGAGAATCTGATCATATTTGTGGATGTGACCGGACAGGTGCAGGGGAAGGCGACGCAGGGGAAGGCGGCGGACTATTGTGAGGAGGAGCTGGCCGAGGGGATGCCCTGGGCGCGGGTGTCAATCGGGAGCACGCTGGCGTATGGGGATTCATTGGGTAACTTTGTCATCCCCAACAGCGGGACGACCCAGGTGACGGTGGAGTCGCGTCTTCTGGGGCGGTGGTTTTCGGTCAACAACCAGGCGGGCTCCAACTCGATTTTAACTCAAGTGGTAACTCCTCCCGGACCGGCCAATTTCATGCACAATGATGCCAACACGGACGAGCTTGTGCGGGCGCAGGTGAACGGTTATCTGCAGGCGAACGTGGTGCGGGACTTTACGCTTAAGTACAATCCGTCCTATCCGGGCTTGCAGCAGAGCCAGTTTCCGGTGAAGGTTAATGACAATACGGGCTACTGTCCGGGGAATGCGTGGTATGACGGGAGTTCCATCACCTTCTGCCGGGCGGGGAGCGGCTATCCCAACACCGCCTGGTCTACGGTGATTCATCATGAATACGGGCATCATCTGGTGGCGATGGCGGGAAGCGGGCAGGATGAATACGGGGAGGGAATGGGGGACGCGATGGGGGTATTGATCACGGACGATGCGGGGACGGGGTATGGATTCACCGGCAGTTGTACCACTCCTTTGCGGAATGCGGACAATACCATGCAGTATCCTTGCAGCGGGGAGATCCACTATTGCGGGCAGTTACTTTCCGGGTGTGTGTGGAGCACGCGGACTGCTCTTCTATCCACCAATCCGAGTACCTACCTGGACATCATCTCCAATCTGGCGGTGAATGCCATGCTGCTGCACAGCGGAGGAGGGATCGATCCCAGCATCACCATCGACTACCTGACCCTGGACGACGACAATGGGAACATCTACGACGGGACGCCGCATTATGCGGAGATAGCTGTCGGTTTTGGGGCGCACAACATGGATGCCCCCGAGCTGTCGCTTTTAGCTTACAGTTTTCCCAACGGATTGCCGGAATTGATCTTACCAAGTGGTGGAACCATAATACGGGTAGAGGTTACAGGTGTAATCGCTCAGCCACAGCCCGGCACTGGTAAGCTATATTTTAATGATGGATCCGGTTGGGACACAATCGCTATGACGGAAGTTCAACCTAATATCTACGATGCGGTTTTCCCCGGAGCGGATTGCGGTACTCAGGTTTCTTATTATTTCAAAACACAAACCACGGATGGACGGTATCAATCTTATCCATCCACGGCACCCAGCGAGGTGTTGCATGCTATAGCTGCCTCCAGCATGGACTCCGTTTTTATCGATAACTTCAACACTAACCAAGGCTGGACCGTGCAAAACGGGACGGGATTGACCACCGGTGCTTGGCAGCGCGGGATTCCGGCCGGTGGAGGGGATCGCTGCGATCCGCCCACCGATTACGACGGTTCAGGTTACTGTTATGTCACCGATAATAGAGACGGTGATTACGATATCGACGGGGGAACTACCTGGCTGATCTCGCCAAGCTTGGATTTAAGTCAGGTCAATGACGCTATGGTAAGATATGTGGTTTGGTATAGAAACGACTGCGGAGCCGATCCCAATAATGATCTATTCAAAGTTTACGTCTCCAGTAACGGAGGAACCAACTGGACCACGGTCCAGACCATCGGACCGGGGAGTTTAGGTGATTGGACCGAGTATTCATTCATGGTGGCCAGCTTCGTTACCCCGACCAACCAGGTGAAAGTCCGATTCGAAGCATCGGACCTTAACAGCGGTTCGGTGGTGGAGGCCGGGGTGGATGCGTTCTTTGTTTCGGTTTACCAATGCAGCTTGGTATGCGTGGATTCGGACACCGATGGGTTTGGTGATCCGGGTCATCCCGAAAATACTTGTAAGGTGGACAACTGCCCCTCCGTTTACAATCCAAATCAGGCGGATGCCGATCTTGACAGCATCGGTGATGTTTGTGACAACTGCACTGATACCGACGGCGACGGCTTTGGAAACCCGGGATATCCGGCCAACACCTGTGCTCTGGATAACTGTCCTTTGGTTTATAATCCGAGTCAGGCGGATGCGGACAGTGATGGATTGGGTGATGCCTGCGATCCCTGTTCTTTCGATCCCCAGAACGATTGCTGTAATCCGGTGGGATCCAATCTTCCGCCTAATGTCACCTCTCCCGCGGTAGATACGGTCGCTCCTTCCCCGGTTCCGTTTATTTACGTAGCTCATGCCACAGATCCAAACTGCGACGGTTCCGAGTTGGATATAAGCTTCATCAGAAAACCGTCCTGGTGCACCGTCTCCGGCGACACTTTATCTGGTCTGGTAGCCTGCAGCTATGTTGATACCTCATTCAGAGTGGTTTCATCGGATGGGTCTCTGGCGGATACTCAACTGGTGACCCTGAGAATCGACCATTCCAATGTGGCGCCTATCATCACCCCTATCGGGGATCCGGTTGCGGTTTCCTTTATGGAAAGTTTTGTTTACTATCCGACGATAGTCGATCCGGATGATGCGAATCATACCATCACCTATCTGGAATACCCTCACTGGTGTTCGGTCCGGAACGATTCGGTGATAGGAACGGCACCCGATACCGTATTCACGGAAAGGCTGACCGTAACAGCCAGGGACTATTGCAAGTCAGATACCCTCTCGTTCCTGGTGCGAACCTATCTGTTAGGGGATGCTACCGGGGATGGGATAATCGATGTCGGGGATATAGTTGGTTTGATAAACTACCTGTTCAAAAACGGTCCGGCTCCCGAGCCCTTCATTTCCGGGGACAACAACTGTGACGGCAACATAGATATCAGTGATGTGGTATACTTAATCAATTACCTGTTCAAAGACGGACCAGTTCCGGATTGTCCATAGAACGAATGAGGGTTTGGTAAATATAAAATGCCCGGCGGGTGCACACCCGGCGGGCATTTCTTTAATAAAAAAGAACCGGTTTGAATAAAGATCAATTTTAGGCAAGTCGAATGCTTGACAAGTTCATAGAATTACGTATATTTAATAATAGTGCAGAATGAAAGAAGGAAACCGAATCCATAACTTTTTTAATGCTTTTCAAACCGCCTTTTGTATATGCTATCCAAAGCTGAAACACTGAATCGTTTAACTTGGAGAATAAATCCATGAGAAGAATAGGTCGATTTTTGCTGTTGGCATCAAGCACATTAATAACCGCTACCTTGGTGGCACTGGCAGGAAGTACTGCGGAGCCACTGCCGGACCCGCCGCATACCTTCGATCTGCGTAATGTTGGCGGAGTCAATTACGTGACCTCGGTAAAGAACCAGTCGGGGGGAACCTGCTGGACCCATGGGACCATGGCTGCCATGGAAGGAAACCTTTTGATGACCGGTAACTGGGCCGCCGCCGGTGAGACGGGTGAGCCGAATTTGGCCGAGTATCACCTGGACTGGTGGAACGGATTCAACCAGCACAACAATGACGACATCAATCCTCCCTGGGGTAGTGGTTTGATCGTGCACGAGGGGGGAGATTACCGGGTGGCTTCCGCCTATATCATCCGAGGAGAGGGCGCGGTACGGGATATAGACGGGCAATCATACGGAACCCCTCCGGAGCGATCTGACACCAGCTATCACCACTATTATCCCCGGGACATTGAGTGGTACGTGGCCGGTTCTGATCTGCACAATATCAACCTGATCAAGCAGAAGATAATGACCCAAGGAGCTATGGGGACGTGTATGTGTTCCAGCGATGCTTTCATGTCCGCTAACTATATTCATTATCAACCGCCCAGCGATCCCACGGATCCAAACCATGCGGTTACCATCATCGGGTGGGATGATTACAAGGCAACCCAGGCTCCCCAGCCGGGTGCCTGGCTGGTAAAAAACAGCTGGGGGACGTCCTGGGGCTACAACGGTTACTTCTGGATATCCTTCTATGACAAACATGCTTGCAAGCACCCGCAGATGGGTGCGGTCTCTTTCCAGAACGTGGAGCCTCTCGAGTACAAGCACATATATTATCACGACTACCATGGCTGGCGGGACACCAAAACCGATTGCAGCGAAGCTTTCAATTCTTTTACAGCTTTGGGCGTAACCGAGGGTCAGGAGATATTGAAAGCGGTCAGCTTCTTTACGGCACAAGACAGTGTCAACTACACGGTGATCATATACGACCGGTATGAAGGGGGACAACTCCTGGATATATTATCCACTAAATCGGGTTTTATCAATTATACCGGATTCCATACCATTAACCTAGATACCCCTATTGATTTAACCCAGGGGGAAGATTTTTATGTCTATCTCGAGCTTTCCTCCGGCGGACAGGCGTATGATCGGACATCGGATGTGCCGGTTCTTCTGGGGGCGCAATATCGAACCATCGTTGAATCATCGTCCCGTCCTGGTCAGAGTTATTACCGGAGCGGGTCAAACTGGTTGGATTTTTACGATCTGGACAGCACCGCCAATTTTTGTATAAAGGCTTTATGTTATGCCGGGACTTCGTTGGGTTTCCGTTTCCCCCAAGGTTTGCCGAAATATCTTGATCCTGGGGTAAATACTCCTCTTTTGGTAGAGATCGATAATCTCAGCGATACGCTGGTTCCGGGCAGCGGGATGTTCTATTATAGTTTGAATCGGGGAGGGTATCAATCCGTTCCCCTGTCACCCTTGGGTGGAAATCTTTATCAAGCCAATTTACCGGCAACCGCTTGCGGTGATACCCTGGAGTACTATTTCAGTGCTGAGGCTCTTACCCATGGTTTGATATACAATCCATATTTTGCAACAGATTCCGTTTATTTAGTCAGATCGGGAATACAGGCTATGGTCTTTTCGGACAATTTCCAGACCGATTTGGGCTGGACCGTGATGAACGATCCGGATCTTGCCGATGGTGCCTGGGAATGGGGAATTCCGGCGGGCGGAGGTGGCTTGGGTGATCCCCCCTCGGATTTCGACGGTTCAGGCAAATGCTTCGTTACCGGCAACAGATATGGATCGGATGTCGATTTATCGCTCACCTGGTTGATTTCACCATATATAGATTTAAGCTCTGGCTTTCTGGCTCAAATTCATTATGCCCTGTGGTATACCAACTATACCGGGGCTGATCCGAACAACGACCTTTTCCGGGTTTGGATAACCAGCGACGGTGGTATAAATTGGAACTTGGTAGAAACCATTGGACCCCAGACCACCTCCGGGTGGAAAGAACACAGCTTCACCCTGGATGATTTTGTTAAGACTACCAGCCAGTTCCAGATCCGCTTTGAAGCATCGGACATCAATCTCCCCTCGACGGTCGAAGCGGGCATTGATGATTTCTATGTCACCATGTATACCTGCCGTGCCTCCAGTGGGGATGCCAATGGTGACGGGGATATAGATATCGAAGACGTCATCCTTTTGCTCAATTACCTGTATAAAAATGGCCCTCCGCCGGAATGCACACCCATTACATTGTGCGCGGACATAAACGGTGATGATGCAGTCGAGGTGGGTGACGTGGTATATTTGATAAACTATCTTTTTAAAAGTGGGCCGGCACCTTTTTAATATCCAAAGCCGAATCGATTGGATTAACGAATGCCGGGTTTTACAGAAAGAGTAAAACCTGGAATAATAAAACGGGATGGGACTAATCCAGTCGAGGTGTCGATCTGAGATGGTTCGCTCTATTCAGATATCATGGGTTGTATATATTTAAACAATCTTAGGAACGTAAGACAATAAAACGTAAATATTAAAGAGAACCTGAATTTGCTTTTTAAGCATGCGGCTGGATTTACTTGAAAAACAAACCAACACTTTCCGATTTAATTGATTAAGCACAGATCAACCATTTTAACTTTTAAACCCAAAGGAGTCAGTTCTGATGAAACACAACAAAGCTTTGGTAAGCTTTATTGTATCGGTTTCATTGGTGGGGCTGCTTTTTGCCGCCTTTTATGGGACCTCCTGGGGAAGTCCGCTTACCGGCAGAGTTCCGGTGGTGCCCTCCCCTGGGGAGAGCTGGGTGACAACGGCAGCGACCACTGGAACGGATGATGCATCCGGGGTGGTGGAGAGCCGATCGGTATTAAAGCTGAAGAACACCAATGTTTCGGTTAACGCCTACCGGCGCCAGGGGGAGATCAGAAGATTGTACGGGGAGTCATTCTCCTCGGGATTAAGCCCCCGGGAGAGTGCGGAGAGTTTTCTGGATTGGAATGCAGCCACATTGGGGGTGGAGCGCTCGGATTTAAGCGATCTGTCACTCCAGCCGGTGATGTATCAGAAGGAGAGCGAAAGTTACAAGTTTACTGCGGTGAATTACCTTCAGAAGCGGGGAGGGATACCGGTATTTGGCTCCCGTTTGATACTTCTGGTCCGGAACGAGACCAATTATCCTTTGGTACTGGTCTCTTCAGGTCTTCATTCTCTGGGGGAGTTTGATCCGGCGAAAGAATCCCCCCGGATCAGCTCGGAGGAAGCTATAGCGAATGCCAGGAAGCTGACCCCCACCTTGACGAACTTCAGTACACCGGAACTGGTGATCTGGGCGGGAGTGGACGACATCAAATCTTCTCCGGTATTAGCATACGGTTTTGTGGGGGATAACTATCCTGCCACCGGCGATGACCAGAAGCCGGAGAGATACCGGTTTGTGGTTAATGCAGCTACGGGAGAGATATTATACATAGAGAATCTGATCATATTTGTGGATGTGACCGGACAGGTGCAGGGGAAGGCGACGCAGGGGAAGGCGGCGGACTATTGTGAGGAGGAGCTGGCCGAGGGGATGCCCTGGGCGCGGGTGTCAATCGGGAGCACGCTGGCGTATGGGGATTCATTGGGTAACTTTGTCATCCCCAACAGCGGGACGACCCAGGTGACGGTGGAGTCGCGTCTTCTGGGGCGGTGGTTTTCGGTCAACAACCAGGCGGGCTCCAACTCGATTTTAACTCAAGTGGTAACTCCTCCCGGACCGGCCAATTTCATGCACAATGATGCCAACACGGACGAGCTTGTGCGGGCGCAGGTGAACGGTTATCTGCAGGCGAACGTGGTGCGGGACTTTACGCTTAAGTACAATCCGTCCTATCCGGGCTTGCAGCAGAGCCAGTTTCCGGTGAAGGTTAATGACAATACGGGCTACTGTCCGGGGAATGCGTGGTATGACGGGAGTTCCATCACCTTCTGCCGGGCGGGGAGCGGCTATCCCAACACCGCCTGGTCTACGGTGATTCATCATGAATACGGGCATCATCTGGTGGCGATGGCGGGAAGCGGGCAGGATGAATACGGGGAGGGAATGGGGGACGCGATGGGGGTATTGATCACGGACGATGCGGGGACGGGGTATGGATTCACCGGCAGTTGTACCACTCCTTTGCGGAATGCGGACAATACCATGCAGTATCCTTGCAGCGGGGAGATCCACTATTGCGGGCAGTTACTTTCCGGGTGTGTGTGGAGCACGCGGACTGCTCTTCTATCCACCAATCCGAGTACCTACCTGGACATCATCTCCAATCTGGCGGTGAATGCCATGCTGCTGCACAGCGGAGGAGGGATCGATCCCAGCATCACCATCGACTACCTGACCCTGGACGACGACAATGGGAACATCTACGACGGGACGCCGCATTATGCGGAGATAGCTGTCGGTTTTGGGGCGCACAACATGGATGCCCCCGAGCTGTCGCTTTTAGCTTACAGTTTTCCCAACGGATTGCCGGAATTGATCTTACCAAGTGGTGGAACCATAATACGGGTAGAGGTTACAGGTGTAATCGCTCAGCCACAGCCCGGCACTGGTAAGCTATATTTTAATGATGGATCCGGTTGGGACACAATCGCTATGACGGAAGTTCAACCTAATATCTACGATGCGGTTTTCCCCGGGGCGGATTGCGGTACTCAGGTTTCTTATTATTTCAAAACACAAACCACGGATGGACGGTATCAATCTTATCCATCCACGGCACCCAGTACAGTTTTGAATGCAGTAGCTGCTACTGGAGAACAGGTGTTTTTCACCGATGATTTCAACACGGACAAGAGTTGGACGGTTCAAAATGGAACTGGCTTGACCACCGGTGCTTGGCAGAGAGGGATTCCGGCGGGTGGTGGCAGTCGTTGTGATCCACCTACCGATTACGATGGATCAGGTTACTGCTACGTCACCGATAATAGAGTGGGTGATTACGATATCGATGGTGGTATCACCTGGTTGATCTCACCCAATATAGATTTAAGCCAAGTTACCGACGCTTTAGTTCATTATGCAGTCTGGTATAAAAACGACTGCGGTGCCGATCCTAATAACGATCTGTTTTATGTATATGTTTCCAGCAACGGAGGAACCAACTGGACCACGGTCCAGACCATCGGACCGGGGAGTTTAGGTGATTGGACCGAGTATTCATTCATGGTGGCCAGCTTCGTTACCCCGACCAACAGGATTAAAGTCCGCTTTGAAGCCTCGGATTTAAATTCCGGCTCTGTGGTTGAGGCCGGGGTGGATGCTTTCGATATCAAAGTCTACGAATGCGGTCCCGCTAAGGGTGATGTAAATGCGGACGGTTTGATTGACGTGGGAGATGTGATCTATATCATCAACTATATATTCAAGGGGGGACCGGATCCGGCATGTTCACCGATTATAGCTTGCAGTGATGCGAATTCAGATGGCGAGGTGAGCATAGCGGACGTGGTTTACTTGATCAATTATCTGTATCATGGTGGACCACCACCGGGCAAATAGACTTGATTTT
>Ga0315274_10001407_pt1 | contig 36943 bp, 32 predicted proteins | sample YL17G02_20_MG_FD_203700 | JGI IMG/M metagenome (GOLD analysis project Ga0315274, IMG submission 203700) | Sediment microbial communities from Yellowstone Lake, YNP, Wyoming, USA - YL17G02_20 | ecosystem: Environmental > Aquatic > Freshwater > Lake > Sediment | place: USA: Wyoming | collected...
CATTTCTTCCTTGGCGTTGTGGTTCTTGTCATGGTTCCCCTAGTGCTCGTGCTGGTTCAACCGGACCTGGGCACGGCTTTCTTGTTTGTGCCGGTCATGTTCGCCATGCTTTACTTAGCAGGAAGCAGGACGAAGTATATCATCTCTCTAGGCTTGATGGGGATTGCGGCTTCGCCGGTGCTCTGGCATTTTCTCAAGGATTACCAGAAGCGGCGTCTGGTTGCATTCATCAAGCCGGATGTTGACCCGCTCGGTTGGGGGTACCAGACGATTCAGTCCACCATAACGGTCGGTAGCGGCAAGTTTCTTGGCAAGGGATGGTTACACGGCACACAGGCGCGGCTCAACTTTCTACCGGCACAACATACCGATTTTGCGTTTTCTGTGTTCAGCGAAGAGTGGGGATTCCTTGGCGCTTCGATTCTTCTTGGGCTGTTCTTGCTGATCATCGCGAGAGCTGTCCAGATCGCGCTGCATGCGAGAGATTTCGCCGGAAACATGCTTGCCGGCGGACTTGCTGCAGCGCTTGCGTGTCATATCCTGGTGAACATAGCGGTGGTGGTAGGGCTCATGCCTGTTACGGGGTTCCCCCTGCCGTTCGTGAGTTATGGCGGCTCCTCGCTCGTCAGCATGATGACACTTATCGGGTTGCTGCTCAACGTAAGGGCTCGGAGTCGCATATTTTAGGACAGGCTGGATGAACGAACTGCACGATCGAATTGAGAAGAGGCTACCGTTCGTTTCGAAACCCGCTCGATACGTCGGTAACGAAGTCAACAGTATTCACAAAGATTGGAACAGCGTCGAGACGAAAGTGCTGCTCGCGTTTCCCGACATTTACGAGCTCGGGATGTCTCACATCGGTCTCAGGATCCTCTATCACGTCCTGAACAGCGACCGGCAGGTGTTGTGCGAACGGGTGTTCGCGCCATGGACAGATTTCGAACACGAGATGCGCCAGCGCGGTATCCCGTTGTTTAGCCTTGAATCGTGGCGACCAGTTCGGGATTTTGACATCGTTGGGTTCTCGCTCCAGTACGAGATCGGGTACACCAACGTGCTGAATATGTTGGACCTTGCAGGCATCCCGTTATTGAACACGGACCGTACGGAGATGTCGCCGCTCATCATCGCTGGCGGTCCCTGCGCATTTAATCCGGAACCTATGGCGCGATTCGTTGAAGCGTTTGTTATCGGGGATGGCGAAGAGGCGGTGCTCGATGTCATAGCGGTGTACCGGTCGTGGAAGAAGCGGCATGGAACGCGCCGCGAGTTATGGTGCGACCTTGCCAAGCTCGGTGGGGTCTACGTGCCGGAACTGTATGAAGCGCGGTACGATGCGTCCGGACGGTTTAAGAGCCTCGAGAACCGGGATTCGGCAGCACCCCCTGTCGTTAAGAAACGCACCATCGCGAACCTTGACTCGGCACCGTATCCGGGAACTCCTGTCGTGCCGTTCATTGAGATCGTGCACGATAGGCTCGCAGTAGAGATCATGCGAGGCTGTCCCGGATCGTGCAGGTTCTGTCAGGCAACGACAATATATTCGCCTGCGCGCGAGCGGAGCCGCGAGAAGATCCAGGAGCTTATCAGGTGCGGGCTCGAATCCACCGGCTACGAGGAACTTTCGCTCACCTCGTTGAGCAGCACTGACCATAGCACCATCAACAGTGTCGTTGATTGGGTGCGAACGAGCTTTGCTGACCGACACCTTTCGATATCGTTACCGTCATTGCGGCTCGGCTCTTTTTCCATAGACCTTGCTCGGAAGATCGCCATGGAGAAACGGACCGGACTCACGTTCGCGCCTGAAGCCGGAACCGAACGCTTGCGGAGCGCCATTAACAAGAGGATTAGCGACGGGGAGATGCTGCACGTCGTGGAATCGCTCTTCGGTGCAGGCTGGTCGGCGATCAAACTGTACTTCATGGTCTGTCTGCCGACCGAGACCGAAGAAGATCTCGATGGGCTTGTCAACCTCGTCAATGCTGTGGCGAGACTTGGCAGAAAGGCAGCAGGAGGACGGGCACGCATCAACGTTGCCGTGTCCGCATTTATACCGAAAGCGCACACGCCGTACCAATGGGAGAGGATGGCAGACGAGGATGAGCTGCGGGAGAAGTACCTTTTCTTGCGGTCAAGGTTGCGCGACAAACAGGTCACGTTAAGCTGGCGGGATACCGCGCTGGCGAGGCTTGAAGCAACGTTTGCGCGCGGCGATAGACGGTTGGGTGATCTGACCCTCAGGGCGTGGGAACTTGGCGCCCGGTTCGATGCATGGTCAACCGAAATGAAGGTTGATCTGTGGAGAAAGGCGTGGGAGATGTCCGGGATACCGTTCGAGTTCTGCGACGTGCCGCATCCGTCTCCGGGCGATCCCCTGCCGTGGCAGCATATCGACACAGGTGTCACGATGTCCTATCTGGTGAAGGAACGCGACGACACTTATTCAGGATGTCCAGTACCGTGTCAGCAATCAGAGTGAAATATTGCAAGGGGGAAAGCGTGCGGTTCATATCGCACCTTGATACGGCGCGTGCGTTCAGGAGGGCGTTAAGCCGCGCGGAAATACCGGTAGCGTACTCCCAGGGCTTTTCCCCGCATCCGAAGATAAGTCTTGGCGTCCCGCTTGCTTTGGGACACCTCAGTGACGCGGAATATGCGGACGTGACGGTCGCAAAACCGATCGCCCCGCAGCAGCTCATGGAACGGCTGAACGCGGTGTTACCCAAGGGGTTGCAGGTGCTCTGGGCGGGTAAGGTTGCTCCCGGTGCTCCAAACGTCTCTGCTGCAATTACTCAGGTGGAATACAGGATCATGTTGCAGTGGGAAGCGCTTTCCGATCCGGGGCAGGGGGAGCAGATGTTCCGGCACGCGCTTGAGGGGTTCCGCAAAGCCGAACAGCTCGTTGTGGAACGGGAAAGAAAGGGCAAGATTCAGCGGTTCGATGTGAAAGAGCATGTCCCGGTGTTGAAGCTGAAGTATGGATCACACGGGATCGAGGTGATCATGTCGATCAGCGTGAAAGAGAGCGGTTTTCCGAAACCTGAAGAGGTGCTTGCTGCGGTGTTTGGTCTGACCGACGAACAGTTGAAAGGTGCATTGATAACGAGGACTGATGTGGGATTTGGTCCCATATCGCGACAAGGAAGGGGTGCTGGTGTAACTGACTATGAATCGTGAAATCGTAATGAATGTGGGCAAGAAGGAAGTGCGGATCGCGCTCCTTGAAGACAGGAAGCTGGCGGAACTTGTGATCGAACGGATTGAAAACAGGAGCATCGTCGGCAACGTCTACAGGGGTCGGGTTGAAAGCGTTGTTCCGGGCATTCAAGCGGCGTTTGTGGACATCGGTCTGGCAAAGAACGGGTTCCTGTACGTCACGGATGTTACCGACGGGCTCGCGAGGTACGAGGATGAACTTGACGAACGGGACGTGCAAACACATTCCCGGCGGTCCCGTTCCACTTCGATAGACAAGGTACTCAAGGAAGGGCAAGAGGTCATGGTGCAGGTCACTAAAGAGCCCATTGGCACCAAGGGAACCCGGCTGACCACGTTCATATCGTTGCCCGGCAGGTTCCTCGTGTTGATGCCCGATGTGAGCCATGTTGGCGTCTCGAGAAAGATCGCTGACGAGTCTGAACGGGCCCGGCTGAAACAGTTAGCGATCCCGTTGAAACCGCGAGGGATGGGAGTGATCGTCCGCACAGCGGCCGTAGGAGTCGGCAAAGAAGGTATTCGAGCTGACATTGAATTCCTGACGAGAGAGTGGCGGTCTATCAGGAGACGTATGAAACCGAGTCCGCCGCCGTCGCTGCTTCATGAGGATGCCGGGCCGGTACTGAGAGTTGTGAGAGACCTGTTCACGAGAGATGTCCGCAAACTGATTGTGGATTCTGAAGTGGAGTACAGCAGGATACTCAATTTTTGTGAGTCGTTAGCGCCCGATCTGAGACGGCGCGTCAAGCTGTACCGTGGCAAACGTCCTCTGTTCGACAAACTCAATCTCGAACAAGAAATCGAGAAGGTGTTCCGCAAAAAGGTGTGGCTCAAATCCGGCGGGTACATCGTGATCGAGCAGACAGAAGCGTTTGGGGTCATAGACGTCAATACGGGCAAGTTTGTCGGTAAGTCAAACCTCGAAGAGACGGTGTTCAAAACCAATATCGAGGCGGCAAAGGAGATCGCACGACAGGTTCGACTTCGCGATATGGGCGGAATCATCGTCATAGATTTCATTGACATGGAGTCGCCAAAACGGAAAGCTGAAGTGCTGCGCGTGCTGAACGATGCGCTCAAGTATGACCGGTCGAAACCGACAGTCTCCGAGATCACAGACCTGGGACTCGTCGAGATGACCCGAAAACGGGTGAGGCATAACCTTATGATGATGTTGACCGAGGTCTGCCCGTATTGCGAGGGTGCGGGTCGGACAAAGAGCGCTATTACGGTCTCGTTAGAGCTGTTGCGCAAGCTCGAAAATCTGTTCTCGACGTCACGCGAGAAACAAGTGACCGTGGAGGTTCATCCGCGGGTGGCGGAACGGTTGCGGTCCGTGGATAAGGACGTGCTGCTTGAGGTGGGACAGAGGTACCGGCGTGAGGTGCAGGTTCAAGAGAAAGCCGATTTCCATATTGAACAGGTCGTATTCCGAAGCGCTCGGACGGACAAAGAGCTCAAAGTCGGCAGACAGTGAGACGGTGAGAGAGCGGAGGAAATGAGCGATACTCTTGTGACAGGTGGTGCAGGATTTATCGGGTCGCATCTCGTGGAGCGGCTCTTAGCGCAAGGTCGCACCGTTATTTGTGTGGATAACTTCAACAACTTTTACGACCCGCGGATCAAACGGAAGAACGTGTCCGCATTCGCCCGGAATCCGAAAGTGACGGTTATCGAAGGAGATATACGCGACCTGGAACTGCTCGAGAAGATCTTCTCCGATATGCGACCGAAGGAGATCCTCCATCTCGCTGCGATGGCTGGTGTGAGACCGAGCGTCGAACGACCGCGTCTGTATCAGGATGTGAACGGAATGGGCACACTCAATCTGCTCGAGATGAGCCGGAAGTACGGTATCGAGAATTTCGTGTTTGGCTCATCGTCGTCGGTGTACGGGATAAGCAGCAAGGTGCCGTTCAGCCCGGACGATCCTGTGGAGTGCCCGATTTCGCCCTATGCGGCAACAAAACGCGCTAACGAACTGATGTGCCGGACGTACCATCATCTGTACGGGTTGAAGGTCACCTGTCTGAGGTTCTTTACCGTCTATGGACCGAGACAGCGACCCGATCTGGCTATCCACAAGTTCACGAAACTGATAGACCGGGGCGAACCTGTACCGATATACGGCGATGGAACGTTCAAACGGGATTACACCTACATTGACGACATCATGCAGGGCGTGCTGGAAGCTGTAAAACTGCGGTTCGACTTTGAGATATTCAACCTTGGCGAATCACGGATCACAGAAACGGTTGAGCTTGTGAGACTTATCGAGGATGCGCTTGGAAAGAAGGCAAAGATCCAGTATCTGCCGGTTCAACCGGGCGACGTGCCTATCACGTACGCGGATATCGAGAAGTCTAGACGCATGCTCGGGTACAGCCCGCAGGTGAAGATCGCCGAGGGAATACCCCGGTTCGTTGAGTGGTTTCGCGCACAGAAAGGGGTGTGATTTCGACCCGAGGGATCTTCGAAATTCTGGTGGCAAGCGTAGGGGCGACCCGCCGGGTCGCCCCTACTGAGAAAGAGAACAGAATGTACGGTTTTTCCACAGGCTGGAACATCCGGCGTCATGCGCGGTTGCGCGATGCGCTTGAGGAGATACAGCAGTTCGGTTTCGAGCAGGTTGAGGTTACCGGTCTGAACGAATCGCAGATGCGGGAGGCGGTCGTTCTGCAACAGGGCGGCGGGTCCCCGCGAATCGTCGGCGTGCACAGTTTCTGCCCGCTTCCGCCGGTCGAGCGAGAAGCGAGTTTTGGCGACCAGCTCGATCTGGCATCGCTTGACGATACCGAGCGGAACCTGGCACTGGATTACTCGAAACGGACGATAGATTTTGCCGCGGAGCTTGGCGCGCGAGTCGTTGTGGTTCACTTGGGCTCGGTCAAGGTTGAGTACGTGCCGATGACGATTTACAGGTGGCTGACCACATACGGTGGCGACACCGACGAATACAGAAGCCAGTTAGATGGTCTGCTTCAGGAACGATCGCGCCGGTCTGCACCGCATTTTGATGCTGCTATGCGGAGCCTTTCGGAACTCGAGACGCACGCGCGCGACTGCAAGGTGTCGGTCGGCGTTGAGAACCGGTATATGTACTACCAGATACCGAACAGAGAGGAGCTTGGCACCATCCTCGCCGAGTTTGGTCCGGACACCGTAGTCGGGTACTGGCACGATGTCGGGCATGCGTACGTGAACAGGATGCTCGGCGTTGAAGACCAGACGATCGTGCCGGACGGAATCAAGAGCCGGATGATCGGGATTCATATTCACGACGTGATGATGGACTCGACGGTTCGTCCTCCGAAAATCGACCATAGAGCGCCTTCGACGGGAATCGTGGATTTCGTTCGGGAACGCGAGAACGTCGGCGATGGCGCGTTGAAGATAGTCGAACTCCGGAGAGAGGTTAGGTCGGACGACGTCCGGAAGGGTCTTGATTATCTGCGCAGCATCCGGTTTTGATCCGCGCGCAGCCGATACCCGTTTCGAGATTGACCGAGCGATGGCAGACAGGAACGGCTGCCCCACCATCGGCGTGGTGTAGGGGTAGACCCCCGTGTCTCTGCCCTGAGGCGAACACGAGGTTCGCCCCTACGACGGGTGGGGGTGAGGCAATTCGCCGCTGCGGACGTTGGGGGAATCGTCTCGCGTTGGACGGTGCACACCCGAGCGCATTCAGGTTCCCTCTCCCTCTGGGAGAGGGCTAGGGTGAGGATCGGGTGGATGTAAGGGCGCCGCTTGCCGCGCCCTTAAGAGGGAACATCCCATGACGAACAGGGAGATCGCAACAATATTTTCGGAGATCGCTGACATCCTCGATATCAAGGGTGAGAACCCGTTCAAGGTGCGCGCCTACCAGAAAGCTGTTCGAGCCATCGAAGGACTGTCTGAAGAGCTTCGAGCGATACACGCGCGGGGCGAGTTGCGCCAGATCGAAGGTGTCGGCGGGGCTATCGCTAAGAAGATAGACGAACTGCTCACGACAGGCAAACTCCAGTATTACGAGCGCGAGAAAGCCTCCATCCCTGATGGGTTGCTTGCCATGCTGAAGATACCTGAGGTGGGACCGAAGAAGGTGAAGGCGCTCTATGAGAAACTCGGGATAGATACCGTTGAAAAACTCGAAGTTGCGGCTCAAGCTGGCAAACTTCGCGAGTTGCCCGGGTTCGGCGAGAAGACCGAGCAGAATATCCTGCGCGGTATAGCACTTGTCAGACGGGGTCGGGAACGCGTTCTGCTTGCGGACGCCACGGAACTGGCGGAAAGCATCGTCGAGAAACTGTCACAACTCAAAGAGGTAAGCGTCGCTGTCCCTGCTGGCAGCCTTCGGCGTCAGCAGGAGACTATCGGCGACATAGACATTCTCGTTATCTCCCATGCGCCTCAGAAGGTGATGGATACGTTCACGACGCTGGATTGTGTCGCGGAGGTTACCGCAAAAGGCACGACCAAATCGAGCATCCGTACAAAGGATGACGTTCAGGTTGATGTGCGGGTCGTCGAAAAGGATAGTTTTGGTGCCGCGCTTCAGTATTTCACCGGATCGAAAGAGCACAACATTCAGTTACGCGAGATCGCGATGAAGCGTGGACTCAAGATCAACGAGTATGGCGTGTTCAGCGAGAAGACAGGCAAGATGATCGCGGGCAAGAGTGAAGAGGAGGTATATGCAGCGCTCGAGTTGCCTGTGATACCTCCGGAGTTACGTCAGGGTCTTGATGAGATAGACGCAGCGCGTGACGGCAAATTGCCTGCGCTACTCGAACCGTCGCAGATCAAAGGGGATCTGCATGTCCATTCGGAATGGAGTGACGGAAAGAACAGCATAGAAGAGATAGTGGAGGCGTGCAGAGCTCTAGGATACACATACGTCGGTATAGCGGACCATTCTCAATCGCTCGGCGTGGCGGGTGGACTCGAACCGGAAAGGTGCGAAAAACAGATCGAGCTTATCCGGAAGATAAACCGCAAGCTGAAAGGGTTTCGGGTTCTAGCAGGAGCAGAGGTTGACATCCGGTCTGACGGGACGCTCGATTTTCCGAACGAACTGCTCGCGAAACTCGACTTTGTTACGGCAGCAATCCACAGCGGGTTCAAACAAACGAGAAAACAGCTCACCGACCGTGTCCGATCTGCAATGGAGAATCCGCATGTGACCATTCTCGCGCATCCTACAGGTCGGCTCATTGGGAGACGCGACCCGTTTGATATAGATGTGGTTGAGATACTCCAGATCGCCAAAAAGACCGGTACCGCAATGGAACTGAACGCTCACCAGTTGCGATTAGACCTCAAGGATGTTCATCTCAGAAAAGCGAAAGAGCTGGGGGTCAAGGTCGCTATCGGTACCGATGCGCACGACCTCACGGAACTTAGATTGATGCGGTACGGCGTAGCAACCACTCGACGCGGCTGGCTCGAATCCAAGAACGTGCTGAACACGCTTTCCACCACGAAGCTGCTCAAAGCGTTGAAACACGCGTGACAATTCCCGGGAGCGCCGACGTCCCCGTCGGCATTCCCCTGTGGAGACCCTCTTGTCGGCTGCCGGTTGGGCAATTTCGGGGGCAATACGACGTGTTTGGCATCTGACCACAGAAGGGCGGATGGCGCCGAGGAAAGCAGACAATTTCGCGTAGAGCGTCGGTCTTGTCTGGATTCCCGCTTGCGCGGGAATGACACAAAGGGGGCTTTCCCCTGCACAGAGGGTTCCATCTCTTCTCCGGGAAGCTCCGTGTCATGTTGCGGGGCAGGGGCACAGGTTTTCTTGGAGTGCGCAAGCTGTGCTTGCGCCGTACAAGGCGGTAGCAAGCTACCGCACTCCACATTAGCGTCTCAAGCACCAGCCGACTCATGATTCTTCTCGGGATTCCCGCTTGCGCGGGAATGACGGCAGGAGGGCGTTCGCACCGCAGTTGTTGACAGTGACGCTCACCGCATTCTTTGCGTTCTCTGCGTCTCTGCGGTTCGCACAAGATGCAACCCCAGGAACAGCTTTATGTCCGCGGGGGAGCATGCATACCCCGTATTAGAAATAGCTCAGTTTCCAGACGATGTCGTGGTCTTTCTCGCGATACCCGCCTTTCTCCTCGTCGAAATGACCCAAATCATCCTTGAGGTTCTCGCCAACACTATAAATCAGAATGGTCATCCCGCGCGGATTGTAGAAGAAATTTTTGCCAGTGAACGGGTCTTTTGGCAACGCAGGGAGAATTTCCGGGACAAGTTCGGTTAGCGCGGTCGGGTACGACCCCTTCTTTGCTTTGTATATTCTCAGAGCAAGAGCGAGTTCAGCCTCGCCCAATCTTGCGTCAAGACGCGCTTCAGCGCCAGCGTTCCTCAACATGACTCCCAGCGAGTCTCCGGCAAATATGCCAGCGCGGACGCCTGCCCGCCTGAATTCATCCTCAAGCTTGCTCCGGTCGTCCCGCGTTTCCCAGAACTCCTTCTTTGCCAGGAGAGTTATTCTCGCCATCCCTTCGAGATAGATCAGTTCCTCCTCAGACCAGAACTTATCCGGTCCCTTCTCGCGAAGGCCGTTCAGGAGCTCGCGGACATCAGCTCCCTGAACTCCCGCCCTTCTCTCAGCATCGCTCCACTTGTCGATTTCCTCCTCAGACGTTTTGATGCCCGCTTCTCTGGCCCGACTGAACCACGGTATTCCGAACAGAACCATCTCTCCTTGCAGCGCTTCGAGGGTCAGATGTCCTTCCCGTTTGCCCCGTACCTTTGCCATCAGCGCGTGGCATAGCTGGACATTCCCTGTTCCCTTATTCAATGTGTCTTCCAGACTCGAGAGGCAAATCAAATCCAGCGCGACTCTGAACGAGCGAAGGTAGCGCCGCTGGCTCGTTGCACAGTGAGTGAGACACACTAAAACCTGTCAGCAGTGTCCCCAGGGCTGTGTCAATCTCATTCCGTTCAGCTTCTATGGTGGCTCTTGCGACCAGCATCCGAACGCACCGCCTTAAGTTTGCCAGATGTTCGGTCCCCGATGATTCGTCGAACCCTTTTCTTAACTCTTGTTCGCCATAGAACCAGCACTTCATCTGAGACGCTTTTTCCACGAGCTGATACGCTCTGGCGAGATCGGGGTCATTCAGGATAAGGTCTGTAACCTTCTTCCGGTTCTCCGCCGGAACGTCCTTCCACTTTGCTTTCCCTTCGTATGGCAGATACTGCCAGTCTTGCTCGTACTTCTTGGACACGGACTTCAGGATCTCGAATGCCTGTCTGTAAAGAACAGCGCCATTCTCCTGCTCGGGGATTCGTGGCAATTGAAGCTCTTCAATCGTTGTGGGTATCCCCATCTCCTTGAGCCGTTTCATCTGTTCCGCCAAGGTTGGGCACGGAGCGAGGATAGCGCTTTGCGGAGACTGCTCTGCCAGACCCGGAAAGCACAGACTGACCGCGATGCTAACTGCGATGACTTCTCGGAGGATTCTGTTCATAGCCGGACTCGATCACCCCCATGAGCGGCAACTTGCTAAACGTAAACGCTGACCGCGGCTCGGGCTGTCGTGGTTTTGTGGCGTATCACCTGTGTTCCGGACGACTCTTTCTCAATACAATATTACAATCATCTGCACGGATCGGTCAATTCAACTGCTCCTAGCCCGTTCAACAGCCCCGTGCAGTTCTGGCATCGTAGCCGTCTTGAAACTCATGACGCAGTCGGGAACGAATCGTCTGAATGCAGGTCGCTCTTGCAATCGCACCAAGGAGAATGGTATGATATGCCATCATGAATGCGGGAGGAAGGATGTCAAGGCGGAAGTGGGTAATAGCAGCAGAATATGGATGTCAAGACAGTGACAAGGTTTGTGTGGGTATCAGTGGTTGTCCTCATCCTTACGACTGCGTTTGTGCCAGCCGGGGTTCGTGCCGAAACGGCTCGCACCATCTCCCTTAGCGACGATCTGATCGAGCTTGAGGATCCTATCAGGCTAACCGGCGGGCTGTTTGCCACAGATGCGAACGGCGAAGAGTACGACCTGCGCGACCTGAGGATCCGTGACCTGGCGGGCGCCCTCAACTTTCGGCCCGGTTCGCTCGGCACGGTACCTCTGTTTATTCATTTTCTAGACCCACATGACGTGAGCCTCATGAACGACGATCCAGAAGGAGAGATACGTCGTGCGGTGGACGATATGATGGAAAGGGTCGGTGCGCTCAACTCGTTGGAAGGCAGATTCGAATCGCTGTTCGAGTGCGAAGAGATGGTCAGCCTTAAGGATGACATCAATGACGTCTGGTACTGGCAAAACGGTGCGTTTCTGGACGAGGATTCGATTCCGAGAATGCGTCTCAGCCTGACACGAATGGATCACGCAAGGAAAAACAGGATCACGGTTTTCAGCGATTTCACCGACTTCGGCGTATATGCCCTGATCGGAATAATGTTTGGTACGCTCCTGTAAGCTCATCCATGGGCCGAACGATATCCTGCACTTTGCCCTGTGAACCGAGCGATACGAGCTGGCTTTTAGCCGCGAACTCCGTGCTACCGGTGGAAGGAAATCCAGTGAGAATGACAAAGAGATGTGGATCAACGCTTGTTTTCTGGACGGTGTCTATTGCGGCGATCTTCTCGTGTGGTTGCGCGACTCTGAGGTTCCATGAGGACGGGTCGCGTCCTCCCAAACAGATGCCGGATACGGTTCTGGCACGGTACGCGTATCCCAAGGCAGGTTTCGAGCAGGTCGGGCGGCACCAGAAAAAGATTGGCGAGCATCGTGGCGCATGGAGCAGCCCTTTCACTTACACGGAGCGCACGGCTTCCGAGAAGGATTCGTACGTCCTGAAGGAGATCGAGATTTTCGCAGGCGCAACAACGGTCCGATTCGACTATTACATGGTGCGGGCGAAAGAGCGGACGCCTGTCGTCATTGTATTCCCGATTCTTGGAGGTGGCTATGCCATCGAGAAGATGTTCGCCAACCATTTTGCCCGTCACGGTCTGTCGTGCGCCATCATGTACCGGAAGAAGGGGTTTGCCGAAGCGAAAACGTTCGACCAGTTTGAACCGCCGCTTCACGAGATCGTTACGGATACCAAAATTGTTATAGACTGGTTATGCGAGAGGAACGAGATAGACCCGGCACGGATAGGCGCATTCGGGATCAGTCTCGGCGGGGTCAAGAGCGCGATCGTGAAATGTCTGGACCCGAGGATAGGACCCGCGGTCGTCGCGTTAGCCGGCGGTGAGTTAGCCGATCTCCTCGCTTCATCCTGTGAACCGGCGATTGTGAAGCGACGCGGAGCGGTCATGCGCGATGAGCGGATAGATGCGAAGGAGTTCCGGTATCGCGCAGACGCCGCGATCGTCACCGACCCGCTCAAACTCGCTCAGTACGCTGACGCTTCCGAGATCCGGATGTTCATCGCCCTGTTCGATAGAACGGTGCCCATGCGTCTGCAATTGAGGTTATGGCGCGCGTTGGGCAGACCTCAGGTGAGCATTTTGCCGTTCAGTCACTACACTGCCGCGATGGCTGTGCCCTACGCGATGTGGCAATCGCAGCGGTTTTTCGAGACGAAATTCGGTATGAGGGAAGCTGCGACCCGGTCGGCTATACCCGGTACCCGATAATGCGATGGCAATACCGGTTGCCGATTGCGGAATGCCGTGCTACCATGTCTGCGGGACTGAATGAGTAGAGCGGTAACGTACAGGAAAGGATTTGCCCGATGAAACGTCGCGATTTTATCAAAGGAGCAGCCATCACGACAGCAGCTCTCACGATAGACAAACTCGTATCACCAGGAAAGGCAGATGAAATGAAAGAAACACCATCTTCTTCGAACCCATCCAGAATCCCCCGTCGAGGGTATGGAAAGACCGGTATTCAAGTGTCCATTCTCGGATTTGGCGGTATCGTTGTAGCGCGCATGGAACAGGAGCATGCAAACCGCGTCGTTGCAGAGGCTGTAGAACGCGGTATCAATTACTTTGACGTTGCACCCACATATCTAGACGCTGAACTGAGGTTGGGTCCAGCGCTCGAACCGTATCGAAAAGACGCCTTTCTCGCGTGCAAGACAACCCAGAGAAAACGAGAAGGCGCAGAGAAAGAGCTCAAGCGGTCTCTCGAACGGCTTCGGACCGACCATTTTGACCTGTACCAGCTTCACGGAATGGCAAGCGTCGAGAAGGATGTGGACGTCGCGTTCGGGAAAGGCGGCGCGATGGAAGTGTTTATCGAAGCGAAGAAATCCGGGCAGGTTCGTCACCTCGGTTTCTCTGCCCATACCGTCGAGGCGGCGAGCGCAGCACTTGACCGGTACGACTTTGATTCGGTCCTTTTCCCGATCAACTTTGCCTGTTACTACAAGGGAAATTTTGGTCGCCAGGTCATAGAGAGGACGCAGTCAAAGGGCGTAACTCTCCTCGCGCTCAAGTCGCTGGCGCGTCAACGGTGGCCTGAGAACGACCCGCAACGCACGAAGTACATGAAATGTTGGTACCAACCGCTCACCGAGCCGCATGAGGCAGAGCTTGGCTTCCGGTTCACGCTGAGCCAACCTGTAACGGCAGCAGTCTGTCCGGGCGAGGAGGAACTTCTCCGTCTCGCTCTCGACATTGCAGAGAGATTCAAACCGGTCACGGCTCAGGAAGAGGCAGAGATCAAAGCACTTGCGGCAACACTGAATCCTATCTTCGTCTCTCTCGCGTGAGGTCATGATGGCGGATTGACTCCCTTCAGACATCTCCGGCAGGTTGTCACTTCATGGAGTATTCATCCTGAGACTGTTAGGGAGTAGCATGGACTGTCGAGAATTGTATGATGGAGCTCGTTTCGTTGTCATTCCCGCGTAAGCGGGAATCCAGAGAAAAAGCGACGTAGGGGCGGCGCTGCTTGCTGCGCCCTCAGCAGAAGACTGTGGACCAAGAGAGATGAATCCAAGCGCGTTCTCGTGGGTCTTAGCGGCGTGTTCAGCGCTTCTCGTCGGTGTCTCCAAAACGGGCGTACCGGGACTTGGCATTCTCATGGTGCCCCTTATGGCGATGGTGTTTCCGGCAAAACTATCCGTGGGCGCTCTCCTACCCATGTTGCTCACAGGCGACGTGTTTGCCGTGGCATATTACCGGCAACACGCCCAGTGGAGGCGTCTTCTCGAACTCTTTCCGTGCGTCCTCGTTGGTATCGGCATAGGCACCTTTGTCCTGTCGAGAACGGATAGCGCTCAACTGAAACCGTTTTTGGGGTACTTCGTCCTGGCCTTACTGGCGCTTGAACTCGCTCGAAAACGGTTCGGCTGGACAACCGTTCCGAACCAATGGTGGTTTGTCGTGCTGATGGGGTCTCTTGCTGGGTTTGCAACCACCGTTGGCAACCTGGCTGGTCCTGTTATGAACATCTATCTGATCAGCAGAGGGCTTTTGAAGAACCAGTTCATGGGGACAACCGCATGGTACTTCCTGATCATCAACGCTTGCAAGGTGCCCATCTTCTGGAAACTCGATATGATCACAGCCGACACGCTGCACTTTGATCTGGTAATGGTCCCGATGATCGTTCTTGGCGCGCTCGCAGGTAAGTGGGCATTACCAAAGATCCCGCAGATTTTCTTCAACTCGATCGTCCTGCTGCTCGCGGCAATTGCAGCATTCATCCTCATTTTCGGATAATATGACAAAGGAGACCTAGTGGTTCGAGCTGCCCGACACGCGACGCAAAGGAGCACGTGCCCATGAAAACGGTTCGCAAGATACTGCGCATCCAGTCCCAGCAAAAGGTGGAGGTGATGGACATCACATCCGAAGTTAACGACATCGTAACTCGTAGCGGCATCAAAGAGGGCATAGCACTGGTGTTTCCTCACCACACAAGCATGGCAGTCTATGTGAGCGACTCTGACAGATCGTTGACATCAGACATGGTTGACCTGCTCGAAAAACTTGTCCCGAAAAACGCACCGTATCGGCATGATTCTGCCGACCCTAAGCGAAATGCTCATGCCCATCTCAAGACGAACCTCTTAGGTCACCATATCCTTCTGCCTGTAACGGACGGCAAACTCGACTTGGGCATGTACCAGACAATCTACTGCGCCGAGTTCGACGGACAACGACCAAAAGAAATAATGATAAAAATCTGCGGCGAATGACCATATCATGACCGCGTCCGTTACATTCGAAAGTTTAGAACGCGCTTCAAAACCGGGGCTCGCCATCCAGAGCGGACACCGAGATTGCTGCGCTCCCTTCAGTTGCTCGCAATGACGGGGTGTCATAAGGTGCTGTCGTCACGAGCCTTGGCGCGAGATCTGCTAACGTGGTCATTGCGAGGAAGCGCAGCGACGAAGCAATCTCTGTTCGGCTGCACAGGAGGTTTCTAGACAGACTGTAGTCAAACGAGTCAGAATCGTATAGAATAGACAAGGTTTTCGCAGCGTACAGAGCGTCCGTTGACACGAGGTAAGTGCATGAGCAGCGTTGGAACAGACAGAAGGGGCAGGTCTCAAAATGGCAAGCGTTCGCCCATCGTGCAGGTGTTCATCATTGTCCTTTTAATGGCGGTTTACGTTGGGCTCGGCATGTACTTCCGCGCGATGCTCCATACTGATGTCGTGTACTCGCACGTTGCCTACATCCCGATCATTCTGGCAGGAATGTGGTGGGGTCGAAAAGGGGTTCTGGTTGCCGGTCTGCTTGCCGCCGCGCTGCTATTGTTTCACCTTTTCGGAATCGCCGGCGGCGAACTCTGGACCGACGTTGCACGAGGAAGCCTTTTTGTTATCGTAGCGCTCTTAGTCGGAACGCTCAGCGAGAAGGTTATCGCCGCGCAGAATGCTCTCGCGATATCCGAAAACAAGTACAGGCTGCTGATCGAGAAGTCGCTTACAGGGATATTTGTGTACCGGAACGACCTCATTCTGTTTGCGAACCCGCGGTTCAGCGGGATGCTGGGATATACCCCAGATGAGATGATCGGCAGGTCAATATGGAGCCTGATCTATGAGCCGGACAGAGACAAAGTGCAGGAGCTTGTCGCAAAACGTAAGGCGGAAGGTTTCTCCGATCTCGAGTACGAGTGCAGGCTCGTGAGAAATAATGGCGGGATAATCTGGGCGGAGGTAGCGAGTTCTGTTGCGAACTTTGAAGCGGAACCCGCAGTGCTCGTGAACGTCTACGATATTACCGACAGGAAAGAGTCTGAGAACAAACAGATTGAGCTCTCGGAGCTTTCCCGGAAACAGGAGGAACAGCTCGTCCATTCGACCCGTCTCGCAGAGCTTGGCGAAATGGCTGCCGCCATCGCTCACGAACTCAACCAACCGCTCACGGGGATCAGAAATTTCGCGAGAAACGCGTTCTACATGCTCGAGAAGCAGATAGGAAGTTCTGACGAGGTAAAGAACAATCTGCGGTTGATATCAGAGCAGGTTGACCGGGCATCAAAGATCATCAACCAGATGCGGGAGCTGACACGACGGTCAGAACGGCAGTTCTCGCAGGTCAACATCAATGGCGTCATTCGCGAGAGTGTTGAGTTCCTCAAACCGCAGCTTAGACTTTCCGAAGTTGATGTATTTCTTGACCTTACGAACGACCTTCCTGACATCAGGGGCGACAGGATCCGGCTCGAGCAGGTCTTCCTCAATCTATTGACCAACGCACGGCAGGCTATGGAGGAGGCGGACGAACGGCGGCTCACGATAAGGACATACCTTGATGCTAGCGCTGAATGCTCGATTATTGCAGAGATCGAGGATACCGGGAAAGGGTTCACTCAAGAAGTAGCCCGCAAACTGTTCACGCCGTTTTTCAGCACAAAAAAAGCTGGACACGGAACCGGTCTTGGGTTGTCCATCTCTCTCAGCATTATCAAAGACCATCGTGGTAACATTGAGGCAAAGGGTGAACCCGGAAAAGGCGCGAAGTTCACGGTTCGGCTGCCGGTCCCTCGTGAAGGGAGCGCGCCGGGGGGGCACAAGGGCACATGGGTAAAAGCACAGAACGAGGAAAACCGCCTGTCGTCGTGATAGACGACGATGAAGCAGCTCGTGTCTCTATCGGTCAGATGTTACGGTTGCGACAGTACGCTGTGGAACTCTTTTCCTCCGCAGAAGCGGCACTGGCATGGACGGGGCTTTCCGAAGTTGACTGCATTATCGCCGACGTGAAAATGCCCGGAATGGATGGGGAAGAGTTCCTCGCCGAGATGGTACGCCGAGGGCACTCGCCTCCTATTATCATGATTACAGGTCACGGTGACATCTCAATGGCTGTCCGGTGTTTACACGCTGGCGCATACGATTTTGTTGAAAAACCGTTCGAAGACGATGTCCTTGTAGCTTCCGTAACCAGGGCTGTCGAAAAAACAACGTTACGCCGCGAGGGAGAAGAGCTTCGCAGGCGGCTCAGAATGCTGTCGCCCGAAGAGGACGGACGTTTTGGCATGGTAGGAAGAAGCCGGCTCATGCAGGACGTCTATGAGCAGATTGAGGTGGCTGCCGGGTCTGATGTGCCGGTGATTATCATCGGTGAAACCGGCGTCGGCAAAGAACTTGTCGCGCGAGCGATACACGCTCAAAGCGCTCGGGCAGATGGACCTTTTGTTCCCGTAAATGCTGGTGCATTGCCTGAAACGATGCTTGAAAGCGAACTGTTTGGTCACGGGCGCGGCGCGTTCACAGGAGCTGATGCGGACAGAGATGGGAGGCTCGTTTCAGCTTCTGGCGGCACGCTCCTTCTCGACGAAGTTGAAAGCCTCTCCGCACGAGCTCAGGTTGGGCTTCTTCGCGTTCTTGACGACGGCTTGGTTTATCCTCTCGGCAAGGATAAACCGCGCAAGGTTGATATCCGGCTTGCCACGACGACAAAGACAGACCTCCAGGAACACGTCCGTCAGGGACGTATGCGGGAGGACTTTTACCACCGGATCGTCGTCCTTTCGATCCTGGTACCACCGCTTCGAGATCGGGCTGAGGATATCCCACTGCTCATATCATATCTCCTGAAACAGGCAGCCAACCGAAGCGGCATGCCCGTCCCGGAAGTCCTCGAGAAGAGCCTTGCGGAAATGCTCCAGCATACATGGCCCGGAAATGTCCGGGAACTGAAACATGCTATCGAGCGAATGGTAATCACGTCCCATAAGGGAGTTGCTGGTCCGTTTACTCTTGACGAAACTTTCGGTACGGCTCGCCTTCTCTCTCTTCCTGCCACCGCTGGACGACTCCGTGACGAAATGGAACAAACGGAACGAGCGGCTATCGAAGCCGCGTTACGGGAGTGTTCTGGCGAGATCAATGCAACGTGCCAGGCACTCGGCATATCTCGAAGAGCCCTTTATGAGCGGATGAAGAAGTACGGGCTTCAGAAAGAGCAGTTTCGTCCGTGAGTTAGATGTGTACAGAGCTCCCATGGGAGACTCATGCACATCTGTCGCATGATGCTGCGATGCAATGAGTTAAACATCACAACCAGCATAGTATTCCTGGATATCTACTCAAATCACCAGATCAGATCTCACGAAGCTCAGTGCTGTATTAGTACATAAGCCTTTGTTTTTACAGAAGTTACGGCTCGGTGCATGTCGTTTGAGTGATGGGGCACAGGATTTGCTTTCTGGATACAAGGATGTAGTGTTATGGACTTCAGCGAAAGCATAAGGTGCACATGAAACTTAGCAACCTGGCAGAAGCTATCGGTGCGAAGGTCCTGACGCACCAGCAAAAGGCGTCGAAACTGGATATAGACCGGGTTTACGCCGGGGACAACATAAGCGCGTTGCTCAATGAGGCGTCCGAAACGGCGCTCCTGGTGACCAACCTGAAGACCAGCCAGCTTTTGCGGGTTGCAGAGCTTATGGATATTTCGGGAATATGTCTTCTGAACGGTATAGTTCCGGAACCGGAACTGGTGACCAGTGCCCGGGAGCACGCGACGGTGCTCATAGTTTCACCGGTTGGCATGTTCGAGACGTGCGGACGGTTGTACCAATGTCTTAGCGGTAAAGCGTGAGTCAAGCTTATGAACAGCGACTCATACAGTATCGTGGGCGGCGATTTTGACCGAGCGGGATATGCGTCGAGCAGGCTCAAAGAGCAGTTGAAGAAGATTGGTGTTGAACCCGCACTTATCCGCCGCGCTGTTATTGCCGCGTACGAAGCTGAAACGAACGTTGTCATTCATGCGCGGAAGGGGAATATGCGGGTCGAGCTGGATACCGGACAGATAGACGTCGAGGTGACGGACGAAGGTCCCGGAATACCCGATATTGAGCTTGCGATGAAGGAGGGTTTTTCGACTGCACCGCCTGCTGCGAGAGAGCTAGGGTTCGGCGCTGGGATGGGATTGCCTAACATCCAAATGAACACCGACAGGTTCGAGATTCAATCTACCGTCGGGTTTGGAACGCGTGTCGCGTTCACCGTGTACCTGAGACCTCACGAGGCAGCCGGATCAGCCCGCAACTCAATACGGGTGGTGTTCGAAGCCTGCCGGGAATGCTTGTCGTGCCTGCGTGCCTGTCCCACAGGAGCGCTTCGCGTGCGCGAGGGTAGACCGATAATCCTCGAGCATCTCTGCATAGATTGTCCAGAATGTATTGAAGCATGCGAAACGGGTGCGCTCACGGTTGCAGCGCCAGCCGAGATGCCCGTACCGTCAAGAGAGACTGTTCTCGTGGTTCCGCCGGCATTCCTGATGCAATTCGGCGCCGGTGTCAGCCCGGAAAAGGTGCTCTCGGCGCTGGCTACAATGGGTTTTGTCAACGTGCGCGTCATGGATGAATGGGAGCGCGCTCTGAGAGACGCAGCGATCGGTTTCTCGCGTGAGCCGGGCAGAGTGCATCCTGTGGTCTCACCGGCGTGTCCGGCAGTTGTGAACCTGATCGAGATGCGGTTCCCATCTCTGATACCACATATCGCTCCGTTTTTGGCTCCGACGGAAGCTGCACACCACGAGTTGCGCGGATGCGATGCGGTGTTTGTGGCAGCTTGTCCGGCCCAATACACGGTGCTGACGTCCAAACAGTTTGCGACGAACAGTAGGGTTGTTACCCCGTCGCGGTTGCGTCAGGAGCTTTTGCTGGCGGTTTCTAAGAGAGGTGCATCGGCTGGTGAGCTGGCACCGCCGCGGGGACCGAGCAGAGAGGATGACCAGCGGGTTCTCCGGGTTAACGGTATCAGGCACGTGATGAGCACCCTTGAGCAAGTCGAGGACGGCGTCCTGGACGATGTTCCGGTCATGGAGCTTTTCGCGTGCGATCAAGGTTGTTTTGGCTCGCCGCTGTGGACCGACGACGCGTTCGTGACGAGGCACCGGTGGCTCCGATCCGGCGGCGGTATTGCTACGGCCGGAAATGCGGTCCGGCAAAACACCCTGTTCCGCGCTCGCGCCGGCATGCGGCTCGATAGCGACATGACAAAAGCCATTGTGAAACTTTCTCAGATAGATCAGCTCACGAAACGGTTGCCCGGCAAGAACTGCGGTATGTGCGGTGCTCCAACATGCAGCGCATTTGCTGAAGATGTTGTCATGAACAGGGTGAGCATAACTGCGTGCCGACACAGTTCGGGCATCAAGGGAGAGCCACATGACACTGAATGAGATCGCGGAAAAGTTGCAATTGATTGACCTGACACCAGAGATCCGGGACGAGAAATTGGCTGACGTGACAAGGGGGCATGCCTCAGACCTTCTGAGCGATGTGCTGGCGCACGCACCGGGAGGCGGAGTGCTCGTGACGATCCAGGTTCACATGAACGTGCTCGCGGTGTCTGTTAATGCGGGGCTTGCTGCGGTCATCTTTGTTTCCGGCAGAGCACCGGAGGAGAGTGTTAGACAGAAGGCTATCCAGGAGCGGATACCGCTCTATGTATCGAACGAGTCAACCTTCGACATTGTAGGAAAACTGTACGGTCTGGGTCTGAGAGGGCATCATGCGTGAAACGGTTCCTGGTAGACCTTCATATTCATACAGCGCTGTCACCGTGCGCATCGGAAGAGATGACGCCGCCAGCCATAGTGTGGGCTGCGGTTCGTAAGGGTCTTGGCATGATCGCTATTTGTGACCATAACACCGCCCGGAACGCAGGCGCCACCCAAGAAGCGGCGGGAGCGAATCTGACCGTGCTCGCAGGTATGGAGATGACAACCGCAGAGGAGGTCCATGTTGTCGGCATTTTCCCGGACGCGGAACGCGCTTGTGCGGCTGGGGACGAGGTGCGCTCATCGCTTCCTGACATGGGCGATGCATCAACCAGGTTTGGCGAACAGAGGCTTATGGACGCACACGGGAAGATTCTCGGGAAAGAGACGAAGATGCTTGCCGCGTCGTCGGCTTTTGGTTTGTCCGAGACGGTCAATCTTATCAAGAGACACGATGGGCTGGCGATTGCGGCGCATGTTGACAGACCTTCGTTCAGCGTGTTGAGCCAGTTGGGGATGTTTCCGGCAGATGCTGGGTTCGACGCTGTTGAGGTCTCGGCAGCTGCGGTATCATCGGCACGAGCGGTTCAGTTCAGCTCGTTCGGGCTGCCCGTGATTGTTTCTTCGGACAGCCATTTTCTTTCGGATGTTGGAACACGCTGTACGGTGAGTGAGATGGGCGAACCTTCGTTCAACGAGTTGGCCCTTGCTTTCAAAGGGATCGGTCAAAGAAGGCTGTACTATGCGTGATCTTTCTCTTCACGTTCTCGATCTGATAGAGAACGCAATTCGTGCGGAGGCGTCGGTGATCGTGGTATCAATTGCGGAGCATCCGGAAAAGGATCTTCTGGAAATAGCCGTTGAAGATAACGGCCGGGGACTTACTGTGCCTGCCGAAGTGGTCACGGACCCGTTCTTCACCACGAAAAACGGAAAGAGAACAGGTCTCGGGCTCAGCCTGTTTCGGGCTGCTGCAGAACGTGCAGGCGGAACGCTCACGCTCGCCCGGTCGGGGCTCGGCGGACTCGCCGTTAACGCGACGATGCAGCTCAGTCACATTGACAGGAGTCCGTTGGGCGATGTTGCAGCAACGCTATCGTCTGTGGTATGTACGAACCCGAACCTCGACCTGAGATGCCGGTTTGCCGTCAGCGGTAGAGAATGTGTGGTGCGGGTTCTTGACGTTGAGAAGGAACTTCCTGTTGGGGAACGGCGCGGCCTGGCGGTCGCCCGGCTGTTCTCCGAGAAGGTCAGAAACGGTTTACAACCATTGAGTTCAGTGCTAAGTGCTTAGGGACAACTGAAAAGGAGGGACGAATGGACAGCAGCAAGGCAACCTGTAAGTGTGGCGAAGAAGCCACCGAAACCGAGCTTCTGGCGCGGCTCGACGACGTGTTGCGAGAGTCCCGCGACAAGCCGGGTGCGTTGATACCGGTGCTTCAAATTGCGCAAGGTATATTCGGGTACCTGCCGGCAAACGCCCTCAAGCGGATCAGTCTGGGACTCAACAAACCGTACAGCGAAGTTGCTGGCGTGGTCGGGTTTTACGCGTTCTTTTCCACGGTTCCGCGCGGGAAACATGTTGTTCGCGTGTGCCTGGGTACTGCCTGCTATGTTCGCGGTGGCAAACGGGTGCTGGACGCCATGAAACAGAAGCTGGGGATAGATGTCGGCGGGGTAACTCCTGACAGGATGTTCTCGCTTGAAGTTGCTCGGTGTTTTGGGGCATGCGGTCTTGCGCCGACCATTATGATAGACAACGAGGTGCACCAACGGGTCAAACCGACGAAACTCCAGGCGATACTTGACCTGTATAAGGATGAAGACACGGTGGAGGTAGCACAAAAGAAGAGGTGACGAGCGGTTCTGCGGGCAACCCGATTGTCCGCACGTGACGACCGCTCCGAAGTTCCTGTTGGGTTAGGAGGGAGAGATACGGCGATGTCAAAAAAGATCAAGAGCCCACAAGACCTGATACCGCTCAGGGATAAGAAGAGATCCGAAATAGACCTCCGAACAGGACCAAAGGAGATTCAGATTACGGTCCACATGGGGACCTGTGGTATCGCAGCGGGCGCACGCGACATCCTGGCAAGTCTTATGGACGAGCTGAGTAAGGCTTCGGTGAATAACGTGACGCTGCGGCAATCTGGCTGCCTTGGACTGTGCGATAGGGAACCGATGTGCACCCTGACAGAAAAGAGCGGGAAAGAATTTCGGTACGGCAATCTGGACAAGAAAAAGGTTCATGGAATTGTGCAACAGCATGTGGTCGGTGGTAATCCTATTATTGATTACCTCATTGCGAACTGAGAGAAGGGTCAATGTCACGGGTTTCGGATTGCGAATTCGCTGCGTGCAGTATGGCAGAAAGGAGAGCTACAACTAATGGATAACGTTCGACTTCATGTCCTCGTGTGTGCCGGGGCGGGATGCGTCGCTTCGGGCTCGCTCGAGGTGAGCGCCGCCTTACAGGCGGCACTGCAAAAACATGACCTTGCCGACGAGATACAAGTTGTCGAGACGGGGTGTCTGGGACCGTGCGCTGTGGGTCCCGTTGCAGTTGTTTACCCCGATGGCGTGTTCTACCAGGGGATAAAACCGGACGACGCCGAAGAGATCGTCCTGGAGCATCTGCTCAAGGGGCGGGTCGTTGAGCGGCTCGTGCATAAAGCAGCCGCAACGGCGCACGTGGTCCCATCGCTTGGGGAAATCGAGTTTTTCCACGAACAGACAAAAATCGTGTTGCGCAACTGCGGTGTGATTGACCCGACAAATATCGAGGAGTATATCGCGCGCGACGGGTATCAGGCGTTAGCACAGGTCCTGACCAAGATGACACCCGACCAAGTCATTGAGGAAGTAAAGAAATCAGGGCTGCGCGGACGAGGCGGTGCCGGGTTCCCGACCGGGCTGAAGTGGAGCTTCACGCGAAAGGCACAGGGGGATAAGAAGTATGTGCTGTGCAATGCGGACGAAGGCGACCCGGGAGCTTTTATGGACCGAAGCGTTCTCGAAGGCGACCCGCATAGCGTGATCGAAGCGATGGCAATCGCCGGTTATGCAATAGGTTCAGACCAGGGATACGTGTACGTTCGCGCTGAATACCCACTCGCTGTCGAGCGGCTAGGCAAGGCTATCGAACAGGCGCGCGACTACGGGCTTCTCGGCAACAACATTATGGGAACAGGGTTCAACTTCGACCTGGAGATCCGGATGGGTTCAGGCGCGTTCGTGTGCGGCGAAGAGACCGCGCTGATGACCTCGATCGAAGGTAACCGTGGTGAACCGCGCCCGCGTCCACCGTTCCCGGCGGTCAAAGGATTGTGGGGCAAACCGAGCCTCCTCAACAACGTGGAGACCTACGCGAACATCCCGGCCATCATCCTGAACGGGGCAGCGTGGTATGCCTCCGTAGGTACCGAGAAGAGCAAGGGTACCAAGGTCTTCGCGCTTGCCGGTGCGGTGAACAACACCGGGCTTGTCGAAGTGCCTGTTGGAACCCCTCTGGGAAAGATCATCTACGACATCGGCGGCGGCATCCCGGGAGGTAAAAAGTACAAGGCGGCACAGATCGGTGGCCCGTCGGGTGGATGCATCCCGAAGGAACACCTCAATGTCCCCGTTGATTACGAGTCGCTGACAGAGCTTGGCGCGATCATGGGTTCGGGCGGGCTCATCGTCATGGACGAGGACACGTGCATGGTTGATATGGCGCGGTTCTTCCTCGACTTCGTTCAGGATGAGTCCTGCGGTAAGTGTCCACCGTGCCGCATCGGAACCAAGCGGATGCTTGAGATTGTCACCCGCATCTGCGAAGGACGCGGCGAAGAAGGGGACGTCGAGAAGCTGATTGATCTCGGCGAGAAGATCAAGGATACGGCACTCTGCGGTTTGGGTCAGACTGCGCCGAATCCGGTGCTTTCCACGATCCGGCATTTCCGGGACGAATATGATGCTCACATCCGCGAAAAGCGGTGTCCGGCTGGTGTCTGTCCGGAATTGGTGCTAGCGCCGTGCATCAACGCCTGCCCGGCAGGTGTCAACGTGCCCGGTTTCGTATCGCTTATCGCAGAACAGCGGTACGCCGAGGCGCTGAGTCTACATCGGGAGAGGAACCCGCTCGCAGCGGTCTGTGCGCGCGTGTGTTTCCACCCGTGCGAGAGCAAGTGCCGCAGAAGCACCCTGGACGACCCGGTTTCGATCCGTGCGCTCAAAAGATATATGATCGAGCAGGAGATCACCGTCCAGCTGCCCGAAGTCCGCGATAACGAGCAGAATGCGAACCGTAAAGTCGCGATCATCGGTGCAGGTCCCGCGGGACTCTCGTGCGCGTACTTCCTCGCACGTTTAGGGTATCGTGCTAAGGTGTTCGAGGCGGCGCCGAGACCCGGTGGAATGCTCATACAGGCAATCCCGGCTTACCGTTTGCCGCGCGACATACTCATGCGCGAAGTGAGAATGATCGAACGGCTCGGCGTGGACATTGAAACGGGTGTCAGGCTCGGTAAAGATTTCACGCTCAAGAACCTGCGCGATCAGGGGTACGAAGCGGTGTTTCTTGGAGTTGGCACCCCCAAGGGCGTCCGTCTCGATATACCGGGAGAGGATGCTGAGGGAGTCGTCGAAGCCATCCGTTTCCTCCGCGAGTATAACCTGACAGGTCGTGCCGTCGTCGGACGAAACGTGGCGGTCATCGGCGGCGGTAACGCGGCTGTTGATGCTGCGCGGACAGCTCTCCGTCTCGGCGCTGAATCTGTCACGATTCTCTATCGCAGAACCCGTGAGGAGATGCCGGCTTACGCCGAGGAGGTGGAAGAGGCTGAACGCGAGGGTGTCCGCCTGGAGGTGCTTGTTGCGCCGGTCGAGATCGTCGCGCGGAACGGCCGTCTCGTTGGTGTGAAATGCCAGCGAATGACACTGGGCGAATTCGACCGGACCGGGCGGCGGCGTCCCCAGCCGAAAGGCGATGGCGATTTTGTCGTTGAAGCGGACCATGTCATTGCGGCGATCGGACAGGCAGTTGATCCGAAAGAGATACTCGACGGAACTAACGTAAGGGTATCGAAACGCAACCTGATTCAGGTGAACCCGGTTACCGGACAGACCTCCGTGCCGTGGTTGTTTGCAGGAGGCGACTTGGTTACCGGTCCGGCATCCGTCATCGAGGCAGTCGGCGGCGGCGAACGCGCCGCTGTCGGAATAGACCTGTTCCTGACGGGCGAGAAGCACGCTTTCTGGCGAGAGCAGGAACCGGTTGACACCTTCTTCGACCCGGATGCAGACCCCGTTGAGTACGCTCGTGCAAAGTGCCGGTTCGTTTCGGTGTCCAAGCGCAGACACAGTTTCGATGAGATCGAATTGCCATTTGCCGCAACTGTAGCGCTCCGCGAAGCGAAACGGTGCCTCAGATGCGATTACAGAGACGAGAGCCAATCCTAGGAGGAGGTTCAGAGCGATGCCAAAACTTACCATTGACAGTTTCACCGTTGAAGCTCCCGAGGGGACAACAATTCTTAATGCCGCTCGCAAGATCGGCATTAAGATACCTACACTCTGTTACCTGGAGGGTGTCCAGGCAATCGGAGCGTGCCGTCTGTGTCTCGTGGAGGTGGAAAACAGCAAGAACCTGGTCGCTTCTTGCGTCATGCCGGTTTCTGAGGGGATGAAGGTGCATACCAATACCCGGCGGGTCCGCGATGCGCGGCGGCTGGTGGCAGAACTCCTGCTCTCAGACCACGAGGGCGAATGTCAAACGTGCAACCGAAGCGCTGACTGCGAGTTTCAGCAGCGCCTGAGCGAACTCGGGATAGTTGATATAACGTACTCGGGCGAGAAGAGCAAGAAGCTCATAGACGACTCCACACCGGCGCTCGTCCGCGATACCTCCAAATGCATTCTGTGCCGCAGGTGCGTCACGGTATGCAATCAGGTGCAGGGTGTAGGGGCGATTTTCCCTCAGGAACGTGGGTTCGAAACGGTGGTAGGTCCGGCGTTCAGCGGCAACCTCGACGATGTCGTCTGCGTCCAGTGCGGACAGTGTGCGGCGGTGTGCCCAGTTGGCGCTATCAGCGAGAAGGACCAGATCAGCGAGGTGTGGGCGGCTCTGGACGACCCGACCAAACACGTCATCGTGCAGACTGCTCCCGCGATCCGGGCTGCGCTTGGAGAGTGTTTTGGTTATCCGCCCGGCACGTTGGTTACGGGCAAGATGGTCTCGGCCTTGCGCCGGCTCGGGTTCGACGCCGTGTTCGACACGAACTTCACTGCTGACCTGACGATTATCGAGGAGGGGACCGAATTGCTGGTGCGGCTCAAGAAGGCGCTCGTGGATAAGGAGGACGCGGCATTGCCGCAGTTCACGAGCTGTTCTCCGGGTTGGATCAAGTTCACCGAGTACTTCTATCCCGAACTGATCCCGAACATTTCGACCTGCAAATCGCCGCAGCAGATGTTCGGTGCCGTTGCGAAAACATACTATGCGAAAAAGATCGGGAAACGCCCGGAAGACATTGTTGTCGTCTCGGTGATGCCGTGCACGGCGAAGAAATTCGAGGCGCAACGTCCCGAGATGAACGGCAGTGGCGTACGCGACGTTGATGTCGTCTTGACCACGCGTGAGCTTGGTCGTATGATTAAACAGGCAGGAATAGATTTCGAATCGCTGCCCGACGATAAGATGGATGCTCCAATCGGTTTGTCGTCGGGAGCAGCGGACATCTTTGCCAACACCGGCGGTGTCATGGAGGCAGCATTGAGAACCGCATACGAGATCGTGACGGGCAGACCGCTCCCGTTCGAGAACCTGCACGTGAAGCCGCTTGTCGGACTCGAAGGGATCAAGGAAGCTTCCATCCAGATTACGGGCACGGTCCCCGAGTGGTCATTTCTCGAGGGCGTGACGCTCAAGGTTGCTGTGGCGCACGGTCTGGGCAATGCCCGAAACCTGATCGAGCACATGAAAGCGGGTAAGGGTCAATACCACTTCGTTGAGGTGATGACCTGTCCTGGCGGATGTATCGGAGGCGGTGGCCAACCACGAATGACCACCAATGAGATACGCACAGCGAGAATCCAGGCGATATACCAGGAAGACGAAGGGAAGAAGTTGCGCAAATCCCACGAGAATCCCGAGATAAAACAGATCTACGAGGAGTTCCTCGGAAAACCGCTTGGCGAGAAGTCGCATCACCTGTTGCATACGAGTTACACAATCAGAGACAGGGTCTAGGACGGTCTGTACATGGGCATAGTTTCGACGATCCCGGAAAAGTGCAAGCGGTGTTACACCTGCGTGCGCGAATGTCCGGCGAAAGCGATCAAGGTCGAGCACGGACAAGCTGCGGTCATCGAAGAACGGTGCATCGCGTGCGGCAACTGCGTCAAAGTGTGCGCCCAAGAAGCAAAGCTGATTGAGGACAGCACTGCGGAGGCGAAACGGATGCTTGCCGGACCGAATCCGGTTTTCGCCTGCCTTGCCCCGTCGTTTCCAGCAGCCTTTGACGGGGTGAAGCCGGGCAAAATCATTGCTGCCATCCGTAAACTCGGGTTCTCTGAAGTCTGGGAGGTGGCGTTCGGTGCGGAGCTCGTCGGCAGGGAATACGTCAAGCTTTTTGAAAGGGCACAGCGTACAGGAGCGCGCGTGGTGAGCACACCGTGTCCGGCGATCGTCGCGTACGTCGAGAAATACATGCCGTCGCTTCACGATGCGCTAGCGCCAGTCGTGTCCCCGATGATCGCGGTTGCCCGGGCGATCCGGCACCGGCACGGTTCAGGAGTCCACGTCGTGTTCATCGGGCCGTGCATAGCTAAGAAGAACGAAATCCGCGATCCGTGCGTGGCGGGTACCGTTGGCTGCGTGCTCACGTACAAGGAACTGGCAAAGACGTTCGCTGAGGCTGGAGTTGTCCCGGAAGAGTTGCAGGAGAGCAGTTTCGACGGACCTCATGCCCGCCTCGCACGTTCGTTCCCAATATCAGGCGGTCTGCTGAGAACCTCTGGTCTGAGCACGGACATCCTGGAAAACGATATCGTGATCACCGAGGGTAAAGACCGGGTACTGGGTGCCCTCAACGACCTATCCGACGGTCAGCGCGACGCTCGTCTGTTCGATGTGCTGTTCTGCGAAGGGTGCATCAGCGGACCCAAAATGTTGAACGACCTGAGCGTGTTTGTCCGGAAAGAGATTATGGCGGATTTCGTTAATGAACAGAACCGGTACACGACGCAGCGGGAACTTGCCGAAGCCCTAGCTGAGTTCGAGGACATGGACCTGAGCAGGACGTTTACGCGCCAGAACCTCGTGCTTCCTCAGCCGGCAGAGAGCGAGATTATCCGCGCGCTTCAGGCAATGAGAAAGTTTTCCCCTGAAGACCAGCTCAACTGCGGCGCGTGCGGGTATCGCTCGTGCCGCGAAAAGGCGGTTGCCGTCTGCCAGGGGTTAGCAGAGGTCGGGATGTGTTTGCCGTACCTTGTTGACGAGCTTGAGGACACGTGTCGTCGGTTACAGCAGTCTCACGAGGATCTGGCGTCAGCCCAACAGCGTCTCGTGCACACTGAGCGGCTAGCCTCGATGGGACAGCTCTCTGCGGCTGTCGCTCACGAGATCAATAACCCGCTTGGAACGATCCTGCTCTACTCGCACATGCTCTTGAAACAGCTCCGGACCAAAGACAGCCGGAAAGACGATCTCCAGATGATCGTCGCGGAAGCCACGCGCTGCAAAGATATCGTCCGCGGACTGCTCGATTTCGCCCGTCAGTCGCGGGTGGCAAAAGCTCCTACCGATCTGGGAGCGCTCATGGACGAGGTGCTCGCGATTGCTGTCCCGAGAGCTGAGGTAGCTGGGATCCGCATCGCGAAAGAGGTCCAGAAAGATCTTCCTCTGATCATGATAGACGCAACACAGATCAAACAGATGCTGGTCAATCTCATTGATAATAGCATTGACGCGATAACCAACGGTGGCGAGGTGAGAATTGACGCGCACTTGGCGAAACAGGGTGACGAAGTGGAGATCAAGGTCACGGACAACGGCTGCGGGATTCCGAAAGAGAACCTCGCAGAGGTGTTCACGCCGTTTTTCACGACCAAGGAGCTGGGCAAAGGCACAGGGTTGGGTCTTGCAATCGCTTATGGAGTAGTGAAAATGCATTCTGGCGATATTTCTGTTGACAGCGCGGTCGGCAAGGGAACCACGTTTTATATAAATCTCCCTGTCGGACAAGCGGAACCGAAGACGGTGTAACTCATGTGCGAAACAGCTCCACGATCTCCACAACACCAGAGAGGAGGATACAGTCATGAAAACCAAGAAGACAGTGCTGCTCGTTGATGATGACGCCGACTTTGTCGAGATGAACAGAGTCGTACTCGAGAACAATGGGTACAGGATCGTTGTCGCGTACAACGGGACAGAATGTCTCGAAAAAGTGCGGTCCGAGAAACCTGACCTGATCATTCTCGATGTGATGATGGCGACCCAGAGCGAAGGGTTTAACGTCTCTCGCGATCTGCGCAACTCCGAGCACACAAAGAACATACCGCTCATCATGGTGACATCGGTCAACGAGACCGTCCCGTTCAAGTTCGAGCCGGACGACACCTGGTTGCCTGTGGACACGTTCATCGAGAAACCGATCGCTCCGGAGAGGCTTCTTGCGGAGGTCAACAAGAGACTGAAAGGCTGAGGCGTCTCTGTGTTGGGAGAACACGCGCATGGCAGACGAAGCGTCGTTGATCTTGCTTGTAGATGACGATTTCGATTTCCTCGAAATGAACAGGCATGTCCTCGAAAGCAAAGGATACAGGGTCCTGTGCGCTTCGGACCCGGATGAGGCGCTCGCCAAGATGGGCAGCGACACGCCAGCCGTTGTGATCACGGACTTGATGATGAAGACGCTCGATTCCGGATTCCTGTTTTCCCGACGGCTCAAGGAGGATCGACGGTTCAAAGATATTCCTGTGATCATCGTCACTGCGGTAGGTAGCCGGTGCGGGTTCGACTTCCGTCCACGCACACAGGAGGAACTCCAAGCGATGTGCGCTGACGCGTATTTCGCCAAACCGGTTACGCCCGAGAAGCTGCTCGAGAAGGTTGAGGAACTCCTGATGCGCCGTGGCAGGGAGGGTGCGACATGAACGCTGAAGCGTGCCGGATCATGGTCGTTGATGATGAGTTCGGTATACGGGAAGGTTGCCGCAAGATTCTTGTCTCGGAAGGCTATGAAGTTGAAACAGCGGAAGACGGCGCGGCGGGACTCGAACTGTTCAAGACGCGCGGCGGGTTCGCTGCAGCCCTTGTAGACCTCAAGATGCCCCGGATGGGCGGCATGGAACTCGTCGAACAGATACAGAAGCACGACGAGGACGTCGTGACGCTGGTTATAACAGCTTACGCGACCATAGATACGGCAGTCGAAGCAACCAAACGGGGCGCGTACGGCTACATCCCGAAACCGTTCACGCCGGATGAACTGCTGCTGCCGGTCAGGAAAGGGCTCGAGAAGCGCGCCCTGTCCATTGAGACCAAACGACTCCGCGAGGAGCGCGAGAAGCGGCTTCTCGAGGTAGCGTTCGAGCGATCGAAGAGCAACACGATTATCAACTGCATGGCCGACGGCGTCCTTGTTATCAATCGGGAGAAGCAGCTCGTTCTGCGAAACGTTGCGGCAGCCCGGGTCATTCCGGGTTGCGCGGACGCGCCGTTGCCCGCTTCACTGGACGGTGTCGTGGATTCTGCCGAGCTCAGAACGCTGCTTGCCGAGACTCTGGCTGCAGAATCGAGACCACTCATTGCTGCAAAGGAGATCGGTCTCGGGAAATGCACCTACATGGTGAATGCGAGCCCGGTGATAGACCCGAACGGGGATATTCTCGGAGCGGTAGCGGTGCTCAGGGACATCACTGCGCTTAAAAGACTCGAGGTAGCCAAATCCATGTTCGTGTCCATGGTGGCTCACGAGATCAAGAATCCGCTCGCAGCAATCGAAGGGTACCTGAACGTGATTCTCAGCGGCGTCGCCGGAGAAGACCCACAACGCGATAGAAGCATGATGCGGCGAGCCCTCGTTCGAGCTGCAACGCTGCGCACCATGGTGTCAGAGCTGATGAACCTTACGGCGATGGAGACGGGACACTTCACGCTCAAACGGTCTCCTCTCGATATAGGAACTGTAGTAGCGTTGGTTGTGGATTCATATAAAGAGCGGGCACAAGAGAAAGAGATCGAACTCAGCGTAGCTTGTAATGGGACCGTCGAACAGGTGCTCGCTGACAAAGACGCTATGATCTGTACGTTCACCAACTTGATTGACAACGCGGTCAAGTACACTCCCGAGAAAGGACATGTGGGTGTCCGAGTACACCACGACGGAATCTACGTCACGGTATCAGTACGGGACGACGGTATCGGTATGACACCGGATGAACGGGACCGGGCATTTGACGAGTTTTTCAGGGCGAAGAACGAATATACCGCACGGATACCGGGAACCGGGCTCGGGTTGAGCCTCGTGAAACGTCTTGTTGAGATGCATCAGGGTAAGATCGCGCTGCGGACCGCACCGGGTCAAGGCAGCGAGTTTGTTGTCAGCCTTCCGACAGCGGGTTGACCAAAAATAGGAGGAGATGATTTTGATGGGCGGCGTAGCTCTTAATGAATGGACGCGGAGCGTAGTAAAAGAGGATGAGATCGCCCGCCACCTCGAAAGCGGCAAGGATTTCATTGACGATGCGCTTGTCGAGCGTCTCTTGCAGGACAATAGCCAGCCGGAACCGAAGCAGATCCGCGATATTCTCGACCGGTCACGGGCGCTCCAGCGGCTTGAACCTGACGAGACCGCAGCGCTCCTAAACGTCAAAGACCAGGACCTCTGGCAGGAGATTTTCTCGGCTGCACGGGAGGTACGAAACCATGTGTATGGTCCCCGCATCGTGACGTTTGCGCCACTCTACTGTAGCAATCTATGCGTCAACTCCTGTCTGTACTGCGCGTTCAGGAGAGAGAATTCCGTTGAAAAGAGGCGCACATTGACCATAGAAGAAGTCCGTAAGGAGACGGAAGCGCTCGTATCCGTCGGTCACAAACGATTGATCGTCGTGTACGGCGAGCATCCTGCCAGTGATGTTGACTACATGGCCGAAACTATCCGGACAATATACAACACGAAAGTCGGCAACGGCGAAATCCGGCGGGTCAATATCAACGGTGCTCCTCTGGAAATCGCGGATTATAAGATATTGAAAGAGATCGGTATCGGAACGTACCAGGTCTTTCAGGAAACCTATCACCATGGCATGTATAAGAAGGTCCACCCGCGCGGTGTCAAGGCACACTACCAATGGCGGTTATATGCGCAGCATCGGGCACAAGAGGCGGGCATAGACGACGTTGCAATTGGCGCGCTCTTTGGTCTGTACGACTGGCGGTTTGAGGTCATGGGGTTGCTCTACCACACGATCGCTCTTGAGAAGGCGTTTGACGGTGTAGGACCCCATACGATATCGTTCCCACGCCTTGAACCAGCCGCGAATACCCCCTTAAGTGTCAACAGCCCGTACAAGGTGACAGACGGAGATTTCAAGAAAGTGATCGCGGTCATCCGGCTCTCCGTCCCCTATACGGGCATGATCGTCACAGCACGCGAGTCCGCAGAGATACGGCGTGCCGCAATAAATCTCGGATGCACCCAGACCGACGCGTCCACCAGGATCGGCATCGGCGCATATAGTGAGTCGCACGGCGAACAGGAAGCCGAGCGTCAGCAGTTCCTGCTTGGCGATACCCGGAGCCTCGACGAGCTCATTCGCGAGCTTGCCGAGATGGGATACATCACGTCGTTTTGCACCGCGGATTATCGCTGTGGACGTACAGGTCATTCCTTCATGAGTATCGCCAAAAAGGGCAAGATCCACAACTTGTGCATCCCGAACGCGATCCTGACGTTCAAGGAATACCTGCTCGATTACGGGTCCGAAGAGACGAGACGAATTGGGGAAAAGCTGATCGAACAGCACCTCAACACCGTTGCCGAAACTATGAGACCTTCCGTCCGAGAAAGGCTCCAGGCGATTGAACATGGAGCGCGAGACCTCATGTTTTGACAGTTGGCTGGAATCTCTCGAGACGACGGTTCGCGATCTCGAGCTTATTCCCGCCCTCGGCACCGTGTCTGAACTGGCTCTGGAGCGGTATGGTGCTCGGTTCTGGTTTTCACAGATGTTCGGACGACGATGGTCGTATATTGCTGGCGCGGTCGGGGACTATCCAGCTCCATCATCTATCTGCCGCATCCCGTTGACGAAGAATATTGGGCTCGTCTCCGACACGTGGGGAACGCTCGCAGAGGGTGATCGCAACAAGCTTGTCACGTTTCTCGAACGGCTGATCACATTCAAAGGAACGCCGGTATGTTAACACGTGAAGAGATAGAACAGCGCATCGCCGGCAAGGACAATGACCTGTTCGTCGAAGCTGATCGAACTCGACGGAAACTCTGCGGCGATGCTGTTCATCTCCGAGGCATCGTCGAGTTTTCGAACACGTGCAGCCACAATTGTTTCTACTGCGGGCTGAGACGGAGTAACACCTCGCTTCCCCGGTACAGGATGACGCAGGACGAGATTCTCGCAACGGTATCTGAAGCTGACAAGAACGGCGTTCGCACGATTGTCCTCCAGAGCGGCGAAAACGATGCGGAACAAGCAGAGTACCTTGCCGGGATTATCGCTCGTATCAAGAGCGAGTGCGACGTTGCAGTTACGCTCTGCGTTGGCGTCAAGTCTCCGGAGTTCTACAAGCTCTGGCGGGACGCTGGCGCAGACAGGTACCTGCTCAAGTTTGAGACATCTTCGCCCGAACTTTACTTCCGGACCCACGTTGACCCGGACTCGCAACTCGAAAAACGGCTCTCAGCGCTTGCCTGCTTGCGAACGCTCGGCTACCAGACCGGTAGCGGATGTATCGTCGGGTTGCCCGGACAGACGTGTCGGGATCTCGCAGACGACATTATCCTCGCCCGTGACCTCGATCTGGATATGGCAGCGTTTGGTCCGTTTGTGCCTCATCCGAATACGCCCTTGGTTTCATCCAAGACGGGTAGCGTCGCTCTCTCGCTTCGCGTCATCGCGGTCGCCCGGCTTGTGCTCGGACCGGTTCACATCGCTGCGGCATCCGCACTCGATGCCGTCGCACCGGACGGCAGAGAACGGGCGCTCCAGTGTGGTGCTGACGTGATCATGGCAAACCTGACTCCCGACCGTTACAGGAACCTCTATGACATATACCCGAGCAACCGTGGAGCAAACTCCATTGAACGGATACAGACGGTGCTGGCTCGGCTCGACAGACCGTTAGCTCAAGACCACGGACATTCTCTCAAGAAACGCACAGAGGAGGAAGCATCGAGGTGCTGACAAATAACGTCGTGATTTCGGCCGTGACGAATCGCTGGCGTACTGTCATTCTGAGCGCAGCGAACAATCTCGACCCTTCGCTTCGCTCAGGATGACAGCAAGAGAACGAACAGATCGTAAGGAGGCAACCGGTGAATCAGGGCACGCCAAAAGGGTTGCGGCTTCATATCGGTTTCTTCGGTCGGCGTAACGTCGGCAAATCGTCCTTGCTCAACGCGATAACCCGGCAACAGGTTTCGATAGTGTCAGAGGTTGCCGGTACGACTACCGACCCTGTTGAGAAACCTATGGAGCTGCTTCCGCTCGGACCGGTGCTGTTCATAGATACAGCCGGAATAGATGACGAAGGAGCGCTCGGGGAACTTCGCGTGCAGAGGACAATTCAGGTGTTCGATAGGACCGATCTCGGTGTGATCGTGTCTGAAGCGGGCACGTGGGGAAACTTCGAGGAGCAGCTTCTTACTCATTTGAGGAGTCGCAAGATACCTGTCATCGTCGTGTTCAACAAGGTTGATCTCGCTGAACCGGACACGCCGACCGTGGATAAGCTCGCAAAACAAAAGATTCCGACCGTGAAGACAGCCGCAGTTGCCGGTCAAGGGATACTTGATCTGCGACAGGCTCTGCTCGATGCGGCACCGGCAGATTTCATCAACAACCCGACGATTCTCGGCGATCTAGTCGGTGCGGGAGAGTTAGCGATGCTCGTCGTGCCCATAGACAAGGAAGCGCCAAAAGGGCGGCTCATCCTTCCTCAGGTACAGGCTATCAGGGACCTGCTCGATGCCGACGCCTATTGCATGATCGTCAAAGAACGAGAGTTGCGGCATGCTCTGGACCGGTTGAAACAGCCGCCAAAGCTTGTTGTTACGGACTCTCAAGCGTTTCTGAAAGTCGTTGCTGATACGCCGCGCGAGATCAAGCTCACATCGTTCTCGATCCTTTTTGCGCGGTACAAAGGCGATCTGAACGAACTTGTCCGCGGAACTCTCGCTGTCGAACAGCTCAAACCCGGTGACCGCATCCTTATCGCGGAAGCCTGTTCTCATCATCCTATCGCTGAGGATATCGGACGCGTGAAGATACCGCTGTGGCTGACCCAATATGTTGGTGGCAAACTCGAGTTTCAGACCGTTCAAGGTCACGATTTTCCCGACGACCTGTCATCGTGCAATCTTGTCATCCACTGCGGCTCATGCATGTTGAACCGGCGCGAGATGCTGACCCGGCAGATGCGGTGCCGCAAAGCTGGTGTGCCTATCACCAATTACGGGCTTGTCATCGCCTACTCGCTCGGCATCTTCGAGCGCGCGCTCGAACCCTTCCCAGCGGCACGTGAGATCTACAAGAACGCCATCAAAGCGCGCCTGTAGAGACGCTGCCGTCCAGTAATTCCGCACCAACGATTTTCGC
>Ga0315274_10001410_pt1 | contig 36895 bp, 21 predicted proteins | sample YL17G02_20_MG_FD_203700 | JGI IMG/M metagenome (GOLD analysis project Ga0315274, IMG submission 203700) | Sediment microbial communities from Yellowstone Lake, YNP, Wyoming, USA - YL17G02_20 | ecosystem: Environmental > Aquatic > Freshwater > Lake > Sediment | place: USA: Wyoming | collected...
CTCTCTCTCTCTCTCTCTCTCTCTCTCTCTCTCTCTCTCTCTCTCTCTCTCTCTGAAGCGACAGCAGCCTGTTTTTTCCCTCTCTCCCTGTGGGCACGTGCCTCGCCGCACGAGAGAGAGACAGAGAGAGAGATGGAGACCCCTAAGCCTGAAGACGCCGCCGCCGCGGCGGCAAACATCGCCGAGGAGGAAGTCGACTCGGAAGTCTTTGTCCCCTACGTGCCGACCATCCCGATCCGCGACGCCAAAAGGCACCCGGCTGACATAGCAGAGAGCGCTAGTCTCGCGTGAGTAGCGAGGGCGTGGAGACGCAATGGGAATCGAAAGAGAGAGAGAGAGAGAGAGAGAGAGAGAGAGAGAGGCGCGAATCTCTCTCTCGCCTCGAGAGACGAAACAAGTTTTTTTTCCCCCCTCCTTCACGCTGAGCATGCTTTGGTTGCTGACTTTCCTCAACACACAACCACACCCACGACCAAAAACCGCACAGCGCCATCCCTCTGCCTCGGGTCCGCTACCCGCTGGAGGACACCCTGGGCGAGGCCATCTCGTTGGGGAAGATCTCGCACCTGCAGGCCGAGTGCGTCGCGCTCGCGGCGAGCAAGCACCTCACCCGCCTCCCCGGAGGGCGGCACGGCGGCGGCGCCCGCGCCGGGTTCCTCTGCGGCGATGGGACCGGCGTGGGAAAGGGCCGCGAGATCGCGGCTCTGATCCTCGACCAGATGGCGCGAGGCAAGAGGCGCCACGTGTGGTGAGTCGAAGTCGAGTTCGTCTCGTACAAGGGAGAGTTCAGAAAAGAGGAAGGGAAAAAACGGTTGTCGCCTTTTTTTTCCCCTTCAAAAAGAAAGGTCTCGCTCGCTCTCCTCAAGACACTCGCTCCAACAACAACAACAACCCAAAAAACCGAACCCACAAAACAGGGTCACCACCTCCTCCGACCTAATGATCGACGCCCGCCGCGATCTGGACGCCATCGGGGCGCTCGGGGTCAGGGTGAGTTTTGGTTGGAAGGCGTCAAAATTGTTTTTCGTGTTTGTACGGCCGTCGCGCTTTTTCTTCTCCTCTCACCCTTTCTTCTCTCCTCTTCTTTCTCTGTCCCCGTCTTTCTCTCTCCCCTTCTCTCTCTCTCCAGCTCATCGGCGGGCCCCAGGAGCTTGATTATGTGACCAAGGCCACGGGACTGCCCGAAGAGTACCGCGAGGGGGTCCTGCTGACGACGTACACCACGCTGAGCCTGAAGAGGCCCCGTCGCGGCGGGCCCGGTGAGGATTTTTTGTTTTTCGAGGGGAATTTCGAAAAAAGCTCGAAAAAGAGAAACTATCTCACACACCTTTCTCTCCCTCTCTCTCACCCTCTCAATTATTTCCCTTGAAAAACACAATCAAACAGGCGGCGCGGCGAGGAGGAGCACCTCCCCATCTGCCGCCGGCGGGACCGGCGCCGGCCCCTCGACCTCCGCTCCTCGCCGCGACGTTCCCCCGCTGCTCAACGGCACTCGGCTGCAGCAGGTGATCGAGTGGTGCGGCGGGCCCGGGTTCGACGGCTGCCTGGTCTTCGACGAGGCGCACAAGTCGAAGAACCTGCACCCGGACGAGGCCGAGATCGACGGCGAAGGCGACGACGGAGGCGGCGCGAACCTCAACGACGACGACGCCGGCGCCGACGCCGACGAGCCCTCGAAAAGGAAGAAGAAGCCCAAGAGCACCAAGACGGCGCGCGTGATCAACCTGATCCAGGCAGAGATGCCCAACGCCCGCGTGATGTACTGCTCGGCCACCGGCATCTCCGAGGTGCGCAACGCAGGATATTTGCGCCGCCTGGGCCTCTGGGGCCCCGGGACCGCGTTCGCCAACTTCCCCGATTTCGTCTCTCGCGTCGCACCGCGCTCGGTGGGATTCCTCGAGCTCCTCTCGATGTCGATGAAGCAGGAGGGGGCGTTCGTGGCCCGCGGGCTCGGCTTTCGCGGGGCCGAGTTCGAGCGGCTGCTGTGCCCGGTGACCGAGGCCAGGGTCCGGCGCTGGAACGAGAGCTCGCGGCTCTGGGAGCGGCTCTGGGAGCTCGACGAGGGCGACGGGATGCTTCCGGGCGCGTTCAGGTCGATGTACTTTGGCGCCATGCTTCGCTTCTACCGCTCTTTGCTCGTGAGCGAGAAGCAGGAGGCCGTGGCGAGGGCCGCGATGCACGCGCGCGACGTCGAGGGGATGAGCGTCGTCATCGGCATCCAGAGCACAGGTTAGAGAGATAGTTTGTTTTTTTGAGAGCGAGAGGAGAGCGAGAAGAGAGGGCGCGAGAAAAACTAACGAGAAAACAAAACTCGCTCATTTTCTTCTTCTTCTCTTACTCTCTCTCTCTCTCTCGACCTGGAAATTTCCCATCCAACAGGCGAAGCTGCTGCTACTAAGCGTGGCTACACGATCGGCCAGGGAATGGTGCGTGCTTGTAGGGGTTCGGAGTTTTTTTGTTTTTCTTTGGAGAAAAATGAAAAAAACTCACTTCCCACCCCCTCTCCTCGAACTCTTAATTCTCAAAAACGCTCACAAACAAATTCAGAACGAGTTCACCTCGACGTGCCGCGACACGATGCTCACCTTCATCTCTAGCGTGCAGGAGCAGGGCGGGGGCATGTTTTTGAACGGAGAGGGTGGAGACGACGACGGCGACGACGGCGGCGACGACGGCGACGACGGCGGCGGAAGCGCCGGCGGGAGCGACGACGAGAACTTCCGCTCTTGCTCTTCCGAGGGAGAGGCAGTCAAGCAGGAGAGGTTTCACACCGCTGCTGGTGACGGGAGCGTCATAGTCCTGTCCGACACCGACAACGACGACGGCGTCAAGGTCGAGGGCGGCGGCGGCGACGTCAAGATGGAGGCGTCGGCGGCGGCGGCAGAGGCAGCGGCGGCGGCAGAGGCGGCGGCGCGAATCGAGGTCAAGTCCGAGGCAGGCGCCGGTGTCAAGCCAGAACAGGCTTGGGACGCTGCTGCTGCGCCTGCTGCTGCCACTGCGCCTGCTGCAGCTGCTGGAGGAGGGAGGCGCTTGCCCTCTTCGATGATGCAGGCCCTCCCTGCTGCCGCCGCTGCCGCTGCCGCTGCCGCCGCTGCCGCTGCAGCTGCCGCCTCGACCGCCGCCGCTCCCACCAGCGACAACGAAAACGCTCCGCGCTCGCCCTCGCGCTCGCGCTCACGCTCTCCTCGCGGGCCCAACCCCGACTTCTTCGAGCGCGAATCCCCTTCCGTCGCGAGGCTGAAGCAGGACATCCTCGCCGCGGACCTCCCGGCCAACCCTCTCGACGAGCTCATCGAGCTGCTCGGCGGCTCGGACGAGGTCGCCGAGATGACCGGTGAGAGCTTTCGATTTTTTCCTCCTCTTTGCCTTCCCCCCCCCCCCTTGGGGTCGAGGTCCACAAAAAAAACTCACTGGATTTCTTCAAAAAAAACAACACAGGGAGGAGGGCGCGCGTCGTCCGTGCGCGCCCCGGCAGCGGCGTCAACACGCGCTTCGTCTTCGAGGCCCGCACGCCCGAGACCGCCACGAGCGGGCTCGCCTCGCGTGCCGCCGCCGTCGCCGCCGCCGCCGCTGCCGCAGCGGCCCTCGCGGGCTCACCTCGCCTCGCCCGCCGCGGCGCGGGGCCCGGCGCCGCCGCGGCGACGCAGCAGGAGACCGAGCGTGTCAACGTTTGCGAAGCCGCGCTGTTCAACTCGGGTCAGAAGCGCGTCGCGATCATCTCCGACGCCGCCAGCGTGGGGATCAGCCTCCACGACAGCTTGACGCAGCCCGCCAACGTGCGCCGCCGCAGGGTGAGTTGTTATTCTCTCGGTGTTCGGGATCATTTTTTTTCCTGAGTTTTTCGGCGCGACGACGACGAGCTTGAAGAAACAATAGACTCACCCCCCTTTTTCCCCCTCCCCCAAAAAAATAAAAGTCGCAGGCCCACTTCACCCTCGAGCTCGCCTGGTCCGCCGAGAAGGCCATCCAGCAGCTCGGGCGCACGCACCGCTCGAACGAGGCCACCGCGCCGCGCTACTCGCTCGCGCTGACGTCCCTGGGGGGCGAGTCCCGGTTCGCGTCGGCGGTCGGGAAGCGCCTGCAGTCGATGGGCGCGCTCACCCGCGGCGACCGGAGGGCCGCGACGGGCGGCGACGGAGGCGGAGCCGGCTCAGCCTCCGCCGCGGCCCCCGCCGCCGACGGGCCGTCGATGCTCGAGTCGATCGGCGGCGGCGGCGACGCCGGCCTTGGCGACGCCGCGCTCGTCGACTCCGTCTACGGCCTCAACGCCCTCCGCGCGATGAGCGACGCGGCCCGCCTGGCCTTCAACACGTCGGCGAGGGCGATGGCCGAGGCCGCGGCCGACGCGACGGGGAAGCGCGCCGCGGAGGCCGTCGAGGCGCTGCTGCCGCCGACGGTCGAGCTCCGCGCGGTCGCCGCGGGCGTCGCGACGGCGCTCGAGCACCTGCCGGCGTCGCTGCGCGACTCGGACCGCTGCATCGGCCTGCTACTCGAGGCCGCGGGGGAGCCCGGCGGCGGGAGGAGCCCGGCCAGCAGCGGCGAGGTGCGCATCTTGGCGGCCAGGCGCCTGCTCGAGGTGACGGCGGAGGCCTTGCATTCCATGGACCTGGGGGAGATCGGGTCCGACGCGTCGATGCCCGGCTTCGCGCCGAGGCAGCCGCAGCCGGGCGTCTCGAAGACGAAGGCCGCGGCTGCGAACGGCGTGAAGAAGTTCCTCAACCGGCTGCTGGCCAAGACGATCGAGGTGCAGGTCGTCGTGTTCGCGTTCTTCATGGCCTGCTTGGAGGCCAAGATCGCGATGGCCAAGGTGAGAGAGAGCGAGAGGGGGGAGCGGAGTTTTGAGTTGCAACGTGCGCGGTCGGATTCGATGTCTTTTTTTTCTCACCCTCTTTCCTCTTTCTTTTTCGCTCACCTTGCACCTTCCGTCTCCACTCTCTCTTCCAACCTCAAAACCAAAAAACAACAGCGCGCCGGGACGTTCGACCCCGGCGTCTCGAAGCTCGTGGGCACCCTCGTCCCCGAGTCGGAGTCGTCGTTCGGCGCCGTTGTTGCCGGCCGCGCCGCCGAGACGACCGACGCCGCCGCGGCCAATGCCGCCGCGGCTGCCGCGCCCGACGAGCTCTTCCGCCTGCTATGGCGCGAGCGCCAGCCCCCGCACCGCGAGCTCCGCTTCGTCGAGCTCAGGATCGATCGCGGCGTCTCCTTCGAGGCCGCGATGGCGAGGCTCCGCGCGCAGCTGCCCAAGCCGCACCCGCGCGCCAGGACCGGCTTCTTCGTCTCGAGGAACCGCATCATCGGGCCGCACTTCGCGGTGCTGTTGGCTCTGGTCCGCGGGTACAGCGCGCCCGTGGGCGCCGCCGCGGCGGCAGCTGAAGCCGCGGACGCCGCCGTTGCCGCCTCTGAGAACGAGGAGGAGGAGGAGGAGGAGGAGGAGGAGGAGGAAGAAGCCGCCGCCGCCGCTCCAGATGCTGTCGCCGCTCCAGCCGCTCCTGCCGGGCTGCAAGTCGTCGGCGCAGGCGCCAACAACTTCTACTCCGCGGACCAGCAGCACCAGCACCGCCTCCAGCGCCAACAGGCGGTAGCAGGCACCGGCGGCGGGACCGCGACGCCCGCCGCCTCCCTCCGCCCCCCGCCCTCCAAGTACCTCGTCGTCCGCCCCAACACGGGCGTGTCGGCGCCGGCGTTCGACCTGCCCCTCGAGGACCTGCTGCGCATCTACGAGCCCGTGCCTCCCCAGGTCGCGGAGCACTACTGGAGGCAGACGTACGAGAGGACGGAGCGCGGGTGTGCGCACGGGCCGGGAGGGTGCAAGGTGCCCAACTGCACCAACGGGACCAGGTGAGCAGTTTTTTTTTGTTCGAGAGAGAGAGAGAGAGGGAAGAGAGAGAAGAAGAAAAAAAAAGAAAAAAAAAGAAGCGGCTCACATCGACGACTTTTTCTTTTCCCTTCCCCCAAAACTCAACGAAACGCAACAGGATGAGAAACGTGTGCGTGCTCTCCGGGGCCGTCGTCAGGCTCTGGCGCGTCATCTCCGGGGTCGTGGGGGACGAGGGAGGCGGGCCCGATGCGCTGAGGACCGTGCGCGCGACGGTGCCTGCCGCCGAGGGCGGCAGCGGCGGCGGCGGCGACGCCGCTTCCTCCGCTCTCGCCTCTTCTTCTGCCGCTTCTTCGCCTCCTGCTTCGCGCACCATCGTCGGCGTCCGCTTCCCGGCCGAAATCATCCCGCGGCTGAGGCTGGCGCTCGAGCGCCCCGACCGCGGAGAGATGGGCAGCGACGACGGCGGCAGAGGAGCAGGAGGAGCAGGAGGAGTTCTCGACGGCCCCTACGACGACGAGGAAGATGATGACTACTGCGACGACGACGACGACGAGGATGACGAGGACGACGATGCCGACGACGACGGTCCTCCTCGTCACCGCCGCCGCCGCCGCGGAAACGGCGCTGCTGCTGCCGCTGCGGCAGCTCGCCGCCCGAGCGTCGCCGGCGGCGCCCCGCCCCCGCCGCCCGAGCAGCCGGCGCCTGTCAACCGCGCGCGCCTGACGAAGCTGACGCAGCCGCCGCGCACGATCGCAGGGATGTTCGCCGCGGCCGCGGGTGGAGGAGGAGGAGGCAAAGGAGGCAAAGGCCGCGGCGGCGGCGGCGGCGGCGGCGGAGCAAAGGGCTTCACTGTCAGCGGTTCCGGCTTCAGCGTCAGCGGCGCCGGCTTTGGCTTTGGCGGCGGCGGAGCCCCCCCCTCCGCGGTTGAGCTGCGCAAGCGCAAGCGCGAGGAGGAGGCGATCGAAGCCGTCATGACGGTCACGATGTGTTCCTACGCCATCGCACATCAGGCTGTGAGGCTCGCCGGCGGGGACACGGGAAGGGCGGCGGTGATGGTCCTCGAGAAAGAGGTCGGACCGCAGCAGTGAGGAAGTGGAGGCCTGTTTTTTTTTGTTTCCTTTTGTTTTTCTTCTTCTTCTTCCGCAGCAGCAGCAGCAGCTTTTTCGCTCTTTTACTTGCCCTCCCTGAACTTGTCTGACACACCAGAACTCAAAGAAACGCAAAGAAACGCATTTTCTAGTCCTCAGATTCACACGCTTTTGCAATGAAAAAACGAGAAATTTGATGATAGAGAGGAGAAAAAGAGGAAAGAGAGAGGGAAAAAAAAAATCTCTCTCTCTTTCACCACCTGCATAAACGATCAAGTAGACCCAAAAATCCCAAAACTGACGCAAAGAATGAGGTGGGGCGTGCCGGAAGTAAGGGAAGTGGGAGAGCGGTTGAGTTCAACGTTTGATGCCCACATCAAAGACGTTGTCCCCTCTCCTTTTCTCTCTCTCTCGGTCGCGCCCTCTCTCTCGGTCCCGTAGCTCAGCTGGTTAGAGCGTGGTACTAATAATGCCAAGGCCGGCGGTTCGATCCCGTCCGGGACCACTTTTTTTTTCTTTTGTCCTGGGGGGGTGGCGGGCGCGGCGGCGGCGGTGGTCGGGGAGGTTTGAAAGGAGTAAAGAGGGAGGCGAACGAGAGTCGAGGCAACGGGTCGCTTTTGTCACTTTTTTTTTTGGTCCCGCTCGACTGGGTCGTCCACGATCAGTCCAATCGGCATCGGCTCTCCGGGAGGTCGCGGGACCTCTTCTACGCATTCCAACCTCCCGCGGCGAGCCCATTTTTGCGCCGCGAGCGCACGAGGGCAAAAGCCAAGATGCTCCGAGCTCGAATACCGCCCGGCGGAGGCGCCAATGGGTGGCGTCGATTCCTCGCTTCCATCGGCGGCGGCGGTAGCGGCGACGCCGGCAGCAGCGGCCTCAGCGGCAACCTCCCAAGCGACCTCGCCCGCCGCCGCGCCCTGGCCCTCTCCCTGTGGCGCGACTACCTCTGCCTGCTGGAGCGACTCAGCCCGGAGGACGCCTCGAAGCGCAAAGTTTCAGCAGCGGCGGAGATCCGGGGCTGGAACGAGGAGGAGAAAGGAGAGAGAGGAGAAGAGCGGCAGCAAAAGGAGGAGGACGAGGAGAAGAAGCCTCTCGCCCCGGACCCGGACGCCGGGGTCAAGAGGCTGATGGCCGCCGTCTCCTTCCTGCGCGCGACGACCCCGAGGGGCGCAGGTGACAGGAAGAGGCTGTCCGGCGGCGGCGGCGGCGGCGGCGTCTTCGTCGTCCGTAAGGGCGAGCTCGTGCGCGTCGAGGGAGCAGGAGGAGGAGGGGCAGGAGGGGCAGAAGAGGAAGGGCCGAGCTCCTCCTCGACGAGGTCGACGCAGGCTGGCAAGCTCAGCCCAGACGAGGCCTTCCGGAAGCACCGCGATCTGATGCGGCGGCAGTTTTACGGGCGCGAGCCTCCGAGGGGGGCGCAGGGGAGGTTTTGATGACGGGACGAGTGTAAGAACAGTCAGCTTGTAGAGTAGCTTGCGAAGAGAAGAAGAACAAGAAAGGACCAATGAGAAACAAAAAAAAGATGAGACTCTCTTGTTTATCGCTGCTTGTAAAGTTTTTCCCCACGCGAAGTTACAACAACCGCTCACTCAGCAACAAAAAGAAAGAGTCTGCTACGAGAGGGTCTTCCGCTGCTCTCCCAGCGCTCACTCATCTCTCCGTCTTTCTCTCTCTCCTCTCTTTCGTCGCCGGCCTCTTCGCTCCTCTTCTTCCTCCCTCTCCTTTTTCCTCCCCACTCTCATCAGCACCCCCCCTACGGCTGCAGCTCGTCCTCCAGCTGGTCGTAGGTGAACGTAAAGTCCTGCTTCAGCCTGTAGCACCACCCGGCCGAGGCGTCGTCGTGGACGACGTTGTAGTCGAAGTAGACGAAGGTGCCCCGCTCGAACTCAGCGCCGGCGGCCCTGGGCTCCTCGTGCCTCTGGAACCAGGCGCCGTGCGCCTTGTGGTACCGCCATGACTGGCGCTTGAGCTCCCTGGCGGCCAGGTACTGCTGGTGGGTCCCGGGCTGGTGGTAGAACGCGAAGAAGAGCGCCTCGGTGTCGAGGCGCTCGAAGAGGGCCGGGTTGTCGAGGACCGGGAGCCGCGTCGCCGGGTACGAGGCCGGGACGACGATGGGCCCGCCTGAAGAGGCAGCTCCGCCGTCGCCGCTGGCGGAGGGGGACGTCGGCGACGAGGCGGAGCCGTCTGCAGATCCTGCCTTCCCGCCGTCGCCGTTGAGCGCCCTCCTCCGCGGCGGGATCCGCGACCACGACGAGTCGGCCGGCGTCGGGATCGAGCGCGGCGCGCAGGCCGTGAGCAGCGACTGGAGCACCGCGGGGGGCGCGGAGGGGACGATCGGGGACGGAGTCGACGAGGTCGGAGGGGGCTGCTGCTGCTGCTGCTGCTGCTGCTGTGGGGCTGCAGTGGCGGCGGAGGAGGAAGACGACGAAGACGGCTTTGGTGTTGCCGCCGCCGCCGTCGTTGCCGCCGCCGGCGCCGAAGCGGGAGCCGCTCCCGTCAAAGGTCCGTTTGCAGTGGCGCCGACCGCGGCCCTCGCTCCTCCGCCCCCGGCAGAGCTCGCGCGGGGGGTGCCGCTGGCGCTCCCAGGGCCTCCTGCCGCCCCTCCCTCCTCCCCTCCCTTGCGGGCAGAGGCCGCGGCGGCGGCCGCCGCCGTCGCTGCGGCGATCCCGGCCCAAGGCGCCGCCGTCCTCGGCGGCGGCGGCGGCGCGGCAGCAGCAGAAGCAGCGGGGGCAGCAGCAGAAGCAGTCCCGGCCGCCAGAGGGCCCGGGGCGTCGAGCCCGCCTTTCCTCGAGACCGCAGGAGAAGAAGGCAGCTCGGTGCCAGAGGTTGAGGGCCTTCGGACCACGGTCGTCTTTGAGGAAGCGTCGTCGTCGTCGTCCTTGGTCACGCCGCGGATGACGCCCGAGGCCGCGAGCTGCTGCTTGGCCGCGGCGGCCACGGCGGCGGCCTTGGACGCAGCTGCAGCAGACGCGGAAGCAGCCGACGACGAAGCGCCGCCGCCAACGCTGCCTCCGCCCGCGGCGGAGCCGGAGGATCCCGCGGTGGCCAGCGACGAGGAGGACGCGCCGCCGCCCTTGTCGTCGCCCTTGTGTGCCTTGAGCGCGACGGCAGAGGGCACCAGCGGCAGCGCCGCCTCCACGGCGTCGAGCCTCTCCAGCAGCCCCTCGTACAGGTCGTCGGGCTCCGAGAACTCGTCCGGGGTCATCGTCGCCGAGGCCCGGTCCGCGGCCTCCTCGCTGCCGCCCTGGTTGCGTGCGAGGTAGTCGTCGACGAGCTCGCGGACGCCCTCGACGTCCTCGACCTCGATGGCCTCGTTGTCGAGCAGCCGCAGCAGCTGCTCGAGCCTCGCGACGTGCGCCCTGTGCCTGTCCGCGGAGGCCTCCAGGTGAGTCACCCGCGGCGGGATCGCCTTCGCTTTCCCCCGCCTGCCGCCGCCCCCGCCGCCGCCTCCCTTCGAGTCCCCGCCGCCGCCGACGCCGCTCCCGCCGCCGAGGCTCTCGACCTCGGCCTCGAACGCCTCGCACTCCTCCTCGAGCGTGCTGACAGTCGCCGTGATCCAGTCCCGCGCGTCGTTGCGCCTCGCCTGGGCCGGGTCCACCTTGGTCGCCTGCAGGCTCAGGCCCTCCTTCGAAAAGGTCTTGGTCTTGGACTCGCGCTCGCAGACCTTGAAGCGCTCCATCTGCCGCTCGACGGCCTTGCGCGCCGCTAGCAGGTCGGTCTTGTCCTTGACCTCGCTGCCCGAGATCCAGTTCTTGATCTGGTCGCGGCACTTTTGGAGCTTTTTGAGCTCCTTCTTGAGGTCGGCCTCGTTCTTCTCCTTGAGCGCGGCTTGGTCCGGGTCGTAGACCTGGAGAGAGAGAGGACGGGGGTTGGCGGGGGAGTGAGTTAAGAGAGAGGAGAGAGGAAAACGAGGCGAGAAAAGAGAACGGCGGCGGGGACGAAGCGGGCGAGATCGCCAACTTTTCTTTTTTCTTCGTCAGGATCCCGCGCCTTTCAGCTCCTGCTCAGGCTTCTACTGCCCAAACTTCCGACGGTCGCCGATAAGAAACGGTCTTCTGTCTCGTAATTGCGGGAGGAAAGAGCGAGCCGAGTTTCGGAACGGAGCCAACGCGCGTGCGAAAAAAAGCAAGACGACGACGCCCGCTCTCGCTTTCCTTCGAAGCCAATGGAGAACCTCGCCGGTCCCTCTCTCCCTCTCCCTCGTCTCATCAAGACGCCCTGTCGCGCGCCACCACAAGCTCAAGGGCCCACCTTGTCCCATATCTGGTCGAACTCATCGCATCCCTCGTTGATGCGCTTGATCGTGCGCTCGATCTCCTGCTGGAGCTTGCGGGACGCGGCCATGGCGATACGGCGACGTCGCTCAAAGGAGACAGACGCCGGGAGTTCTTCCCTCTCGTTTCCGTTCCCCCTCTCTCTGTCTGCCTTTGAGTGAACTAAGCACGGGAGAGAGGCCTCCTCGTCGCGAGAACGTCCGGTCTAGAGGGAGGAGGAGAGGGCTCCTATCTACAGAGAGGGGGAAGAGAGGGGGAAAAACAAGAAGAATCGGAAAAAAAATGAAACGAATCGAAGCCTTTGAGAGACTCAGAGACGACGGGAAAAAAAAAAACGGAACGCCTGTCTCTTCCTAGAGCACGCTTTCTCTTGTCCCTCCCTTTCTCTCGAACGACATGCACGACCCGAGCGCGGGCTCAATACCGCCGCTCCCCCTACCTCCTCGTGTGCAGCAGCAGCAGCAGCATGCCTGGGGCGCAGGAGGCGGAGATAGAGAAGAGATGAATGTTGACGACGCGACAACGGCGACGATGCATGCAGGCGCCTCGGGCCGCGCCTCTTCTCACGAGAAGGCTGCGCCTCTAAACTTTCAGCAGCAGCAGCAGCAGCATCAATCAGCAGGTGAGAAAGACGCGGCTTCCATGGCGCAATGCGGCGCATAATCGGCCTACAAGAGGGCCGTTTTGTCGATGACGAAAGGCGTCTTTTCAATGGCGCGTCGCTCTTGGTCATTTTTTTCTTTTCAAAGCTCTCTTCTTCGCCCTCTTCCACTCGCGCATTGCGCGGAATTGCAGCACTGAGGCCTGAAAGACGAGCAACTCTTTTGAACGAGAGAAAGGAAAGTACGAAAAGCGCACGTACAAGCCACGAAAACGCGCTTCCAAAAGAGAGGGTTTCGAAAAACGTTTCGGCTGTCGTTTTCTTCTTCTTCCTCAACGACCTCGACCTTCTTCTTCTTCCCTCTGTTCTCCACCACCACCACCACCACCACCAACAACAACAACAACAACAGCGCCTCCTCCTCCTCCTCCTCTCCCCTTTCCGCCTTCGTTCGCCCCCTCGTCCCTGCCCCGCTCCGGGCTCGACTCCGGGGATGTCGTCTGCCTCTCCGACGCGGGCTCCCCCTTCGCCGCCGTGCCTCTGAACGGCGCCTCTGAACGAAGCGGCGGCGGCTTCCGGCGGCGACAACGCGGCGCTTCAAACCACAACAACAGCGCCTCGGCCGTCGTCGACAGGCTCCTGCAGGTCGACGGAGAAGACCCCTCCTCCTCCTCAAACGGCAACTCCTCTGCCGACGAGGACGCAGGGCCGGGGGTGCACTTTGTCCTCGAGAAAGTCGTCGGGGAGGGCGCGAGAAACGAAAGCAGGTGTTCGTCCTCCTCTTCCTCTTCCTCCTCTCATGCTCCTTTGCACGCCTCCTCGCTCTTGGAGGTCGTGCGCCAGGGCGACTTCTATGGCTTCCGCTCCTCCGTGGCCTCGGGAAGGTTCCTGCAGGCGAGGAGGAAGGGCGTCGTCCGCAGCAGCGGCGGCGGCGGCGGCGCCGAGCAGTGGCACGGAGGGCGGGACCCCCCGACCTCGTCCTCCCCGTCCTCGTCCCCCCCCTCCTCCTCCTCCTCCTTTCACGGCCGCCTCGCCTTCTTCAACCCCCACTTTGGCATCACCGAGCAGTGGGAGCTCGTCGCCGGGATGCCCAGGGGGCCCTGGACGGCCGCGAGGCTCGGGTTCAGGAACCGGAGGTTCCCGCAGGTCGCCTTTTCGGCCGACGTCGAGAGGGTCGGGACCGCCACCGAGGGCCCGAGCGCCGCCCCTTTCGCTTCCGCTTCCGCTTCCGGTTCCGGTTCCGCCGCCGCAGAAGCAGCGGCGGCAGCTCCGCACAGGCCACCTCCTGCTGCTGCTGTTGCCGCTTCTACCGCTCCTTCCGCCGCCGCCGCGACCTCCCAGCAGCAGCCGCGACACCACTTCCCGGCGTCCTCCTCGCTCCACGGCGGCGGCGGCAACCCGCGCTTTGCCGCCAAGATCGTCGCGCAGGAGTGGTCGAGCTTCCTCGGCCGCGAGCGCGCCGCGCGCGCCCAGCTCGACGCGCGCGCCGGCGAGCTCCTCGCCGAGTCCGCCGCCCTGAAGAGCTGGACGATCGGGCAGATGGGCGCGCTGCGGGCCGAGCTCGCGGAGGAGCTGTGCGCGCTGGCCGACGAGCTCGCCGAGGCCGAGAGGCAGGCAGACGCCGCCGAGGCCAGGGGCACCGCCGCCGCGGGCGCGCTCGCGGCCGCGAGGGCGGCCGCGGCCGAGCGCCACGCCGCCGCCGCCGCCGCGGCCCGCGCGAGGCGCGTCGTCGCCGTCCTCAGGGCCAGGGTCGCCCGGCGCAGGGCGCTCGATCGCGCCGCGGACGTCCTCGCCGCGAGGGCCGCGAGGGCCGGGGCCTCGTCGGTCCTGGGGGCCTGGCGCGCGGCGACGGCGGCGTCGGCGGCGCTGCGCGCCGCCGGGTGCCGCGGCGTCGTCCGGAGGGCCGAGAGGCTCGCCAGGCTCGCCTTCGCCGAGTGGAGGGAGCGGACCGAGGCCGCGGCCGCCCGGAGGAGGGCGGCGTTCGACCACGGGGCCTCGAGGGAGCGGCTGCTGCTCTCGCGGACGCTCGCGAGCTGGAGGCGCCAGGCGGCGCTCTCCGCGGCGGCGGCCTCGCACGCCGTCGTCCAGAAGGCGCACGCGGCGGCGCTGGCCCGGCGGGCGCTCTCGACCTGGAAGGCCAACGCCATCTCCGGCGCCCGACAGCGCTCCCGCTTCGTGGTCTTTGTCGACGCCGCGGCGGACCGGCGCGCCCTGGCGGCCCTGCGCGCCTGGAGGGCTGAGGCGGGCTGGCGGGCGCGCTCCAGGAGGATCGTCGAGGGCAAGGGGGTCGTCCGCGCCCGCGCGACGGCGAGGGAGGTCGTCGGGGCCTGGTCCGCGCTGGCCCGCGCCGCCGCGGCCTCCAGGCAGGCCGCCGCCGAGGCGCTGAAGGCCTCGGCGCGCAAGACGCAGCGCGGCGTCCTGCGCGCCTGGGCGCGCGCGGCCTCGGACGCCGCCGCGGCGCGCGACGCCGAGGCGACGCTCCGCGCCGCGAGGGCCGAGAAGCTCGCGCGCTGGGCCGTCGGCCGCTGGCGCGCCCGCATCGCCGCGAGGAAGGAGGCGTCCGCGAGGCTGCGGAGGGCCTTTGCCCTGGACGGGCACCGCCACCTCGGCGCCTGGAGGGAGCTGACGGCGGTGCGGAGGCAGGCGCGGCTCGTCGCGGCCGACGCCGCGCGGGTCAGGGCGCTCAAGGCGGCGCGGGCGTGCCTCCAGGGGTGGGCCAGGGAGGGCGCGCGGCGCAGGGAGGCCCGCAGGAAGCTCTCCGAGTCGGTCCGCGGGAGGCTGCTGCGGGACGGGGCCGGCGCGACGCTGCCCCCGCCGCCGACGGGCGACGACGGGCGCGACTGGGGCCGGGCCAGAGGCGCCGCGGTGCTGCTCGCGTGGCGCCGCGCGGCCGCCGACGCCCGCGTCTCGCGCGCCGCGGCCTCCTCCGCGGCGGGGTCGACGCTCCTGCGCCGCACCCTCCGCGGGTGGAAGCGCTCCGTCGACGACTCCGCGGACTTCAGGGCCCGCGCGGCCGACCTGGCGAGGCTGCGCATCGCCAACGCGCAGAGGGCGGCGCTCAGGGGGTGGGGCAGGGCCGCGGCCGGGGCCGCGGGGGCCCGCCGGCGTGTCGCGAGGTGCGTCGCGGCGCAGCGGGCCGCGCGCGACGCGCTCGCCTCGAGGTACTGGGACGCGCTCGACTCGGACGTGGCGGGACTGATCGAGACGCTGTACTCGAGCATGCGGGTCGGCGAGGAGGAGGGCGCCGGAGGAGGAGGACGGGGAGCACGAGGAGACGAGAACGCAAAGCCGGCGGCGGGGGGGGGGCAGGAAGAGAGCTGGCTCTCTCGCGCGGCGGCCAACGCTGCCGCGGCCGCCGACGCCGCCGCCGACGCCGCCGCCGCGGCGGCGACGACGACGCCGAAAAACGCAACCGCCTCTTCCTCGCCGCAGCACGTCGTCGCCGCGACGCTGGCCAGGCTCGCGAGCCACAGGGCCGCGGCCGTGATGGCGAGCGTCTCCGGGGGGGGGCCCTCTCCGAAGCCGTCGGTCGGCTACGGCTCCCGGGCCGCGAGAGCCGCCGCCGCAGCTCCGTCGCCGGCCCCGCCGCCTCGGAGGAGGATGACCATGGACGCGACGCCGCCTCCGCCCGCCGCCTCGGCGCTCTGGGCCGCCTTTGGCGTCGACCACGGGCCGCACGAAGAGGCTTCGTCTCCCGCGGCAGCAGCTCCAGCGGCTCCAGAGGCAGCGGCTCCTTCCCCTCAGATCGTGCCCCCCTCGACAGAGTGGGGCGACGTCGAGGGGCTGCTGCTGGGGTCGAGGGGTCGGAGCAGCTCGTCGGTGGCGGCGGAGCACGCCGCGGTGAGGGCGGTGGAGCTCGACGCCGTCGCGGCTGCTCCTGCTCCCGCGCCTCCTTCTTCGCGGATCCCCAAGCCCCCCTCTCAGCCTGCGGGCCGCTCCCCTCTGACGGCCCTGGCGATGCGGAACGCGGCCTTTGCCGCCTCGGCTGCCGCAGCCGTTGCCGCCCCTTGCGCGGCGAGCAGCAAGCAGCAGCAGCAGCAGCGGCGGCGAGGCGACATCGGCGGCACCGACCCGTCGCCGGCGAGAGCCGCCGCTCTGGCCAACGCCGGGCGCGTGCTCACTGCCGCGGCCAAGCTCTCTTCCTCTTCTTCGAATCCCACGTTTTCCAGCGTTTGAAACGTTTCGATAAAGGGGAGGGAGAGAAAGAGATTGACGAATGACTTTGTAAAAAAACGATCATCGATTTCGTTAAATATTTTCAAGTTTTTTTTACTTCCTCTTCTTCTTCTTGCCGGCCTTTGAGCTCCTTTGCCGAGGCGGATCGCCTCCTCCTCCTCCTGCTCCTCCTCCTCCTCCGGCGGGAGCCATCTCCCTCAGGATCCCAACCTCGTCCCTCGCCTCCTCTTCCCGCCCCGCCGCCCGCAGCGCCGCGACCAGCGCCCGCCGCGCCGCAACTGACAAGGCGTCGATCTCCAGGGCGGAGCGGAAGGCCTCGATCGCCTCCTCGACCCGCGTCGTCGCGGAGGAGGAGGTCGCGACGAGCGCGTTGCCGAGCCCTTCGAAGGCCTCGGCGCAGGGCGGGTCCGCCAGAGACGCGGCGCGCCCGAAGGCCTCGAGCGCTGCGCCGTGGCGCTCGCTCGCCGCGGCCTTCCTCCCGGCGTCGAGGTCGGCCGCCGCCGCGCGCCAGCGAGCCGCCGCGGAGGCGGCGGCCCCCGCAGCCGCTCCTCCTCCCCCTCCTCTCGCCGATACGGACGCGGCGCGAGAGGCGGCCCTCAGGAGGTCGCCCGCCGCTGCGGAGGCGCGGGCGGAGGCCAGCACGAGATCCGGCGGGGGGTTCGCAGAAGTCGAAGTTTCGCTTCTGCCGTCGCCGTCCCTGTCCCTCTCCTTCTCTCTCCTCTTCTCGTACCTCCGGAGCGCCCTCTCGAGCCTCCTGGCAGCCGCCGAGGCGTCGCCCGCGGCGGCCTCTGCGCCGGCAAGGGCCACGGCCTCGAGGTCGTCCGCGGTGAGTTTGTAAGAAGAGGAAGGAGGGGAGGGAGCTGCTTCCCGTCTGAGAGAGGCAGCCGCGGGTTCGTCTTCTTCTTCTTCTTCTTCTTCTTCTTCTCCTTCTTTCGCTTGCTCCTCTGGTCGCTCAGGGGGGACCGCTTCTTCTTCCTCGTCTGCTCCTCCTTCGTCTTCCCTCACTTCTCCCTCTTCCCTCTCTTCTTCTTCCTCCTTCTCCCCATCATCATCATCTTCTTCTCCACCTCCTTCGCTCTCCTCCTCTCCTTCTCCGTCGAGCCTCCGCAGCTCCCTCGCCAGGACCGAAAACTTCTCCCTCAGCCCGGGCCGCTCCCTCGAGATCCACGCCAGGCTCTCCGCCGCCACCCGCCGCCTCTCCGCGTCCGTCGCCTTGACCGACCCCGTCGTCAGCTCCTCCTCGCACAGGAAGGACAGGAAGCCCTTCAGGATGGTCGACACGGACCAGCCCGGCGACCACAGCTCCGGGTGGAACTCCGACATCGAGCAGCAGATCGAGACGCCGGTCGCGAAGCGGCCAGAGGGCGTGACCATGGAGAGCGCCGGGGCCTTGTAGGGGTAGTCGGACGGGAAGCGGACCTTGCCGACGTACCAGCCGCCGGCGTAGGGGGTGTCGGGCGGGCCCTGCATGAGGAAGAGCCAGGCTGGATGTTTTTTTGTGTGTGTGTGTGGGGGGGTCACAGCGCATCAGAGAGGTGGGGACAAAGAAGAAAAAGACGAGAGAGGAAAAAAAACTCTCTCTCTCTCTCTTTCTTTCTTTCTCTCTTTTTCAAACAAAGGAGAACACCACCAACTCACTGGTGATATCATTGTCGTCGACGTAGATCTCCGGGATGAATGGCGGAGGGGACTCCATAAACGCCTTCATTTCCTTCTTAAGTCTAAAAAAAGGGTTTTGAGTGTTTGTTGTTGTTGTTTGGGTCGAAGAAAAAGGTATGAGAGGCAAGGGGGGAAAAAACACGACGCCATCATCGCATCCGTTTCCGCGTCGTGGCACGCGCTTCTCTAGGCGTCTTCTCCCCATTCCACTGCATCTACGACGTACTTTATGACGCATACTTTCGACGGCGCCATTAAAAGAGGCTTCTGTCAACGCAGGGCGCGAGAAAACACAAGGGAAGAAAAATCTCTGCCGACAAAGGAGATCGACGGCGAGACAGAGAAAGTGGGAGAGGAGAGAGACTGCGAAAACTGGGAAACGAAGAAACTGAATTTTCATTCACACGACCCCCACAACCCCCTCTCTCTGTCTCTCTCCCCCCCTCTCTCTTTCTCTCTCTCTCTCTCTCTCTCTCTCTCTCTCTCTCTCTCTCCCTCTCTCTCTTTCTCCATCTCCTCCGCGCGCCCGCGCTCTCTGTTCTCTCTCTATCTCTCTCCTCCGCGCGCCCGCGCTCTCTGTTCTCTCTCTCTCTCCCTCCCTTTCCCTTTCGAAAAAAACTAGTAATAGTCATGATTTTGAGAATCCATCTATAGCCTGTTTGTTTTTCTGTTTTTTGAGTTCCCGTTTCTTCTCCTTTTGTTTTTCCTCCTCCTCTCTTTCTTCTTCTTCCTCTCTGAAGACATTCACTTCTTCTCCGCGGGGAGCTTCGTCGGGCTCGGAGGCGCGCCCGAGCCATCGGGGCTCGGGGCCTTGAACGCGAACGGAGAGCCCGGGCTCCTCGCCGCTCCCCCGCCGGCGCCGGCGGGGGGGGCTCCTCCGGTCAGGGCCGAGGCCCCGGCCGCGCCCCACTCGCGGAGGCTGTTCTCCCTCGCGACGACGCCGAGGCCCGAGCTGCCGACCATGGCGGCAAGGGGGGCGGCGGCGGCGGGGGTAGCGGCGGAGGAAGCGGCTGCGGCGTTGCCGGGGGCTCCGCCGACAAAGGGAGAGCTGGAGACGGCGGCGGCGGCGGTCGGCGATCGAGGGGTGTCGGCCCCTCCGTTGCCGCCGCCGTTGCCTCGTGGCAGCCTCGGCCTCGCCGGCGCGGCCGCGGCGGCGTCGAGCAGCGCCGCGTGGTCAGCGTCGATCACGACCGTGCGCTCCTCTCCTCCGGCGCGGACCTTGGCGGTCTTGGAGGGGGTCGCGCCCCCGCCGGAGCCCCCCGACGAGGAGTTTTCGGGCAGCGCGCTGGTTTTGGCGTCCCCGCCGGCGTCGCCGCCGCCGTCGCCGCCCGCCGCCGCCGTCGCGCCCGCCGCCGTCGTCGCGCCCGCCGCTGCCTGCTTCGCGAGGTCAGTCATCTGCTCGTCCGACAGGCGTGTCAGGGGCAGGCTTCCGCCGACGATGGGGGCGGCGAGGTGCGCGGCGAGCGCCGCCTGCTGCGAGGTCAGGGCGCCCGGGAGGAGGGAGCCGCCGTTGTCGCTGCCGGGCTCGGTCTCTGCAGCGCCGGTTTGCTGCTGCTGCTGCGGCGGCGGCGGCGCGCCTTCTCCTGCTCCGCCCCCGCCTCCATCGCTGCCTCCCTCGGCGGACCCGCCCTCCCCGTTCCCATTCCCGCCTCCACCTCCACCGCCAGCGGCGGCGGCGGCAGCTGCGGCCCCGGCGAAGAACCGCCCCTGGAAAAGGTGCACCAGCGCGTCGAGGTGTACCGTCACGCCGTGCCGCGTCGCCTGGAACGCTGCGTTGGCGTCGTCGATCGCGGCCTGCGCCAGGGAGCGCACGCGCTCCATGTGCGCCCCGTACTCGTCCTGGATGTACCGCACGCGCAGGCCGTGCGCGCGATCCAGCAGGGCGATCTGGCCGCAGGTGGCCTGGATCTGCGAGGCGACGGCCTCGTACTCGGCCCGCGCCTCGTACGACGAGGCGACGTCGGCCGGCGGCGGCGGCAGCGCGGGCACGGCGCCCGGCTCGGGCGGGCCGGCGTCGGCCGCGGCGCGGGCAAAGTCGCCGGCGACGAGCTCGCGGAGCCTCGAGGCGAGGCCATCAAGGTCAGTCGAGGCCGCTCCCGACGCTGCGCGCTCGTCAGCGTGCGGCGGGGGAGGGCCCCCGCCTCCGGCGGCGCGCGCCGCGAGCGCGTCCTCGGCGGCGCCAAACGCCTCGCGCACGCGGTCGCACAGAGCGCGGTACGCGTTGAGCGCCGCCATGACGTACTCCAAAACGGCCTCGAGCGCGTCCGGGTCGTGACCGTGGGCCGCGGCGAGGGCACGGGCGTCGGCGGCGAGGACGAGCGGCGAGTCCGGAGGGAGCGAATGCAAGCCGCCGTTGGCGAGCCCGGCGCCGCCGCGGGGCCCGGCCGCCGGCGCGCCAGCGCCGGCCGCGCCGGCGAGCCTCGCCGCGGCGGCGACCAGCGCCAGGAGCGTGTACTCCTGGAAGTCCGAGGGGGGCTCCCCGTCGGGCCTGCCGGCCAGCAGCACGTCGGCCGCCTGCCTCGCGAGCTCCTCGGCGGCCGGGGGCAGGCCCAGAGACCGCGCCAGCGCGGCGAGCTTGGCGTAGGCCCGGCGGGCGACGCCGCCCTCAGCGGAGAGCGGGTCGGCGATGAGGCGCATCCGCGTCTCCTGCAGGGCCCACTCTCTGGCGACCACGGGCAGCGGGACCGAGGCCAAGGGTGAGGGGGCAGTCGCGGCAGGAAGGGCCTGGTGCTGCTGCTGTTGCTGCTGCTGCTGCTGCTGCTGGTGCTGCTGCTGGAGATGCGAGTCCTGGTTGTTGGGGTCTCGTCGGCCGCGCTTTTGGTCGCCGCCGGCAGAGCCGCGCTCGTCGCCGTGGTAGCCGGCGCCGCCGTCCTCGTCGCCGCTGCTCCTGCGCCTGCGAGCAGGCGCGTGCCCCCCCCCCCGCGGGGGGCCCCCGCCGCGGGCGGCCCCGCCGCCCCGGGGAAGCCCGGCGGCCGCCGCGGCCGGCGCCGCGTCTGCGGAGGACGGAGCCGCGGGACCGCCGCCGTCGTCCCCCGGGGGCAGCCCGAAGAGGAGGCCGCCGGGCGAGCTCGCTGCCTCGGCCGCGCGCTGCGCGCTCCTGGCCTCGGCCTCGGACGCCGCGGCGGCCCGAGGGCCCAGCACGCGGGCCCACCAGGCGGAGGCCGCCGCCGGGGAGGCAAAGGCGGGAGCGGAAGGGGTGGAGGAGGAGGCCGCCGCAGCGTCTTTGCCGGCGCTTCCTCCTCCTCCTCCGCCTCCGCCGCCTCCCGCGTCGTCGTCGCCGTCGTCGTCGCCCTCGGCGGCGGCGGCGAGCTCCCTGACCCCCGCGCCCCTGGGCAACCCCGCAGGCAGGGGCACGCCCGCGCCCCTCGTCGGGGAGCAGAGCCAGTCGGCGACGGCGTCGAGCGCGGCGTCGGTGTAGTCTTCCGAGGGCGGAGGCGGCGGCGGAGGGGGAGGAGCTTCGTCCTGCTGCATCGGCTCATCGGGCTCGGCCTTTGCGGCGACAACGGGGTCGCCGCCGGCCGCGGCGACGGCGGCGGCCTCGGCGGCCGCGGCCGCCGCCGTCTCCGCCTTCGCGGCAGCCTCCGCGGCCTCCGCCGCGGCGACAGCAGCTGCTGCTGCTGCGACCGCGGAGGGCTCCTTCGCTTCTTCCTCCTCCATTGGCTTCGGGGGTTCCGCTGCGTCGGCAGCAGGAGGAACGTCGGGAGCAGGAGCAGGAGCAGGAGCCGCCGACGCCGCCGCAGCAGCAGCAGCAGCGGCGCCGGCAGCAACGTCGCCGTCGCCGCGCTCTGCCGCCGCGGCCTCCTCGGCGAACAGGCTCCCGCACGCCGCGGCCCTCAGCGCCTCCTCCAGCGCCCGCTCCCCGGCCTTGCCCTTCTTCGGGGCCGGGGCCGCCCTCGACAGCAGCGCGCTCTCGACGCTGCCCGCCAGCACGAGCCTGACGGCCGCGGGCGCCGGCCCGGCCGCGGGGCCCAGCGACCGCGCCCGCGACAGCGCGGCGGCGTCGGCCCGGCGCGACCAAGACGTGTCGAACGAGACGACGACGGTGGCGGCAGGCAGCGGGGTGCCCAGCCCCAGGGCCCTCGCGCCGGCCACCAGCAGCCAGGTCGGGTCCCGCGGGCGGTTGAAAGCGGCGACGGCGGCCTCCCTGGCCCGCGCGGAGGCCGCCGGCGACGGCGAAGAGGCCGAGGACGGAGCCGCCGCCGTCGGTGGCGGCGACCGCAGCGTCGCGACGCCGGGGCCCTCCGCCGCCGGCGGCAGCGCGTCGCGGCAGAAGGCGTCCACCGCGGCGAGCGCGCGGTCGTCCGGCGAGGCCACCAGCAGCAGGACCCGCGCCCTGCGCTCGCGCAGTCTGGGGAGTAGCCTGGCGAGGAAGCGGAGCTTGGCGGAGCCGTCCGCGGCCTCGAAGCCCGAGGGGACTCCGGGAGGAGCGGAGGGCGACGACGGATCCGCAGCAGGAGCCGGAGCAGCCCCCCCGCCGACGCCGCCGACGCCGCCGACGCCGCCGGCGGCCGCGGGCAGCGTCCCGAGCGCCGCGTGCGCCACCAGCCTCAGCTGCTCCTCGCACGCGGCCCGCAGCACCTCTGCGCGGTCGACGGCCGGCGGCGGAGCGGCGGCGGCGGCGGCGGCAGCGTCGAGCGCCGGGAGCGCCCTCGCGAGCGCGTCCCTTGCGGCCTCGACCTGCGCGGCGGTCGCCGGAACGGGCAGCTCAAGCTCGGCGGGGAGGCGCGGCGGGGGCGCGCCGAGGGCCTCGGCGCGGGAGCGGCGGAGCGTGGCCGCCTCGAGCCTGGCGGAGACCGCGGGAGGCGCGGCGGGGTCGCCGGCGGCGGTCGAGGCCGGCGGTCCCCCGACGAGCGACGCCGCGAGCCCGTCAAACTCGCCGGGCCAGAGGAACTCCGCCGCGGCGCCGCGCTCGGGCGCCGGCGAGCCCTCCCACGGCCTGCGCGCCAGCACGAGCCTCGACGCCCGCGACGCCAGACCCAGACCCGCCGCGGCGGCCGCGCCGCGCGCGAGGGCCTTGCGGGCCCCGCTCCTCGCGTCCAGGACCACCAGCGACCACGGAACCTCCGAGAGGGGCCCGCGCTCGGCGGCGACGGCGTCGAAGGTCGCGAGCACGACGTCAGCGAAGGGAACGCGAGAGGAGGAAGAGGAAGATCTCAGCGTCGGAGGCTTGAACGTCGACCGGCCGTCGAGCGCGTCGGCCGGCGCCCACAGCTCGTGGTCGACGACGGCCCTCCTCGCCGCCGGGGATCCCGCGAGCCTCGCCACGGGGGCCGGGGGCGCGGCCGCGATCGCGGAAGGGGAGGAAGAAGAGCGTGACGCCAAAGAGGGGTCGGTCATCGAGGCGACGATGGCCGGGGGGCCGAACGCGGCGACGTCAGCCGCCCACCCGGCCAGCGCCGCGCTGGCGCAGACGACGAGCGTCGGGCCCGTCGTTCCGGCGTCGCCGCGCAGCACCGCGCTCCACCCGGCCGCCGTCGCGGCCCTGCCCAGCCCTGCGTCGTCGGCGAGGGCAGATGCGCGCTGGCCCTCGGCCCAGCGGGAGCGGAGCCAGCGCAGGGCCTTGACCTGGTGCGGCAGCAGCGAGGGAGGCGGCGCGCTCAGGGCGCTTCCGCCAGCGCCGCCGAGTCCCGACGCGCCTCCGCCTCCGCCTCCTCTCCTCGGGGCCGGGAGCCACGCTGGGGGCCAGTCGAGAGGGGGCAGGTTGGCGGAGCCGCCGCCCTCGCCCCCCTCGGCGGCGGAGGAGGAGGGGGCGAGGAGGTGCTTGCGCCTCGCCTCGGCGGCAGCGGCGGCCGCGGGCGAGGCGCGCGCAAACGCGGCGTCAAGCGAGCGCCACAGCGAGCGCGCCAGCGGCGCGAAGAGCTGCGCGATCGTCGGAGCAGGGGAAGCGTGGTGCGAAGCGGCAAGGGAAGCAGATGACAGGGCGCGGGAGGTCGGGGACAGCGGGGCGTTGTTGTTGGCAGCCGCGTTGGCTGATGCCGTCGCCGCCTCGGCCGCCGTCGAAGCAGCAGCAGCCTCTGCCGCCGCGGCGCCCGATGGCGACGGCGCCAGCGGGCCCTCGCCCTCCGCCTCCCACGTGTTCCGCTCCTCGGGCCTCAGCGACCCCTTCCAGGCCACCAGCACCTCCCACCCGGGGCCCCGCGGCGCCTTCCTCCTCGCCAGCGCGCGCTCGGGGACCCTCCACGCGGGGTCCGACAGGTCGCAGGGCGCGCCGCCGCGCTGCGCGCGGAACTGCGCGAGCAGCCTGCGGCCCGCCGAGCGCTGCGGCGGGATGCGGGAGGGGGGGAGCCACTCGTCGTGGGCGTGCGAGGTGCCGTGCCAGTGGACGAGGAGCTCGGGCTCGAGCTCGGGCGCGGTCGCGGGGGTGCCCTTGCCGTTGGCGTCGGCGGCGTCGGCGGCAGCGCTGTCTTTCTTCTCTTCGGCCTTGCTGCTTCCGCCTACGCCGCCGCCGCCGCTGCCGCCACGCCTCCACCCTAGCACCGCTCCCACCACCGTCTTCGGCGGAGCGACGGGAGGCGGTAAGGGCGTTCCGTCGGGCGCGGTCAGAGGAGGCCTGTACCGCCTCCCGCGGGCCAGCGCCCTGCCCTCGGCGGCGACCTCTGCCCAGCCGCCGTCCGAGTCGTCGCCGCCGGCGGCGTCGGCGGCCTCGGACTCCCCCGCCGCCGCCGCCTCCTCCTCGGCCTCCGCCGCGGCCCGCAGCGCCGCGGCGGCCGCCTTGACGCAGGACGCGAGCGTGGAGTCGGCGAAAGGGGCGCCGTCCGGGTTGACCCTCGGGGGACCGCCGTCGGGGCCGGCCTCGAAGGCGCGGAGCGCCGCTGAGGGGAGCCACGCGAACTCGGCCTCGTCGTCGTCGGCGGCGGCCGCGGCGGCGGCCGCGGCGGCCGCCTCCGACTTTGGCGTCCCGGGGACGGCGCGGGCAGCGCCGCTCCCTCCTCCTCCTCCTCCGCCGCCGCCTTTGGCGGCCTTGCTCGCGCTCCTCACGAGCTCTTCTTCCTCCTCTTCCTCCTCGTCGTCGAGGCCGTGGCTCCCTCCGACGCCCCTGTGCCTCAGCTCCCCGGGGATGCCGTTGGCGGTGAAAAAGACGACGGGCACAGCGGCCCTCGCCGCGGCCGTCGAGCCGCCCGCGGCCGGCGGCGGCCCGACCTCTCTCGGGACGGCCCTGCGGCGGACGACGCGCGCGGGCCACCAGTCGTGGCCCTCCACTTTCGCCCAGACTTCGTCGCCTGGCTTGAAAGGCGGCGGCGGGGGCGGGGGAGAGGGCTCTCCCCGGCGGTAGTATGGGGAGTGCTCCCGGCCGTCGCCATCGCCGCCGTCACCGCCGTCGTCGTAGCCGTCGTCGCCGTAGCCTCCTCCCCCGCCGTCCTCATCCATGTCGTCGTCGCCGCCACCAAAGCCCATTCCCAACAGGGCCTCGGCGGCCTCGCCGAGGCCGCTCAGGCCTCCAGCGGGATGACCCCCGCGAGGGGCAGAGGCGTTGCCGCCGCCGCCGGCGCCGCCTCGCCCGGCGCGGGCAGCGACGGTGCCCGCGCCGCCGCTGCCGCCGCGCGCCGCGGCAGCTCCCCCCCCGGCTCCCGTCACCGAGGCGCGCCCGCCGCCCCCGCGGACCGCGTTGGCGCCAGCGGCTGCGCGGTTGCGCGCGGCGCCCCCCGCAGCCGAAGACCCGGGGGCTCCGGCGACGCCGCCGACTCCGGAACCGGGGCGGTTGCGGTCTCGCGCGGCGCCGCCGCCGCCGGCAGCGCCGGCCCCGCGGCGGCGGTCCTCGCGCGGGCCGCGCGAGCGCGCGGCGCCCGTCACGGCGGCGCCGCCCGCCCTGGCGCGGCCGCGGGCGGCGCCGCCTCCGGCCGCATTCGCCGCCATTCCGCCGCCGCCGCTGCTCCCTGCGGCACCGCCGCCGGCGCGCCGAGAGGCGGCCTCTTCCGCGGCGGCAGCAGAGGCGAAGTCGCCCGGGTCCCTGCCGGCCGCCGCCGCCGCGGCGTCCCCCCCGGCGGGGGGAGCGCCGCCGCCGCCGCCGTCGGCGCTCCCTCCGCCTCCTCCTCCGCCCCCGCCGGCCCCGCCCGTCGCGGTGGCGGCCGCGGCCGCGGCGGCGGCGGCCCCCTCCATCGCCTCGGCCTGCAGCGCCAGGATCGCGTCGATCTCGTCGTCCGAGAGCTCCTGCGGCACCGAGCACGCCGCGCGCGCGGGGTCCCAGCGGTTGCGCTCGCAGGTCCAGTCGTCCGGGATCGCGTCGTCGCCGACCTCGTATGGCACGCGTCGCCAGAGGGAGCAGGCGGCGCACTGGACCCACTTCTGCGGGGCCGCGGCTGCGGCTGCGGCGGCCGCGGCGGCCGCGGCGGCGGTCTCGGTCGCTGAGGTCGAGCCGGCGCGGTTGCGAGGAGCGGGAGGCGCGGGGGCAGCAGCAGCAGGAGCAGCGGCGGCGCTGGGCGAGGCCGCGCGCTCTGCGTCCTCCTCGGGGAGCTTCTCGTCGCTGTTGGATTTCCGATTCAAGTTTTTAATGACGAGTTGTTGTGGTTGAGATGCGGAAATCGACGGAAACGGGAAAAGAGAATCCAAACTGGAGGGGAAAAAAATCAAAAAGGACTCACGTCGCAAAGTCTGCGAGGGAGCCCAGCGCGTTGGCGTCGTCGTCGCCGTCTCCAGATGCCGTGTTCGCCTCCTGCTGCTGCTGCTGCTGAGGCTGAGGCTGAGGCTGAGGCTGAGGCTGAGGCTGAGGCTGCTGAGGCTGTCAATTGAGAAAAGTGAAGGGGGGGGGGGAGGAGAGAAGAAGAGGAGAGGAGGTTGAGTTTTTTTCTTCGCTCGCTCGCATCCCCCACCGACCGGCCGGCTCTTTGGTTCTTCGTCGCCACCATCAAGCTCTCGACATCTCCTCCCTTCCTGTCCATCTTCCAACGCACCAGTACTTCTGCAGCTGCCGCTTCAGCTCCCGCTTCTGCCTCAAGAGGGTCGCGACCATCTGTGATGTTGTTTTGAGCGCGTGAGAGGGGTGAGGGAGGGGGGCGAATGAGAGCGAGGAGGCCGCGAAATGACGAGATGAGAAAAGCCGTCGGCTCTGCGTCGTCATCGTCGCCGTTTTTTTTTTCCGCCGGTGAAGCTCTTTTGCTCGTGCCCCTTTCGGCCGCGCATCTCTGCCTCGCTTGACCTTTTTAGCCTTTGATTCCCCGTGAGCGTACCTGAACGACCCTCTTCTTCCGTCATTGCAAGGCGAGGGGAGAACTAGAGGAGGGATGTGTTCGTGGAGCGGAGCGAGATGAACAAAGAGGAGAAAAAAAAACACACAGAGCCGAAAGGCGTTGACGCCGATGATAAGAAGGCCGCTCTAGCGCTTCCCCTTTGAGCTCTGGCCCCTTGTATCCCGCGGTACGAGGGTCCAAAGAGCGTCTCAGAGGTTCCCAGCGGGCGACGGGTCGAAGAAAAGGTCGAGATGGCAAGAGAGAGCCCAGCCCGAGCACGAAGCTTTGCTTTCCCCTTGCGATGAGAGGGATCGACAGTGTGTGACGAGAACTCGGAACGCCGACGACGAGACCTTCTAGCCATCAGATGCGTTCACTTTTTCTTTCTCCTCGAGGAGATAAAATAAAACACATGTGGCGCCCTCGCGGCCTGGCGGCGCTGCTGATCGCAGTCCTCGCCGTCGTGATCGGAGGAGGCGGGTGGAGAAAATGGAGCGACGGCGGAGTAGGAGTCTTCGTCACTCGTCTGAAGTTTCCGACGTCAGAGTCGACGCTTCAAAGCAGCCCACCTGCTCACTGCTCCCTCCTCGACACAACGAGGCGTCACGATCTCGTCATCGCCGCCGAGCGGGTCGTGCTTCAAGACGGTGTCTATCCGGCTGCTAGTGAGTCGCACTAGTTTGCCTGTTTGTTTTTTATATCGAGTCGAAAGACGCCTTCTTTTGCCTTGATTTGATGATGGTCGTCGTTGCAACTTTTTTTCTCTCTCCACCTCGACCTCGACGCCCTGACCTCGACGCCCTGACCTCCAAAATAAATAAAAAAACAACCTCAGTCGTCGTCTCCCGCGGCAAGATCGCCCGCGTCCACCCTCTCTCGCCCAGCTCGGCCTCCGCCAACCTCGCCGCGGCAGCCTCCCTCGCGACGGGCAGGAGGGACGCCCCCCTCCTGCTCTTCAGCCGGGACTCGATCGTGGGACCGGGGCTCGTCGACGCGCACGTGCACGCGAACGAGCCCGGCCGGCGAGGGTGGGAGGGCCTGCGCAGCGCGAGCGCCGCGGCGGCCGCGGGCGGGGTGACGGCGGTGGTGGATATGCCGCTGAACTCTTCCCCGGCGGCGACGAGCGCGAGGCTCCTGGAGGAGAAGGCGGAGGCGGTGGAAGCCGTGCGGAGAAGGGGAGAGGAGGGAGAGGGCACCGGCGGCGGCGGCGGCGGCGGTGACGACGACGAGGGCCACGGCCGCGACGGGGACAAAGGGAAAGGCCGAGCCAAGAATCCCCCGAAGCAGGGCCTCTCTTGCGACGTCGGCCTCTGGGGAGGGGTCGTACCCGCCAACGCGCGCGACCCCCGGGAGCTCGCGCGCATGCTCTCCTCCCGCGGGGTCCTGGGCTTCAAGGCCTTCCTGAGCCCCTCCGGGATCGGGGACTTCGAGAGAGTCAGCGTGGCCGAGGCCGAAGCTGCGGCGGGGACGCTTTTGAAGCTGGGAGCGCCGCTGCTGCTGCACGCGGAGCTGCTGCCGGAGCACCGAGAGGGCGGCAACCAGGATTCCAAAGGAGAGGCGCTCGAGTTCGAAGTCACCGACCTGGAGAGCTGGGCGGCCTCTCGGCCGGAAGAGATGGAGGTGGCGGCGATTCGCGAAGCGCTCGTGGCGCTCGAGCGTGTCGTTTCTTCTTCACCGTCGTCGTCCTCTTCCGCCTCCTCTTCTTCTTTCCGCGTCCACATTGCCCACGTCGCCGCGCCCTCTGCCCTCCCGTTGATAGCGCAGGCGAAAGCTCGGGGACTCCCGCTCTCCGCGGAGACGTGCCCGCACTACCTCGGGCTGCTCGACCCGCGCTCGCCGCCCTTGAGGCGAGGAGGAGGAGGAAACGGGAGCGAGGGAAGAGGGGGAAGCAGCCTCATCCGCCCCTCCCTGCTCAAGTGCGCGCCCCCGCTCCGCGCCGACGTTTCCTCGGTCGCCTCCAAGAGGCTCTGGGCGGCTCTGGAGGACGGCACGCTGGACTCCGTGGCCTCGGACCACTCCCCGACGACGCCGGAGATGAAGCGAAACGGAAGAGAGAAAAGAACAGACGGCGACGGCGGCGGCGGCGGCGGCGGCGACGGCGGCGGCGATGCCGGAAGCTCGGCAGACTCCTTCTCGCGGGCCTGGGGCGGCATCTCCGGACTCCAGTTCCTCCTCCCTTCGACGTGGTCCTCCGCCCCGACGACGCCGAGAAACGTCGAGGACGAGAACGCGCTCGCGGCGAAGCTCCACCGCTGGCTCTCCTCGGCCCCCGCGGCGCTCGCCGGCCTCTCCGAAACAAAGGGGGCGATCTCGGCGGGTTTGGACGCCGACTTCGTCGCGTGGAAGCCCCGAGAGCTCGCCGACGTCTCCTTCGAGGCCTGCAGGCTGCGGCACTGCGAGAACAGCCCCTTCGTCGGCACGGGGGGGAGCCTGAGGATGCGAGGGAGGGTCGTCGCGACGATCCTGAGGGGCCAGCTCGTGTTCTCAGACTCGGGGGGGGGAGGAGCGGAGGGCGGGGAAGCTCGGGGAGCCCGCCTCTCGGGCTGCGGCGGGAGGCTCCTCGAGCGCGAGAGGGTCTGAGACGACTTGAGGCGGCGAATCGTTGTAGTAACAAGAGCTGAAAACGTGTACAGAAGAGAAAGAACAGGCAGCAGAAAGAGGGGAAGAAGGAACGCGGCCCTCAAAACACCGCCGCGACCGCCGCGGCCGCCGCTGCTCCAGCGACGGCGAAGACGCTTGTGCCCCAAGCGATGTCCACGAAGGCCAGCGCGGGGCTCCAGCCTCTAAACAAGAACGTATTGGTGAAGTCGTAGATGGAGTAGATGTAGAACCCCGCCTCTGCCGAGGCCGCGGCGCCGCCGCGCTCCGAGGCGCGGGCGCACGCGGCGGCCATCGACAGGTACGCCAGCAGCCCTAGGGGCCTCTTGGCCATCTCTTGGCCCCCCTGGATCCTCTCGACGGTGCCGAAGTAGTCGAAGCCGAGGGGCCCGGAGACGACGTTGATCCATAGGCCGTCGAGCAAGAGGAGGACGAGGAGGGAGGCAGCAAAGGCGAGCGCGAGCTTGGAGGAGGAGGGCACTGGGTTTTGGTTTGTCGTCGTTGAGAGTTTGAGATCGAATGGGTGTTTCTTTCGTGTCTTGTTTCGCGTCTAGCGACCACGAGAGATAGTTTCCTCCTTTGACTCTGGCGTAAAGACTGCTCAATCGAGTAGAAGCAAAGAGGAGCTGGAATGATCGACCGCCGTGGAGAGCAACTCACCCATGGTTTCGTCGTCGAAGAGTTTTTTTTCTTTTTTTTTCTGTTGCGAGTGAGTGTTCGAGGAGAAACTTCCCCACTATTTTTTCAGCCGTGCCCCTTGTCGATCCCAACGGCCCTCGTCGCACACCTTCCAACCACTTTTCCCGTCTTCATTTGGCTTCGAGAGCCTCCACCGTCAAGACAAGTCCCGATCTGCGAAGGAGGCAGCTCGAGTCAAAACTTGACGCTCTCAGATTAAAGGCAGGGCGCGCCTCGAACCAAAAAAGAGGCCCCTCGCCGGTCGATTCGGTCGCCCATCGATTTCGCCAATCCCTTCCCTCTTCGCGCTCTCTTTCTGTCTCCGGAACTTGAGCCACCAGTTCCCAGAGGGGCAGAGCAAATAGTGCCTTGAAACGCAACATGAATTCGGAGAGCAAGTCGATCGCGATCGTCGCCGTGGGCGCCGCCCTCGCTGGCGCGGCCGTCGGCGCGACCATCGTCGCCCGAGCCAGGTCCGGAGCCAGCAAGAAGCTCGCGTCTGCCCCCGCTTCTTCCTCCTCGTCGCCGTTCCCGCTCCTCCCCGCCGCCGCCCTCTCCTGCGTCGTCTTCATCTCCGACGGCGGCGCAGAGGGCGGCGACGACGAGGGCGCCACCTCCTCCTCCTCCTCCTCCCGCGGGTTCAACGTGAAAGTCGCCCGCAAGGTCTCGTTCTGGGAACTGAGGGATGCCGTCGTCGGCGCCTCGGCGGGCAGGCTCGACGGCAGGTCGAGGCTCTTCGTGGCCGTCGAGGGGGCCTACCGGGAGCTCGCCCCGGAGAACGCCAGGTCCCTCCTGGCCTTTGCCGCGGCCTCCGGCGGCGGCGGCAAGGCAGCGAAGCTGAAGCCGGGAGAGGGCGACTCCCTCATCGTCCTGGCCGCGACGCGCGACGGCGCCGACCTCTCGCCCGAGGCCGCCTCGCGCGCGCCGCCAACGCCCGTGCCCCGCGGCCCCCGCGGCCTCCCCTTTCTGGGAAACGCGCTCGCTTTCACGGGACCGCACGAGGTGCCCGGCATGAACCTCTACAGAAACCTCTTCGACCCCAAGACGGTCAGGGGGAGGTGGGGCGACACGATCCGCATCTCGCTGCCGGTCTCGAGCGCCGCGGCGGCGGCCCTCGAGGCCGAGGCCGGCGTCGTCGACGAGTCGCGGTCGGTGAACGAGACCATTGTCACCTCCGACCCGGAGATCCTCGCGGAGCTCTGCGCGCGAGAGGCCGACTTCCCCAAGATGTGGAACAGGCCCGCGCAGATCAAGCTGCAGGACTTCACGGGCAACGGGATCTTCACGTCGTCGTCGACGAGCTCCGACTGGATTGTGAGTTTCGGGTGTGTGTTTGGGGGGGTCGAGGTCTTTTTTTTTTTATGGGAAAGAAAAACTCACACCTTTCCTCTGTCTCTCGTCTCTCTCTCTCTCTCTCTCTCTCTCTCTCTCTCTCTCTCCCCACACACACACGCACACACCTTCCTCCCTGATGGCACCAGGCAGCGCACGGACTCCTCCCGCGCTCCTTCAACGCCATCAAGCTCGACGCGATGTACCCCTCTGTCCTCGACGCCTGCCGCGGCTTTGTCCGCTCCCTGCGCTCGAAGGTGGAGCAGGCCGGCGGGGGCCGCGCGCGCGTCGACCACTTCTCCGATTTCCTGACCGCCCTGACCGCCGACGCGGTGGTCAAGTGCGCGATCGGCCTCGACATGCGCAACGTCGCGCGGCTGTCGCGCGGCGAGCCGCCGCACGCGTTCATCCCCGCGTTCAGGTTCGGCCTCAAGTACGCCGCGGGGGGCGCCACCTCGTCGGACCTGCCCGCCGCGGTTCGCTACAACCCCCTGGTGTCCAACGCGCGCTCCCTCTCGGAGAAGTACGAGGACGCCAAGAGGACCTGAGCCGAGATTGTCGAGGACATGGTCGAGCGGACCCGACTGGGCGAGCTGGGCGGCTGCGGCGGCGACGGCAGCTGCCCGTCGGGGAGCGGCAACAGGGCCGACACCGTGAGCAGTGCGTCGTCGCCGGGCGGCGGCGGCGGCACCTCCGTGCTCGCCACGATGCTCAACGACCGCGCCCCTAACGGCAAGCTGATCCGCCTGGGCGCGATCCAGGGCCACGTGCTCAACCTGATGATCGCCGGGCACGAGACGACCGCGGCGACAATCGGGTTCGTCGTCTACTACCTATCGCGCCACCCCGAGTGGGAGCGCAGGGTGGTCGACGAGGCCAGGACCGTGCTGGCGGGGCGGACTGAGCCCGCCGCGGCCGACCTCCGCAGGCTCGTTGTCGCCGAGGCCGTCTTCCGCGAGGCCCTGCGGCTGCACCCGCCCGTCGTCGTGCTGACGCGCGACGCCAGTGCCGACACGACGCTGGCGCAGGGGAGGTACGTCGTCCGCCGCGGCCAGCGCGTGATGTGCCTGCTGCCGGCGCTGCACCGCCGCGATGACGTCTGGGGCTCCGGGTCCGGGTACCCCGACCCCGAGGCCTTCGACCCGTCGAGGTTCATCCCGGGGGACGAGCGCGCCAAGGGCCGGCCCGCGAACGCGTTCAGCCCCTGGGGCTTTGGGCAGCGGGCGTGCATCGGCAGCCAGTTCGCGCTCATGGAGGCCAAGTGCCTGCTGTGCCTGCTCTACTCGCAACTGTGCGTCGGCACGCCCGAGGGGTATGTCGCGGTCCCATCGACAGCCGACGGGGGGGCGGCGCCGGTGCCCAAGGGGCTGTCGGTGCTACTGTACCCGAGGGCGGGGGCGCCCGACGTCGCCGCCGCCGCCGCCGCCGCGGATGGCACGGCGGAGGGGACGAAGGCGGAGGCCGCCGTCGCTCCCGCTTCCGCCGCCCCGGCGGCCTCTTCCGCTGCTCCTCCTGTCCGATCCATCCCGATCCGCATCCTCTACGGCTCCAACGGCGGCACCTGCGAGTCCTTCGCGTCGTCGCTGGCCCAGCGCGCGGCCCAGCTCGGCTTCTCGGCCACCGCCGAGCCGCTCGACGCCGCCGCCGACGGCTCGCTCGCCGCCCCTGCCGGCGGGGGCGGCAAGGGCGCCGCGGTCGCCATTGTCACTGCCACCTACAACGGCATGCCCCCGGACAACGCCGCCAAGTTCATGAAGTGGCTGGAGGGCCTCGAGAAGAGCGAAGGCGAGGGGGCGACCCCCTCCCTCCTGTCCGACCTCCGCTATGCCGTCTTTGGCGTCGGCAACTCGCAGTGGAACCTGACCTATCTGAAAGTGGCCAAGGCCGTCGACGTCGGGCTGGCCGCGGCCGGCGCGCAGAGGGTCCGCGCGTTCGAGGGCGCCGACGTGGACGGCGCCGGCGCGGCGGACGCGTTCGAGGACTGGGCGCGCGCGCTGCTGGAAGGGGCGCAAGCCGCGGCGGGCGTCGGCGGCGGCGCCTCCCCGCCAGGGACGGAGCGGCCCGCTCGCTCCGGTCCGCCCCCGCGGGTCAGGCTCGACATGCTCCCCGCGGGCACCCCCGCGCTCTCCTCCGCGGCCGAGGTCGTCCGCCAGGCCCGCAGGGCCGGCGGTATCGACGCCCCGGAGTTCTCCGGCGAGGGCTACCACCCGCTCGCGGTCACCGCCGCGACGCAGCTGCTCGCCTCCTCTCCGGGGGTCTCCCCTCCGGCTGCGCCCGCCGCCGCGTCCGCTGCCGCTGCTCCCCAGCAGCAGCAGCAACAGCAGCAGCAGCGCGCCACCGTGCACCTCGAGGTCGAGCTGCCCCCCGGGCTGACCTACCAGGCGGGCGACCACTTCGAGCTGATCCCCCGCAACGCGGCGCCGCTCGTCGACTCCGCGCTCGAGCTCATCGGGCTTGGCGGGGAGGAGCCCGTGGCGTGGACCCCCATCAACGTCGCCGGCGCGAAGGGGGGACCCGCGAGGGGCATCGTCGCCGCCGGCAGGGCCGCCGCCGCCGGCGGCGACGCCTCGTCCGCCGTCGAGGGCGCGATCAAGCAGCAGCCCGTCACCGCCCGCGCCGTGCTCGGGCACCTCGCGGACCTCTCGGCCCCCTGCTCCCGCAGGCTCGTCGCGGCGCTCGCCGCCGCGGCGCGCTGCCCCCCCGAGGCCGAGGCGCTCGGGGTCCTGGCCTCGGACGACGGGTACGCGTCGGGCGTGGCCCTGCCTCGCCTGTCGCTGGTCGACCTCCTGTCGAGGTTCAAGTCGGTCGACGCGCGCGCGGCGCTCGGGGCCTCCCCTCCCGGGGGCGAGGGCGGCGAGGGCGGCGAGAGGCCGCTGCTCGAGGCCTTTGTCAACGCGCACCCGCGCCTCGTCCCCCGCTACTACTCGATCTCGTCCTCTCCCAAGGCCAGAGAGAACCGGGCCACGATCACGGTCGGCCTCGTGCAGCTCATCACCAAGGCCGGCAGGCAGCACCGCGGGCCCGGGTCGGGCCTGGCGCACGACTGCAGACCAGGGGACGAGGTCGTCGGCACGGTCCGCAGGCTGCAGTCGACGTTCAGGTACCCCTCCGAGAAGCCCGAGACCCCCGTCGTGATGGTCGGTCCGGGGACTGGCGTCGCCCCCATGATCGGCTTCCTCGAGGAGCGCGAGGCGCTGATGAGGGCCGGGAAGAACCTGGGCAAGGCGGTGCTCTTCTTCGGGTGTCGCGGCAGGGCCGACTTCATCTTCAAGGAGAGGCTGGAGCAGTGGGTCGCGTCCGGGGTGCTGACGACTCTGCACGTCGCCATGTCCCGCGAGGATGACGAGCACGGGCGCAGGGGCTACGTCCAGGACTGGATCGCGAAGGAGGCCGTCAACCTCTGGCCGCTGCTCGATCGCGAGAACGGGATCGTGTACGTCTGTGGCGACGCGCGGTCGATGGCGCCCGAGGTGCGGAGGAGCTTCGCCGGGGTCGCGGCCTCTGCTGGCGGGAGGTCTCAGGCTGCCGCCGAGGCCTTTGTCGGGGCCATGCTGGAAGGGAACAGGTACCTGGAGGACGTGTGGGCTGGATGAGAGGTATAGAGGTGGGAAAGGGAGAGAGAGAAAGAGAGGGTTTTGGTTTTTGGTTTTTTGGTTCACACACGACCGACGACAACGGCAAAGTTTTTTCTATTTATTTTGTCCCTTCAAAGAGATTCACGCCAGCTTTCAAGCTTTGCGCGTGAACGTATTTATGAATTATGATATAAGGGAGAGACGGAGATATAGAAAAATGAGGGCGCGGATCAAAAACGCAATAAAGAGAAAGAGAAAGATCAATTCTTCAAAAAGAAAGTATGTTTTAGAAAAAAAGAAACCGTGTTTTCATCTTGTTCCCGTGTTTCTCGTCTCTCTCTCTTTCTCTGTCTCTTTCTCTCGATAAACTCCAAGTCACCTGTACCTTTTACGCCAAATCGAGCACCCTGCTCGTCGCCGAGCCAAAGCCCCGAACGACGATCTTGTCTTCGTGGAAGTCGAGCACGGCAAACGCGTTGGAGCCGGAGGGGGCCTCGACGATCGCTTCCAACGTAAGAAAGTGGACCCCGCCGGCCCTCGCGTAGCCCCCGGTGTGGTCGTGTCCCGCCAAGTAGAGCACCGCGGGGGTCTTAAAAGAAGAAGCAGAGGGATCAGATTCCTTTCCGTTCTTCAGCCTCCCTCCGGAGACGACCTCGCTGACCTCTCGCCAGTTCCACGCCGCGTGCGACCTCCTCACGCATTCCCCGGGTCCGACCTGGTGGTGCCCCGCGACGACGACCCTCTCCTTGTTCTCTGCGGCCTTTCCGAGCTCCCTTCGCAGCCACTCCACCTGCTGCGAGCCGGGCCCGCCGTTCCAGGGGCTCATCTGTGGATTTGAGTTCGAACCCTCCTCGCCCTCCGTCAGAGGGTGCGTCTTCAGGTACTCCCTCGCCTCCCGCGCCCTGGCGCTGTCGCTCGAGTCCTGGGCGTGCCCCGACATCTCTGTGGTGTCGAGCGCGACGAGGCGCCAGCCCGGGCGGAGCAGGACGGAGTAGCAGGCCGGGGGGGCCGAAGAGGCGCTCTCCCTCTTGCCGTCTCCCCCGGCGCCGTCGTCTCCCCCGGCGCCGTCGTCTCCGTCGGCGGCGGCGGCGGCGGCGGCGGCGGCGGCGGGCCCCTCCTCCGGCAGCAGCAGCGCCGACGGCGGGAACGCGAGCCTCTCGGTGACGCGCCGCTTCGGCAGGTCGAGGCAGTGGTTGCCGAGGATGTGGAAGACTGGGACGTCGCCGCCGGGGGGGAACGCCGCGTCGATCAGCGAGGCCACGGTCTCGAGGTCGGACGGATTGCGCGAGGCGTCCTCGCGGTTCCCGTTGATCATGTCGCCGAGCGTGAGGACTGCGGCGAGCCTCGAAGGATTCCTCTCTGCTCCCTCGCTCCTGATCGCAGAGAGCGCCGCCTCGAGCTTGCCGGGGCACTCGCGGAACCGCTGCGTCCTCCCCTCGACGTGCGAATCTGCCATGTCCGCGTACTGGATGTCGGCGATGAGTCCCAAGGAGAAGAGCGGGGGGGGAGGGGGCGCACCCTCCCCGGGAGGGGAGGGAGCGGCGGCGGTAGCGGAGGAGGTCGGGTTAGTCGTCGTCGTCGCCATCTTCGAGATCGATCGTTCAATCAGTCGCTTGGGTTCTTATTGTGCAACGTTTCGTTCCTCACTAGGCGTTGTCTCCTTCTAAGAGAGCAATGTGAGCGATATTCTCGATGCTTTCGAGCAAGAATCGAGAGGAAAAGAGGTAGAGCAACGGGGCCGAACAAGGGGATACAAGGGATGACAAAAAAGGACGAACGACGATACGGGAAAAAATTATCAGCTCGCTTCGCTCCTCTCTTTCATCTCCAAACTCTCTCTCTCTCTCTCTCTCTCTCTCTCTCTCTCTCTCTCTCTCTCTCTCTCTCTCTCTCTAAATCTCTAAATCTCTCTCTCTAAATCGCCCACCCAAACTC
>Ga0315274_10001411_pt1 | contig 36854 bp, 36 predicted proteins | sample YL17G02_20_MG_FD_203700 | JGI IMG/M metagenome (GOLD analysis project Ga0315274, IMG submission 203700) | Sediment microbial communities from Yellowstone Lake, YNP, Wyoming, USA - YL17G02_20 | ecosystem: Environmental > Aquatic > Freshwater > Lake > Sediment | place: USA: Wyoming | collected...
ATGTGGGAGTATTGACGATGATGGTCAATACCGACATAATTCATCTGTGCACCTCCTAAAACAGAGTTTCCAACGGGGAGTCTATCAAACACCCCGGGGAGGTGCATCACATCATCATGTTACCTATCTTTTGCACGGGGCTGACGACGAGGATAGCCGCCAGGGCCGCCAGAAGGTCTGGAAAGGCCAGCCCAGACCTTCATCGCCGCCGCCGTCCCATGCCTTCTAATCCGCGGGTTGTAGGTTCGAGTCCTACACGGGTCAGACCTTATTCCCCCCATATAGAAGCGGGCGGCGGCCCGCGTTCCACGTGTTGCCAAAAGTGCCAAAAGTAGCCGGTCGGCCGTCACTCCGGCCGTCACAGTTTTATAGAGCCCCGATCAAAATAGTAGGGAATGGAGGTTTGACATAGCGAGCTGGCTTGTCTACGATAAGGCCCGGGAGGGGAAACATGATCGAAGGAAGCTTCATTGCATCGCCCTTTTACGCTTTGATTCTCAGCGCTGCCGGCGTTATCATCGGAGGTCTTGTAACATGGCTGGTCTCCTGGTGCCTTTTCAAACGCTCATCGAGGCAGATCAGGCTGATATTGCGGGGCCTGGAGAAGGCGGGGTTGGTCAAGTGGAATAGGGACAAGAAAGGCAGGGAGCGGGGTCTGGTTATATCCGCCTCCGTGGAGTTAAGCGCAAAATCATCCATGAGCGCATCCGGGACCGTGACGCGGGATGAAAGAAAATAATTTTGAGGCGTAAACCGCCGGCCCGCTAAGAATTTCCTTGACAAGCAAGAGGTTCTGTTATAAAGCCAATAATGACCCGAAGGCGCTAAGGGCAGAAAATAAACGCCCCCTGCTCTTAGCAAATCAGGCCTTGAACGCCGTTTAATAACGGCGAATGCAGGGTTGGAACGGCCTAGAGTAGAAACCAGCGCGGGCGAGAGAACGAACTAGGCGTATCCGACCACGGCGGAGAGCTTCCACGAAGCCACGCTTGCTGCGGCGCCTCCCCCCTCCGGCTAGAAAGCTCGGGGGGAAAGCGGGGAGGACGTAGCATGGCCGTTAAAAAAATCCCAAAAATGGAACGACGCTTTTTCTCTATTCGTGAAATTTCCGAGATCTTGGGCGTCTCGCGCTTCACCGTGGCGCGGATGGTAGCGATCGGCACGATGCCGGCTATCCGACTCAAGGGCCGCGGGCCGATGCCCCTAATCAGAATCGACCTCAAAGCGTTCGAGAGGCTGATCGAGGCATCGAAGTCAAAGGCGGCCAAACCCCCGGACCCGTTACCATAGTGAACAAGTCGGGGCGGCGGGGTTGCGGGGTCCTTCGCCCTTTTCCCTGTGGCCTTTGCCGCCCCATCCTAAAGGGCGAAAATGCGAAAAACAAAATCAAAGCCATGGGATGAAGCTCACGTCCGTCTCTATTTTGCGGAGATGGAGTCCGAGGCATTCAAGGCGCTATCGCCGGAGACGGTTTGTATCGTCCTGGAAATGAGGAAAGAGTACCACGGCCGCCCCGACAACCGGTTTAGCCTCCCTTACTCGGAGATCGACAAGAGGAGGCCGATGCACGTAGATAAGATCAGCCGGGCCGTGATAGAGGCGGAGGCGTTCGGCTGGATTGACTGCCCGGTTAGAGGCGGGCTCTATAGACAGGCGAATGTCTACGCGCTCTCCGGACGATGGAAAGAGATCTCAAAGGACCCCGAGCTCCTAGCCCAGGCAAAGCGGAAAGTGAAGGACTGGGAAGATGACCGGCTGCGCAAGCGGCGCAAGCTCCGGGGTAATCCTCCATGGCTAAAATAAGCCGCCCCATAATCCGTGAATACTACTTGGCTAATTATAAGGCTCTCCGGACGGGTGGTGTTGAAGGATGCCGAAAAAGGGGGCCTACAGCACCGGACGGGTGGTGCGATCGCACCGGACGGGTGGTGTTGTATCGCACCGGACGGGTGGAGCTGTCTTTAACGACAAGGAGGATACATGACAAACAAGAAAGCCGGGAAACCGGCGGGACCTACGGGCAAAGAAATCACGGCCGCCAAAAAGCTCATCGAGCTCGTTGCCGAGCAGGACGGAGACTGGTCCGCGGCGATGAAGAAGATGGCACGGGAGGAGCCCGAGCTCTGGAAGCCGCTCCAGAACCTGCTTGAGACCTTCATCGCCGAGGGCCAGGCCGAGCTCGAGCGCCTCGCTGCGGGGCCGGAGGCGGCCGACCCGCGGACAGGGGGTACGGCAGTCCCAGCCGCCAAGGTGCCGATTTTGGAGTTTTTAGATGACCCGGGGCGGAGGGTATGACGGCCGGGGAGACGGCCGGCTGCCGGAAAAGGATCTTTAAAGCCCAAAAAGGGCAAGGAGGAAAAGGATGGAAATTAAACCGGATGAAATCGCAGGCTATTACGTCGGGGAAGAGCTCCACTGCTCAGAGTGTCAGGAGGCGGAGGGTGTCCCGGAGGTCGAGAAGTCGGAAGACATCTTAACCCAGGACGAGGCGGAAGAGGAAGACAAGCTGTACTTCTGCGATAGGTGCAAAAAGAGAATCAGCTAGACGTCGGGACGCGGACGGCGGTCCGGCCGGGGGCCTAGAGGGCCGAAGCGCGGCTCGGGGAATTGCTGGAACCCTTAGCCGATCCGACGGCTTCCCGTGCTGGAAGGCGTCAGGTTACACCCTTACCGCATGGGAAGGGTCTAGGGCAAGGGGCAGGGTCGGGGGATGTGTGACAGTTCGCTCGGCTCGGCGGTTGAGGGGTTGAGGATATGCCGCTGGTCATCCACCCGCTGACGCAAGTCAGGAGACGCCCAACGTGGCTCCGGCCGGCGGCTTTCCTTCCATCTGCGAGCCGGAGATCCCGGGAAGGCCGGCCGGAGATCCCGGGACAGGCTGATTGAAAAGCGGGGAGGACATATGGCTACGACAAGGCTAAGGGAAATTCGACAACGCTACGGGCTCACTCAGGTAGAGCTCTCGTGCCGCTCTCGCGTTTCGGTAAGGACAATATCGACGGCGGAAGCGGGCCGGACAATACCTCGGCGGCGGCTCCAGGCCCGGCTCGCGCAGGCCTTGAGGGCTTCCATGGCCGAGCTTTTCCCGGAAGGGTCTTCAGAGGAAAAGCCGCCTACGCGTACACAGAAAGTGCGTTTTTGGCCAGAGGGGTGAGGGGTCTATGCCTCTGGAAGTTGCCTGCAAAAGCTCAAAAGGGCTTGCGCTGTCCAAAACTTGTGCAGATCGGAGGCAAGTGCCCAACCGGCCCGGCGGCCGCCTTTTTGCCCGTAACTCTTTTATCCGGTTACTATTACAACCTCCCGCGGGGCTCGGAAGGCCAACCTCGGGAAAATTGGCCTTGCCAGCGGGTCTGAGGCCGTCCGAAGGACCCTCCGCGGATTGATGCTCCCGGAGATCTCATCCAGGTCGATACCGTCCAGCTTCGGTTCCGCAACTGCGAGATCCGGCACCAGTACAGCGCCCGGGACGCCATCTCCCGTTGGGACTGCAGCCGGGCGTTTCGGAGAGCCTCGAGCTTCACGGCGACGATCTTCCTGGAATATATGGAAAAGAAGTTCCCCTTCCCAATCCGGGCAATCCAAATCGATGGGGGATCGGAGTTCAAGAAACACTTCGAGGAGGCCTGCCGGCATCGAGGGATCCGTTTGTTCGTCATCCCCCCGCGATCACCTAAGCTGCAGGGTTATGTCGAGAGGTCGAATCGGACGCATCGTGAAGAGTTCTATGAAGTGGAAGAGATTGCGATCTTACTTGAAGACCATAATCGACAGCTGGAGGAATGGAATAGAATCTATAATTACATCCGGCCGCATCAGTCATTGGGGTATCTGACCCCGAACGAGTTCTATCAACGCTGGCTAAAGGAGCATAAACAAAGCCGTCACTAATCCCCTGGACAAGTTCATGTTCTTGACATCGATCAACGGCCGGGAATATCATTTTTTCGTGGGGAAGTGTAAGGATTCCGAGCTCATCTGGAGGGAAGATCCTTAGCCGAAAAAAATGAAATTTTTATCCATAAGAGCTATCGAGCTTAAATACCTCACTTCAGGGATGGTATCTTCTTGGCTGACAGATCAGCTAATAAAAGCAAAGAGAGGAGTCATTATGAAAAGGACCTTTGTGCGGATGTCTGTTATTCTCGTGCTGCTCGTCGTCTTTCATCTTTCCTCAGGGGGGCAGACTCTCAGTGAAAACTTGAAGGTTCTTGGACCGTTGGTTGATAAAACCTGGGTTGGCGAACTCAAATCGCCCGACGGCAAGACCGTATCCAAGGTCAGTCTCCGCTATGAATCCCTCTGGAACGGCGCAGCGGTCAAGGTTTCTCGCTCAAACCCGGACCGGAAGAGTTTCTCCGAAGGATATTTTTATTGGGACAAAGAAGAAAAGAAAATCGGCTTCTTCTCGGTGAACAATATCGGCGGGCCCGTGAAGGCCGATGTCTCGATCGAGGACGGAAAGGTCTGTTTGAAGGGGTCCGTGACCATCAGCGGCAAATCCTTCGATTTTAAAAATACCTTTGAATTTCTCCCCGACGGGAAAATGGTTGACCGGTGGTATCAGAACGCCTCCGGCTCCTGGCAACCGGGCCATGTGATCGAATTCATCGAAAGCGACGCCGCGAAAGACAAGAAGCCGCCAACAGGAAACGAATCGACGGCATGATACGGCATTTGCCGGAGCCGTCGGCGCCCCAGGAAAATGGGCTAAGGGCTTAAGCGTCCAACAAAAAGCGAGGCATCAAAAGATACGGCTATTAGCGTTGACTTTCTCGGGGACAAGGGAAAAAATGAGGAGCGCGCTCGTCGCCCGGGTCGTCTCGCATATCCTCGATAAAGGCCAGGTCACTGTCCGTTAGTACGGCCTGTACGCCAACGCCCACCGGGAAGAAGTGAGAACGCCGCCCCCGGCCATCCCGAGCTTGAGGATGCCAGTAAGAGGTTGGCGGGGCTGAAGGGCAATTGAGACGCGTGGAGGCCGACCCGCGGATTCCGGGTGCGGTGGTCCTGGCTGCGAATGCCAAGATTCCCGACAATTTAGGAGGTCGGAGTTGAGAGATATGACGGCCGCGGAGACGGCCGACTGCTCAGCGGAGGTGGGCGATCCGAGCGCCGGCGGCGGACGGGGGCTAGATCGTGAAATTTCGCGCTACGCGGCCCGCCCGGCTCTTTTCATTCCCTACTATTAACGCAGGATTCCCGGATCTCGAAATGATGCTTTAGGCGGAAAATCGCCTCACGGAGAAAGACGATCAGAGAAAGGAAAGTTCTTATTTAGTACGCCATGTAACCATGGCGTCAACCGGTAAACGGACCGGTGGAACCTAAATCGTAGCGAAACTTCCTGCGGATATCACGCGCGCTCATACGTCAGCGGATATGACGTTGGACTTCGAATCCAAAAGTATGCGGTCTGGCACTCCCCTGGAAATCCTCCTTTCCAGGAGAAAAGAGCATTTTCGGTTTTATCAGCCTTAATCACGATTATGAGCTTTTAATCACATTTGGTTACATCGGCGTGACACGGGGAGAGGTTTGGGTGATTCCCTGCGCTTGTGGATTTCCCTTCGTCTTGCCTGGCTGTCGCCGCTTTCACTCAACTGTTGCACGCCCTTGTTGACATATATCGAGCCCCGGTTTATGCTTTCCACATAATATAAAAATGGGACTATCACGCCGGTAGATGCCCGCAGGCGTGCGGAGCCGAGTATTAGGTTTTTCTCCATGGGTCGATAAGGGTTTCCGTGAGGATGATCAATGGTTGAATACCTAGTTTCTTGCACTGAGCTATTTGTCAGAGCCGGATTCAAGTTTGGCAACAGCGGGCCTCACATCAGTCGGACTATGATGCTGGATGAGATATCGAGATGCTTAGATGTCCTCCCCCCCGAGGCAAGTCGTGCCGACTATCGGACGGCTATTGTGGACCAGAATATCCTTGGAAAGAGAACGGAGGCTACTTGCAAGGAGTCTTTCCGGCGGCTGCGTGAGCTTTACGCTCTTGAGCCCACCGTGCCTTTATTCAACGTGTATCGCCGGTTGGACACAGCGGATTCCACTGGTAGGCCTCTTCTATCGCTTCTGCTGGCCTGCGCGCGGGATCCCTTGCTGCGTTCGACGATGCCTGTGATTTTAGGCGCAAGGGAGGGAGAATCTCTCAGCGCTGAGCACTTTAATGAGGCGTTGGAGAAGGAATTCTCCGGACATTTGAAGGAGAAGATTCGGGAGGCGACCGCGCGCCACATTGCGTCAACGTGGGAGCAGTCAGGTCATTTGGCTGGCAGGGCGACAAAAACCCGTAGCAGAATCATTGCTCGCCCTGTGGCGATTGTCATGGCGTTGATCCTGGGCACTCTACAGGATATTCATGGTGCGTTTCTTTTCGAAACAGCATGGTGCAAGGTTCTGGATCTCAATAGCGTGCAAGCCCGGGCGTTGGCTGCTCAGGCCCACCGGGAAGGTCTTCTTGACCTGCGTACAGTTGGAGATATAGTGGAAATCACTTTTCCTCGCTTTGCGGACGCGATGGACAAGGAAGGTGTTCATGGGTCACTGTAGCCGCCTTCTCCAGAACTATCAGCGTTTTGTGCAATTGCCCTGGCCTAAATATCTAGCTGGTAAGCAACGGGTTTGGTTCGCAATATATCCTCCATCAGAGGAGCGGCGGGTGCGAGCACATGTTCAAGAGTTTCAGGTTGGCACCATTGATGCCGGCCGAAAGTGGCAATTGGTGGACATAAGCGATTTGCCTGCAAAATGGCTAGCCGCACACCCCGATAGGGAAGCATATTTTGCTGAACCCTCTGCATTGCAGGCAATTGAGGAGGAAGTAAGGGCTCATACCATAAAGGCCCTCTGCGATGTCCTGTTTTCTCAGGAGGCGGACGAAGATACAGTTGTCTCTGTGCTGGGAGTAGGGGCGTTATTTGGATTTGCTCACTTGTCACCCATCATCTCTAGAATTGAAGACTCGATTCGCGGCCGCCTGCTGGTGTTTTTTCCGGGGGAGTACGAGCGCAATCTCTACCGCTTTATGGATGCCCGCGATGGCTTCAATTACATGGCGGTGCCAATAACTTCAAACGAAAGTGTGTTGATACCATGAAGAACAGAGATCTTTACCTGAAGGATCCGCTCAGTTTCGAACTGCTTAACAACGGTGTTTCAAAGGTCGCGGAAGTCGGACTCGAACCAGATCAGTTGAAGATTCTGCGCTTTGAATTGGAAACTTTTGTTTGCGATGGCGAATACGCCAAGGGACTGGAGCGCATCTTGAATGCTTACTTGGCCGGGCTGAGTCAACCGGAACAGCAAGCGGCTTGGGTAAGTGGGTTCTTCGGCAGTGGCAAGTCGCACCTGATCAAGATGCTGCGCTATCTATGGCAGGATTTCGTGTTCGCCGATGGCGCCTCCGCACGCTCCATCGTCCATATGCCAGCTGGTATCCGGGATTTGCTGGTGGAGTTAACGAACCGATCCCGTCAATACAAAGGTCTGAAAGCGGTCGCAGGGACGCTGGGCGCCGGTAATGTGGACAATGTTCGAGTGGCTTTTCTGCAAATCATCTTCCGCGCAGTCGGCCTGCCCGAGAATCTGTCCGCAGCCCGTTTCGTTCTGTGGCTCCGGGAGCGTGGGCTATATGAGAAGGTGTGTACCCTCTTGACAGAGAAGAATCTCGATCCTGCTAGGGAACTGCGAAACTTTTATGTTTCCACTTCGTTGGCAGAGGCCCTCACAGCTGCCGAGCCCGATTTCCATAGTCCGCAGAATGCACAGGCAGCGGTGCGCGCCCAGTTCCCTGTCAACTACTCACCGACTGTTCAAGACCTGCTGAACATCATTCGGCAGGTCTTCAGTGAAGACGGCTCCTTCCCCTGTGTCCTGCTGGCGGTAGATGAGGTTCAGCAGTTTATAGGGGACCGGGTCCCGCGCGCAATGGACGTACAGGAGATCGCGGAACATTGTAGTACTCAGCTTAGCAGTCGGCTCCTTCTCGTGGGTACGGGGCAGTCAGCGCTAACAGGTACGGCCAGTTTAAGCCGCCTACAAGCGCGGTTCACCGTTAAAGTGCCTTTGTCCGACACCGATGTCGAGACGGTCATCCGTCGCACAGTCCTGGCCAAGAAGCCGGAAAAAACGGCCGCTATCGATAGGACCATCGAGGACAATGCAGGCGAGATCAGCCGTCATCTTCAAAGCACGCGGATTGCAAGCAACGCAGCTGATCGCGCATTTTACGTATCCGACTATCCCTTGCTACCGGTCCGCAGGCGCTTCTGGGAGAAAGTCCTTCGCAACGTCGATGTAAGCGGAACCAAGGCACAACTGCGTACCCAGCTCAAGATAGTATTTGACGCAGCCCGGGAATCTGCCGACTGGAACATCGGCACGGTCGTCCCGGCGGACTATATATACGACCAAATCTCTTCCGACCTATTGAATACCGGCATCCTGCAGCGCGAATACCATGAAATCATTCTCGGCGAACGTAACGGCTCGCGGGAAGGCGATTTGCGGTCTCGCTTGTGCGCGCTGATCTTTCTGATTGCGCAACTACCCCGAACCCCAGGTGCAGATGATGGCGTACGCGCTACAGAGGAGAACTTGGCAGATCTACTTGTGCGTGATCTTGCGGCCGAAGGGCCCCAACTCCGTCAGGCGGTTCCAGGACTTTTGGAGGATTTGGCGAGCTGCGGCAGGTTGCAGCGGGTCGAAAACGAATACTGCCTCCAAACCAGCGAGGGCGCCAGGTGGAATCACGACTTCAACAAGCGGCGGGACCGCATCTCGGGTGACGACACGCTACTTGGCGCTGAACGGGAAAGGCTACTGGGAGAAGCCCTCATTCAGGCCTTGAAACCATTGTCGCTTCAGCACGGCGCTGCTCGTCAACCGCGCAAACTGGAACAAAGCCTTTCTCCCAACCGGTCCCAGCAGCCCGATGACGCGTTGGCACTTTGGTTCCGGCACGGGTGGTCTACGACCGAGAAGCAGGTCGACGACGACGCAAAGGCGAACGGTTCCGAAAGCCCGATGATTTTCGGGTTCCTGCCGCGGCTGAAGCACGACGACCTTAAGCAGGGCATGGCTGCACAATTGGCGGCCCAAGAGACCCTGGAAGTCCACGGCGTACCGTCCACTCCCGAGGCCATACAGGCAGCGAACGCAATGAAGACTCAACTCGAAGTCGCCCAACTTCGAGTTCAGACATGTCTACGCGAAATTATCGGCAACGCTAAGATCTTCTTGGGCGGTGGTAACGAAGTGGGCGGCACTAAACTGGTCGACAAGGTCAACGATGCCGCCGCCGCCGCTCTGCATCGGCTATTTCCTCGCTTTGCCGAAGCAGATCATGCCAACTGGGCACAGGTCCGCAACGGAGCCCGCGGCGGCAACGTGGGAGCTCTGCAGGCCGTGGGTTACCAAGGTGAAACCGTCCGCCACCCCGTCTGCAAGGCTATCTACGACTTCATCGGCGCTGGCAAAAAGGGGAAAGAAGTGCGAGAAGAGTTCCGCGCTGCCCCCTATGGTTGGCCGCAAGACGCCGTGGACTCTTCGCTAGTTATCCTTACGCTCACCGGAAATCTCCGCGCCGTCCATAATGGGCAACCCGTCCAGGCCACGAATATCGGGCAGGACCAGATCGGCTCCATCTCTTTCCACCTGGACATCCCGCCGCTTACAGTGATGCAACGGTTGGATCTGAAAACGCTTTTCCAGAAACTCGGCTTTGCAACACAAGCCGGACAAGAATCCGCAGCGGCCGGGACATTCCTCAGCAAGTTGCTTGAACTGGCGACGAAAGCAGGCGGTGAACCACCATGTCCAGAATCTCCACCGGCGAAGCCTATCCACGACCTGCAAACCGAGAGCGGCAATGCCCAGCTTTTGGCGATTCACAAGCAGAAGGATGAATTAGCAGCGAGTATTCTCACATGGACGGCAACCCGTGACGCTATCGCCAAGCGGCTTCCACGTTGGCAGCGGCTTGTAGAGCTCCGTGATTTAGCGGCAAACTTGCCCGAGAGCGCCGCTGTCGCGCAGTCCGTAAATGCGATCCTCACCAACCGCGCACTGCTGGGTGATCCAGATCCCGTGCCGCCCCTGATTCAGACGCTGGTTGCGGCCCTCCGAACGGCCCTGAATGGCCTGCAGGCCGAGGTGCAATCGGCACATGCCGCTGGCACGGCTAGGCTGGCGTCCAATCCGGCTTGGCAAAAACTAGGTGGGGACGCTCAATCGGCATTGATTGCACGGTTCAATATCCAGCCCCCCATGGTGCTCGCAGTCGCGACAGAAGATGATGTCCTCAATGCTGTCAGAGCGGCATCACTGGCCAATCGCCGCACACTGATCGAAGCCATGCCACAGCGTTTCGGCATGGCATTGGACGAAGCTATCCGGCAACTAGAACCCAAGGCTATGAAGGTTACATTGCCCTCGGCGACGATCAAGAACGAAATGGAACTGGAAGTATGGATAGATGAAGCCAAGTCGATAATTAAAGCGAAGCTCAAAGACGGGCCGGTAGTCGTGTGATTTACCTCGAAAAATCCCTGCGCAATGAGTTAACGCGGACCGTGCTGGCCGCTAGAAAAGTGGCCGAGGGTGCCGCTGGCAAGGCTTTGCATGCCCTGGGCGTAGATGAATCGGATACACCTGGACATCTGGATAACGAGGGACGGCGCTTGCGAATTCGTCTACGTGCCCAAGCGAGACAACTGGGCGATGGGGAGAACTCGGAGAGAAGAGGCTGCAATAAACTTCGGCACTTGACCGAGAAGCTCGCCTACGACCACTGGCATCGCCTGCTCTTCGCTCGATTCCTAGCTGAGAATGACCTGTTGATATCGCCGGAGCATGGCGTGGGCGTAAGCCTCTCCGATTGCGAGGAATTGGCGCCCGCACTCGGTCGGCGCGACGGATGGGAAGTGGCCGCTCAGTTTGCGGCCAGAATGCTTCCGCAAATCTTCCGCGCGGACGATCCTGCCGGGAACGTGATCTTTGCCCCCGAAGACCGAGCTGCCCTAAGGAAATTCGTGACCGACCTGCCGCGCGACATCTTCTTGGCCGACGACGCTCTCGGTTGGGTCTATCAATTCTGGCAGGCCCAGCGTAAGGAAGAAATCAACAAATCAGGTGACAAGATTGGCGCAGACGAGATCGCGCCGGTTACCCAGTTGTTTACCGAAGATTATATGGTGCTGTTCCTCTTGCACAACACGCTGGGAGCGTGGCACGCCGCCAAGGTGTTGGCGGCGTTGCCCGCTGAAGCTTTGGAGATGGCAGATGAGGCTCGTTTGCGCAAGGCGTGCGCACTTCCGGGGGTGAACTGGGAGTACCTCCGCTTCGTCAAAGACGAGAAAACTGGGGGGTGGCGGCCGGCAGCCGGCAACTTCACTAGTTGGCCGAAGACAGCGAAGGAATTGCGACTTCTCGATCCGTGTATGGGCAGCGGGCATTTTTTGGCAGCCGAACTGCCGATGCTTGTTGAGATGCGGATGGCAGAGGAAGGGCTTACCAAGGAAGACGCCGTTGTGAACGTAATCCAAGACAACCTGTTCGGCCTGGAAATCGACCCGCGCTGCACGCAGATCGCGGCATTTAACCTAACGCTGGCGGCATGGAAACTGATTGGCCAGTATCGAAAATTGCTGCAGCTGAACCTCGCTTGCTGCGGCCTTGGCATCAACGCCCGCAAAGATGACTGGCTAAACCTGGCCGGAGATGATGCTAGATTGTGCAACGGCATGGAGCAACTCTACGACCTGTTCCAAAAAGCCCCCGACCTTGGCAGCCTCATCAACCCACACAATATCGGCGACCTGCACGTGGCGGAGTTTCATGAACTCCAGCCGTTGGCCGAACATGCAATGGCCCGCGAAAAGACCAAAAGAGACGATACCCTCACCGAGATGGGCGTGACCGCCCGTGGCCTCGCCCGCGCTGCCGAGATCCTTGCCAGCCAGTTCACGCTCGTTGCCACCAATGTGCCGTACCTTGGTATGAGGAAGCAAGACGAGACTCTGAGGGATTTTTGTGATCAGTTTCATCCCGATGCTAGAGCCGATCTCGCCACTTGTTTCGTTGAACGCTGCCTAGCTTTCTGTGACGCCGGTGGTTCGATTGCGCTCGTCACGCCTCAAAACTGGCTATTCCTCACTACCTACAAAGGTCTGCGACACGGATTATTAGGGCGCTATCAATGGGACTTTGTATGCAAACTCGGCGCTCGCTCATTTCAAATGATTGGTGGGGAGGTTGTTAAAGCCGTGCTGATAGGTCTGACGAGTAGACAACCAGCGAAGCGTCACGCATTCGCGGGGCTAGATGTATCGAACGAAGCGGGTCCAATTGAGAAAGCAATGTCTCTCGTTGTGTCGTCCATTGTACTTAGCAACCAACAGGGCCAACTGGAGCATCCCGATTCGCGTATCGTAATTGGCGGTAGTCAAAGCGAGACATTGCTTTCCGATTTCTCATATTCGGCTCAAGGTATTGGCACAACAGATAACCCAAGATTCGTGCATTGTTTCTGGGAGCAGAAATCCATTTCTGGAGAGTGGGAGTCATTCCAGTCTTCCGCTTCTAATGCAAAGCCAATCGGCGGGTGTTCTACCGTGCTGCGGTGGGGAGGGCCAGGAAGCGTGTATTTCACTCATATTGAAGAACTGAAGAAAGAAAATCGAATAGGCGGCGGTTGGCAAGCAGGTGGAATCGCGTGGGGGCGAAAGGGATTCGCCGTAAATGTGACGGGAACAAAATTCGTAACGCAATTTTCACAAGAGAAGTTTGATACCACTGTGGGGGTCATAATCCCCAAAGACCGAGAATATGAAACCGCAATCATTTGCTACCTTACATCTCCCGACTACACCGAAGACTTAAAAGAGATTGACCCAACCCTGTCAGTAACTGAAGGAACACTCATCAAGGTCCCCTTCGACCTTATATATTGGAAGCGGTTGGCTGAGGAGAAGTATCCGCACGGATTGCCGAAGCATCACTCTGACGATCCGACTCAATGGCTGTTTAATGGGCATCCGAAAAGCTCGACCTCGCAATTGCAGGTGGCCGTTGCGCGGTTGCTGGGCTACCAATGGCCCCGTCAGACGGGCTTGTCCTTCCCGGATAGCCCCTCGATCGGTCTAGATGGCTTAGAACCATTCGCCGACGCGGATGGTATCGTATGCCTCAATGCCATCACAGGCGAGCAACCCGCCGCCGAGCGGTTGCGGGCGTTGCTGGCCGCAGCCTTCGGCTTGGACTGGAGCGCTGAAAAGCAGGCTGATCTGTTGGCGCAGGCAGACTACGGCGGCAAGACCCTGGAGGAGTGGCTCCGGAACGGCTTCTTCGAACAACACTGCCAGATTTTCCACCAGCGTCCGTTCGTCTGGCAGGTCTGGGACGGCCTATCAGATGGATTCAGTGCGCTTGTGAACTACCATAGCCTTGATCGACATACGCTGGAAAAACTCACTTATACCTACCTCGGCGATTGGGTCGCCCGCCAGAAAGCTGCCGTCACCGTGGGCGAAGAAGGCAGCGACACCAAACTCGCCGCCGCCCAGGAACTTAAGGCATCCCTCGAAAAGATCCTAGAAGGAGGACCCCCCTACGACATATTCGTACGCTGGAAGCCGCTGGAGAAGCAACCAATCGGCTGGGACCCGGACTTGAACGATGGTGTTCGCCTCAACATTCGCCCATTCGTAGAGGCCGGCATTCTGCGCCGGACTCCGAAAATCAACTGGAACAAGGACCGAGGCAAGGATGTTCGCAGCGCCCCTTGGTTCAAAATATTCAAAGGTGAGCGCATCAATGATCACCACCTGACGCTGGCAGAGAAGAGGAAAGCACGTGGGATTTAAACGGACGGCGATGCAGGGATGAGGCAATTTCAGAAATCGGCTGTGTACGCACCTCCTGCATAAGAGGCGGGCAGCCTTTTTGACGGATAGGATCATGGTAGAATTTCGAAAGAAGCGAACAAAGGTAATAACGCCCAGCTCGTGCCCTATCGGGATAGGAACCACCTCTTTCGTGCAAGAGATCTCAAACGATACAGTGGGAGGAGAACTTGCCCGACGCCTTCGTGCGGTGGGAGCGTTTACGGTTGGCGATCAGACGCCACCCGTGGCGATCCTCTGGCCAGATGGCGATAAGCAGTGGATTAGGATTCTCCCTGAACTGAAGGTGTTGATTCCGGAATTATACTCACTTGGCCACATCGCGCCTGAGGAGCGCACTGGCCCCGCAATCTGGCTGCGGTGTATTGAAGCCCGGACTGTCGAACCGGCACCGGCCGCGGGGCAGATACCCATCCTCTATCTTCCGGGTGTGAGTTGTCAGGATCTCCGTGCGGTGGAAGAGTGTTCCAGCGAGATTGAACCGTTGGTTGAGCTTCAATTCCGAGGGGCCGTCTGGTCCCGTCGGAACGGTAAGGATTGGACACCCCTGGCCTTCCTGACCTCTACGCACGGAGGACTGAGTCTGGAAGTTCCGGGCGATTCTGATACCGTGGCAGCTCTCGACCGATCTTTGTCCGTTTTGCTGAAAGAGCGGATTTCGGACTTGACTTCGCAGAAACTCGACGCCCAGTTTTTCAACATGCTTCTAGCTCCAGACCTGCCCGTAGAGATTCTGCGCTGGATGAACGACGCGGCGGCAGCACGAAAGCGCAAGACTGCCCCGGAATGGAAGGCGTTCTGCGCGCAATCAGTTACCAACTACCGCCTACATCCCGAGAAGGACGGCGAGCTTCACGCTGCGAAGTTGCTGGGGAACCGAATTGAAGGATGGGGCAAAGTATGGAAGCGTTTCGCAGAGGCACCGAGCAGGTATCCCGGGATTATCACGTTACTGGAACAAGCAGAACCGAATACGGATGGCTTGCTACCCCTCGACCGAGAGTACTCGCCGACTTTCAACGCACAGGATGAGGCGGCGCTGGCCAAGGCACTTTTGGAACTAAAGGACAAGCAAGCCAGAGAAGCGGCGGAGGCGATTTTGAAGCTGGAACAGGTTCATGGGTGCCGACGCCAATGGGTATGGCGCGAAGTGGGCCGGGCACCGTTGGCAGTGGCACTGGACCACTTAAGCCTCCTGGCAACCTTAACCCAGAAGGCTCTGGCTGCGGCTGATGCAGCTGGGATGGCTGAACAATATATAAAATCTGGGTGGGAGGCGGAGGCGGCTGCAATTTCGGCGTTGGCGGCCGGTAACACGTTGGAGACGGATGACGCCATCGCCACGGCCGTACGGGCAATGTACCTGCCTTGGCTTGATGAATCCTCGAGAAATTTGCAGTATTTCGCCATGCAGTCGCCGGCAAGCCTGAGGCCAAGGTTGGGGCCGGCGGAGGCAACGGATGGCCGGGTTATTCTTTTCGTGGACGGTCTTCGCTTGGATCTCGCCCACTTGCTGGCCCAGCATCTGAAGCCGAGAGGGATTCAGCCACAGATAGACTGGGATTGGGCTGCGTTTCCAACCGTGACACCGACCGGCAAGGCTGCTGTCTCACCGATGGCATCCTTTTTAACCGGAGGCGGACCGGAGGAAGAGTTTGCGGCAACTGTCGCTGCGACTGGGCAAAGGTGGACGTCTGACCGATTCTATGCTTTTCTCAAAGAGCAAGGCGTCCAGCAGCTGCAGGGGCGCGATTGCGGGGATCCATCGGGCCGAGCTTGGGCAGAAGTAGGCTCCCTTGATAGCCGAGGTCACAACGAGGGCGCGAAAGCGGCAAAGATGCTGGAGCAGGAAATCAGGGACATTGCGGGCCGAATCCAGGAACTGCTTGATGCGGGTTGGCGAGAGATAATTGTGGTTACAGATCATGGTTGGCTGCTGGTGCCTGGCGGTTTGCCCAAGGTTAATCTTTCACATTTTGTGGTCGAACACCGTTGGGGACGGTGCGCTGCGGTGAAAGCGCTGGGCGCCACAGAGTTCCCCACTATGCCTTGGCATTGGAATCCCGACGTGACCATTGCGACACCGCCGGGAACGGCTTGTTTCCGTGCTGGCCTTGAATATGCACACGGCGGCTTATCGGTCCAAGAGATGGTCGTACCCCGGCTTACTATCCGTGCCGGAATGGAGGCGAGTGGTAAAGCAAAAATTTCCGCCGTGAAGTGGATCGGTTTGCGGTGTCGTGTTTCTGTTCAGAACGCGAATCCTGGGATGAAGGCCGATGTTCGCGGTCGGCCGGCAGATGCCATGTCTTCAAAAACCGAGGGCGGGCAACCGCGCGAGATTGGACTGGACGGCACGGTATCACTCCCGGTCAGAGACGATCGCGAAATAGGGAACGCTGCAGTCGTTGTACTGCTTAGCCCGGATGGAACGCCTATACATACTTTGCCCACCATAATTGGAGAAAACTTATGAACATTGAAATGGATACCTTGGATCAAATCGCAACCAAAGCTTTTGAAGGCGTCGTTGTCCGCAAGGACCTCGTGCGCCGATTCAAAGGGCAGTATCCGGTTCCGACCTATGTCGCTGAGTTTGTGCTTGGGCGATACTGCTCTTCCGTGGATGAACAGGAGATCCAGGAAGGCCTCCAGATCGTCGAACGGCAACTGTCGGAGAAGACTGTACGTGCCGGGGAGCAGGAGTTGTTCAAAGCACGCGCAAAGGAACTCGGACAGGTCAGGGTTATCGATATCATCACGGCTCGTCTGGATGCCGCAACGGACTCGTTTGTAGCAACACTGCCAACCTTGCAGCTGAACAACGTCCGGATTGATCCTGAGATCGTCCGGGCTAACGAGCGCATGTTGACAGGTGGCTTTTATGCCGAGATTGAGTTAACTTACGACCCGACAATCGCCCAGGAGAGCAAGGGGAGGCCTTTCGGGATCGCATCGCTCCGGGAGATTCAGATTTCCAAACGCGACGTGCTTGATACACTATACAGGGGTCGGGAGATGTTCAGCCTGGAAGAATGGAAGCACTTCCTTCTGCGTAGCAGTGGATTGGAGCCCGAAAAGATGAGCGCCAGGGCGTGCGATGTCGCGCTCCTGCGCATGGTACCGTTTGTCGAGCGCAACTTCAACATGGTTGAACTCGGGCCCCGTGGGACCGGGAAGAGCCACCTCTTCCAGCAGGTTTCGCCATACTCACACTTGGTTTCTGGCGGCAAAACGACGGTCGCCAAGATGTTCGTCAATAACGCCAATGGCCAACGGGGGCTTGTATGCCTTTATGATGTCGTATGCTTCGACGAGATTTCGGGCGTCTCCTTTGACCAGAAGGACGGGGTTAGCATCATGAAAGGATATATGGAGTCCGGAGAATTCAGCAGGGGGAAAGAGAGCATTCGGGCCGACGGCAGTATTGTGATGGTGGGTAACTTCGAGGTAGACGTGCAGCATCAGCAGCGCATAGGCCATCTCTTCGGCCCATTGCCACCCGAGATGCGGGAGGACACGGCGTTCATGGATCGCCTGCATGCCTATGTGCCGGGCTGGGATGTGCCGAAGATTAGTCGGGAGATTCTTACTGACCGTTTTGGCTTGGTGAGTGACTTTCTATCGGAGTGTTTTAACCAGTTGAGGCGTCAGGGCCGCGTGAACCTCCTCCAAGGGCGTATTCAATTCGGCGGGGCGTTAAGCGGGCGAGATGTCAACGCTGTGCAGAAGACCACTAGCGGATTACTCAAGTTGCTTTACCCAAGCCCAACTATGCCGGTACCTGACGAGGCCATTGAATGGGCCGTCCGACTTGCACTCGAAGTTCGCCGTCGTGTGAAGGAACAGCAGAAACGGATTGGCGCAACTGAGTTTAGAAATACACACTTCAGCTATCAACTGGGATTGGACGGGGTGGAGCGGTTTGTTTCGACACCGGAACTGCAGCGCGAAGACAGCATTGGCGTGGACCCCTTGCCGCCGGGTCAGGTCTGGACTATTTCCCCTGGCGGGCTGGATGAGAATCCCGCCCTTTATCGCATTGAGACCGCGGAGGGGCCGGGATCGGGCACCAAGATCCTGAACCAACCTGCACCCGGACCATTCAAAGAGAGCGTCAAGTGCGCGGAGCAGAACCTGTACGGTCGAGCAAAAGAGTTAACCGGAGACCGTGAACCACGCGAACACGAGTTCTCGATTCAACTGCGCGCCTTTGACGTTGCCCGCACAGGTTCTGCGGTGGGTGTCGGTGTTCTTCTGTCGCTATGCTGTTCCCTGTTGCAGAAGAGCCTTAAGGCAGGTTTGGTAATTGTAGGCGGCTTGAACCTGGGCGGGTCCATTGACCCCGTCTATAACGCGGTATCGATCGCAGAACTGGCAATTGACAAAGGAGCCACGTCCTTGCTTATGCCCGTGTCTGCCCGGAAGCAGTTACTTGAACTTCCAGACGAGCTAGCGACGAAAATAGACATTCAGTTTTACGCAGACGCAAGAGAGGCCCTCCTTAAGGGACTCATTGATTAAAAACCAGGTATCATGTGAACTCATAGGATAGAACCTGTTGCTACGGATATGCGCCTCGATTAGATAGACGAATATTAGGAGGGGAAATTCTCAATAGAGAGAAGAAATATATGAATGAGTTATTCGATTGGGCTGATTTTCTTCAAAGATTTACGACAAAGGTTTTATGGCATTTTACGGGATATAAAAAATCTGATGAGGATTCGTTTGGCATTCTGAAAACTATAATTAGCGAGAAAAAACTAAGATTAGGAAAATTTCGTTCGGAAGTCATCATGCCAAGTGGAAAAAAGAGGTATGGGCATCAATGTATTTGTATGTGTGATATCCCATTTAAAGATTTAAGAATACATACATTAAGATATGGAAAATATGGTATTGCATTTGATAAAACTAAAGCAATAATAAAAGGTCATTTTAATCCTGTGCTTTATATCCATAAGAAGCATTATTTATTTAGGTATATAGAAGATAATTTGCTAAATCATATCGATGCGATCGCAAAAATTGACAATGAATTCGGCAGAAAGCTAAATGAATATCTCCTTATTTTGGGGACCTATTTTAAACCAAGTGATTTAACTGCCCCAATAAGTTTTGAGAATATCAGAATGGATGAAATGCAAAATAACAATTTTTATTATGAAAGAGAATGGCGTTCAGCTTATATATGGAATTACAAAAGCGAGGACATCGAGGCAATTATGGTTCAAAAAAAAGACATAACAGAAACAAAGAATTTAATGGAAGATATTGGAATTTTCGATGTGCCAATTATTCCCCACGAAATGATCGAAAAATTATAAAACAATAAATCGGCAGCATCATCATTGCCAGAATTAGATATAAATAAGTAGCAGGAATAGAGGTAAAAAAGGGAAAGCCCGCGATAGGAACGAAGCCCGCTAAAGAGGAACTCCACAGACTATATATTAGAGAATCCAAATCTATCAGAGGGGTCGCCCAAAGACGGGCGCAACATTGACTCGATAATTTTTTATTGATATCCTCCAACTAAACTAATTTAAAGGGAAGATGATGCAAGATATATTATTCCACAGTCATGGCGCATTAAGGGATTATTTTGAAGCGATTAAAGAGACGGCGAATAAGGAAGTCGAGGACATCGATACAAACTCTCTTTTAAATTCGAGCGAAGAAGACTTGATTAGATATTTTGTAGATAAATATTCTCTTGATCCTCCAATTCTTGACCCGGACAATAAATCTATCTCTGCACCCTCGGACGTAGACATCGATGTCAGCCGCGATCCGATGAGAGCAATATTCGATACGGAAGAGCCGTCCTTTATAAAGGGTGTCATGGTAACGGTCTCCGTTCCCTTCAGCGGAGATCCCGAATTTTTCAAATACACTCCCAACCCTTACGATTATGGTTCTCCGCACGGCGAAGTTATCGGGCAAGAAGTGCACCTTATATATCAGCAAACTGAGCGCGATGCGGATGCGCTAAGAAGAGAGATATCAAGAAGGATAAGCGATATCCAGAAATATCTCGGCTGGGTTAAAAGCAACATTGACGGATTCAATAAAGAGTTCGAACCTTTCATCCGGGAAGTCATCAGACGGCGTAAGCAGAAGAAACTCAAGGACCTCGATTTAGTGGCGAAGCTCGGCATCCCGGTAAAAAGGCGCGACGATTTACCGAAGACCTACGTAATTCCAGAGGTGAAGAGGAAACCGAAGATTGTGCGGCCAACGTCGGCGGGAAAACCGTTTGCTCCGGAACCAGCTCTTGAAATGGCCGAATATGAGAGCATCTTGTCTATCGTGAAAAACATGGCTTTAGTGCTTGAGAGGAGCCCGAGCGCTTTTGCGGGCATGAAAGAAGAAGACCTGCGACAGCACTTTCTCGTACAGCTGAACGGTCACTACGAGGGAAGCGCCACGGGAGAGACGTTCAATTATAAGGGCAAAACGGATATCTTAATCAGACACGAAGGAAGGAACGCCTTCATTGCGGAATGCAAATTCTGGAAAGGGGAGAACGGATTATCTGATACGATTGACCAGATCCTCAGTTACGCGAGCTGGCGTGATACGAAGACTGCGATTATTCTGTTCAACAGGGGTAAGAACTTTAGCTCTATATTGGAAAAAATCCCCGGGATTGTCAAAGCTCATGCATCCTTCAAGAGAGATGAGGGAAAAAGAGGAGAATCCGAGTTTCGTTTTATTTTGCATCAACCCGACGACGTGAATAGAGAATTGATCCTAACTGTTATAGCTTTTAACGTTCCTCTTCCTGAAAAAACTGTTGCGAATTAGGACATATTCTCACGTGGCCAGGATCAAATACCAGGAAGCGGCGGGAGTGAAAAGGAGATTGCGAAGTGAAAAAAAGGGCGCAGCAAATTTATCGAGAGGTGTTGACCGAAACGTTGTGGGGATACGCGGAGAAGAAATTTCGAGGCCTAGAAGAGTTGTTTGAAAAGACCCGCGAGGAGAATCCTAAGCGGCCCCCTGTATTCCTGAGGGAATTAGGGCATAACAATGTTCTTCTCAGCAAGACGGCGGGTGGCGCACTTCGGAACCAGGTCCTCAATCAGATCCCAAAAGAAAAATGGCATAAATGGTTCTCCAGCATGATGAGTTCTCAAGCCCTGGCTCAAAGCGTTTTCGGAAATCTTAAAGCCTTGGGGAAGCTGACCTGCCTGTGGGGGCTGATTGGAGACGATCGCAAACCGCTCTTCATCAGGATACGCGATAACTTTGATAAGTTCGAGATGGAAAAAAATATTGATTATTTGGGCGAAAGAAGAATGACGAGTGTAGACGTGTTTTTCGGAGGAGAATACCAGATCGCCGTGGAATGCAAGCTTTCTGAACCAGAAGTTGGTACGTGTTCGCGGCCGAGGCTCCTGCGAACTGACCCGACCTACGAACGGGAATATTGTGACGGGCGCTATGCAATCCAGGGGGAGAGGGGAAAACGATGCGCTCTCACTGAGTTGGGGATCAGATATTGGGATAATGCTTATATCCCGCGTTTCTTCAAGGCTGATCAGTGGAGCCCTGACGAGGATCATTCTCCTTGCCCAATGAAGAAGACCTATCAGCTGGTGCGCAATATCCTGGCTGCGGGCCTGAGTTCCGCTCCGCGACATGGAAATGGAGAGATCGTTCACGAGACGGGTGGCCACGTCGTTTTGCTCTATGACGCGAGGAATCCCGAATTTCAGAAGGAAGGGGAGGGCACCAGTGCCTATAATGAGGTTAAAAATGGCCTCCTCAATAAATCGCTGCTACAGAAATGTACCTGGCAGCAGGTCATCGTTGCTATGAAGGCTGACCCAGAACTCGCTTGGCTTGTTGAAGCGCTCGGGGAAAAATACGGGCTGGTGCCCGAGTCCGAGGCTTATGACGGGAATAATTCTCATGGGCCGGATCAAATATCAGGAAGCAGATGGGCTCGAAGTCAAATGGGCAAGGCCATCAGCCGGGATTGTTTCAGATAAGGCAAATTTAGTCCGGATGTATATCAGAGAAGGACTGCCGATCCGAGACATAGCTGGGCGCTTCATCCATGCCGGTCTTCCCGCGTCGCATCATCCGACCTAAGACAAAGTGAAAGATATGAATGAACGTTAGCAGATTATAAACGCGAAAGAGTGGACATGGGAAAAGTAAGATTTGATTATCTTAATTATCGCAAAGGAGAAATAATAAGAAAATATGATCTCCTTTGCTGGCTTGATGACCGAATAGAGATAGTGGAAGCGGAGCGCTTTAGAGCCGAGTATGCGCTTCATCGCGCTGAGCGAAATTTTTTGCTCAAGACTTTTTTTAAGTCGGGATGGGAAACTGAGATTGCCAGGCGCAAGTCTAGATTGTTTTGGCGTGATGTCGAATTAGATGCACTAATTACTCTCCAAGAGATAGTAAAGAAAATCGAAGAATGAAAATCAATCCCGGAAGATAATTAGCATATGGCCAGGATCAAATACCATGAAGCGGCGGGAGTGAAGCGCGATAGGCCGCTCAACGGGGCCTCGCCGAGTTGGCCGGAAAGGGACAAGGGATTTCGCCTGCCCGAAGGCTATTCCTACCGTAGGAGCAAAAATCGTTGAGGTGAATCGTATGAAAACCGAAGTAGAAGTAGCACGAATGCGAAATATCATTGGGATGGCTTGGGATTTCACCGGGATGCAGCGAGTATTTGAAAAAAAATCCGGTCCCCTCGTCTGTAACCTCTTAGAGAAGTTGTTAGAAGAGATAGAAGTGGACCCATCTAATTTCTTACATGGAAAGCTCTGCCGGCAGATCCAGTCGTCAATCAAAACAACGCTTGGAAAAGTGCCCAGCTATGGACAAGCCGCCAAGGTGGTTGATATCGCGATGAAAGTCATTGTGGGTTACTGTAGACTCCCGAATGAAAGGATTGCACAGATAGTCGCCCCTAATTTGCATGGAGCAATTGATACTCCTATCCTAAAACGTATAAAAGAAGAATATAAAGTCGCACGGGGGATCTTTACAATCAGCCGGATTGATGAAGTGGTATATGCAGAGATTCAATCTCGGCTCAAGGAGAGGGCGAATCAGATGAGGTGCTCCCCGATAGAATATGACGACTGGTTGTGGAGGAAGTTGAAAGACGACCGCGCTGGACTTTCCGATGGGAAAAAAGACGCCCCCGAGGACACGAGAAACACACCTCATATTGGAGAACGCTAGAAGGCGGGAATAATTCTCATGACCAGGATCAAATATCAAGAAGCCATCGGGCTTACGCCGAAGCGGGGACGTCCGCCGGCCGGTCCGGCACCATCGAAAGAAGACCTTGTCCGCCTATATGTCGAGGAAAGTCGCTCTGTCCGGGATGTCGCCGCCGTCCTGGGGACTAAGAAGGACGCGGTCCATCGCGCGCTGAAAAAATACAAAATTGCGGCCAGGTCAAACGTCAGCCGGTCGAAGCTTCGGACAATACCGCTTAGGGACCTGGAAGTCGCCATCCGGGACAAAGGAATTCGTGGGACGGCCAGGGCCCTGGGGGTCGATAGAAGTACGCTTCGCCATCATCTGAAGGTTCGAAGCGGTCAATAAAGGACACGGGGGAAACGTGTCGCGTAATATCCATTATGTTAACCAGGCGCGCCCGTAATTTTTTTAAAACGGTTAGGTTACAAACTATAGGTCAAAATGGGATTTTACGGGCTCTCTTCAACTTGGTTTTGCCCCATTTTTGTGCCGTTTTGCGGTTGTTTCTGAGCTCCGGGGATTGGTTTTCCGGTTTTTTTGGGGTCCTTTTCCCACGCTTGAAAACCGTCAAAGAGGCCGTTTTCCGGATTCAAGGCCGTATTTTGGAGCCCTCGGACCGTGCATCGGGCGTCGATCTGAACGGTACGCGAGTGCCGGTTGGAGGCTCAGGTCCTGGAATTTCGCGCTAGCGGCTTCAAACGAGCGCCAATGCCCAGGAGTCCGTATCCGACAGCGGCCCTCGCCCAGATCTTCGTGCAAAATGCGTTTAGCGCAAATTTGGAAGCACATGGCTGTCGGGCACGAACCGTATTTTTTGATAACCGGAATGTGAGAAGAAAATCGGGGCAGATTTTTACCATGCCGTCTGCCGCTTAAGGATTATTCAGCGAGGTTGACCTAATTGACACAGCTAAGTATCATCTGATATAAGTTTTTTAAGGGAGGTCACTGATGAAAAATATCCAGAGTTATATTGCGTCTCGCTTTGTTCCGCGGCTTAAGTATTATGAAAAAAGAGCTAGGTCTTATAAGAGAATCAACCAAATAATCAGGATAGCATCCAGCCTATCCAGCCTCGGAATGCTTGTGTTATTAAATGTTTCGAATTCGCCAAGATTCGTTATTTCGGGAATCGCCGCCCTGCTAGCGTTCCTCGTGAATTTAGAGAATATCGTACAGTTTGACAGCCTTTGGAAGTCTTACCGATTCACTAAACAGAATCTTGAGACAGAATTATTTTTATATTCTCACAAAGCCGGCTTATACGCACTACCCGAAAGGAACATTGATTCTTTGTTCGTCGAGCGTAGCGAAGATATCATGAAATTTGAGGCGCAACAGTGGTTTTCTTCGATGACTGGCAAAAAAGAAAGGCCATTAAAAGGGGCCTATCCGCCGAATGAGTAAGGGCGAAGATATTACATGGAAAAAGAATTCGGGCTATCACTGAACACATGGAATAATAGGGGTATAGCGCATGGCTAATCTTCGCTTTTTTGTAAGCTTTGATTTCGACGATTGGGAATATGTAAGACAGACTCTTGAATCACTTAACACGCAGGGTTATGAATTCCTTGTCGCTAAAAGAAATCTTGTCCCTGGCCAATCATTCGTCGTTTGGATGAATAAGATGCTGGAGATTTCTGATCTATTCGTTTTATTCTGGTCAAAATATTCTTCAACTTCAAGATTTGTCACAATGGAATGGAGTTCATTTCTAGGAATAAATCAGAGAGAGAAAATTCTGATAATAAGAATAGATGATACTCCGCTTCCTATTCTTCTAAGTACCTGTATATACGTCGATATCAAAAATCACATACAAACTCAGATAGCAAGTTTTCATGAATGGGCCACCCAATTCATTGCGGAAAAAAGTGATGGAGCAATCGCGTACGAAATCGATTCCTACATAAAAATATCAGCAATGCCACAGATAGTACATGATGCATGCATGGATCTATGTGCCGGCCGAAGAGAAAAATCTTACCCCCTGTCTGTGCGCTTCTTAAATAGAGCTCTTCAGCAAAGCAGAAAACTCATCCCAAATTTGCCTATAGAGGCTGGGGCAATCGCGAGCTCATCCCTTCACGAGTTGGCGATGTTAGAAAGAACGCCGGAGAAGAGAAAAGATCTTCGACAAGAATCTCAGAATATATGTCGGCAGATTTTTATTCAAACAAAAAATCCCTTAATTGCAGTTATGTTCGCCAATAGAATTGTAGACGAAGCATATGACACCTTTATCCCGAAGAACAAGTCATTGATAAGATCATTATTAGCTGAGGCTAGAGAAACGATTCAAAACGTCCTTGTCCACGAAAAGAATTCGATGTCACTTGCCGCATTACTTGTTCAACTCTCGTCCGTCTTTCGATGTCAAGCAAAAGAAATGAAAGGTACTCCATATGAACTGAGCTATATCAACAAATCCTTACGTGCGGCTGGCGCTGCTATTGAGAGAGATACAGATAATCCAGCAACCCATCTTGAGCTAGGGCAAGCGTTATGGGCTTATGCACGAAAAGCTCCGGATGATGCTTCATATTTTGCTAAGATGGCAGAAGCAGAGACCGTTCTCTCTCAAGCCAATGCAGGTTTCTCCCCACTTTCCGCTCTAGCATTGGCAAGATTTTACCGCCATACTTATAGGTCCGTCCAAGCCTTTAATGTCTTTTGCGATTATATACTTCGCGAAGGACGAGTACGACGCATGCTTGAAGAATCTTATCTATTTGCGGAATCAGCAATGCAGATTTGGTATTCAAATCATGATCATGATTTTGTTAATTCAGCTCTCAAGAAAGCGCGTAATATTCTGATCCAAGCTATTGACTCAGGTTATCAGAACGCCCGGCTGTATGTAGACCTTGCTCAAATTGAGGCTGCTCTTGGTGTAGATTACGCTTCTGAAGAAGCACTAAAAAAAATAAGCGTGTTGCCCACTAATTCTTGGACTGAAGTGGTAATTGAGGCAGCAACCGCGATAGATAACAACCAAATTGATCGCCTAAACAAAGCATTCGCAATTGGGATTATTGATCCAAGAGTTTGGAACGGCTTAGGCACCTACGTCAGGAATTTCATTGGAGATAGAGATCTTTCGTTGAGGCTCTATGAGGTTGGACGAAAGCTCGAAAGTGATGACCCCATAGTCCTAACGAATATTGCCCGAATCTTAATTGAGAGAGGCGATCCCAAAAGTATAGAAGAAGCTAAAAGGCTTGTCGAGCTAATTAGCTCAAGCGCAGATAAGTCATTTATTTGGTGGAGAGAATTAAGCGATAAGATTGACCTGATTAAGAATATCCATAAAATTCGCAAGCACTCAGCTTTAGAGAAGCAAGAAAGTACTAGACCAACTTACAAACAAATTCTCCGGGAATATCAAGAATTTCTTGAATTGGATGGTGAGAATGCTAAGGCAACCGCATTCAAGAATATCATTTTAAGACTCCTCACACTAAGCTACGGCTCAAAAAATGTTAAATTTTTTACAGAAGGTAAAGAGCTTATCGAGTTCACTTGGCTCGGCGATCGTTATCTAGCCGTTCCATTGTGCTCAAACACCCAGGTTGATTCTAATAAAATGAACCTAATCCTTTCAAGAAGTGAGCATAATGAGGCCAGATCGATGATCTTTTCGATTAGCGGCTTTTCCGAAGAAGCAATTAAGACAGCAGAAAATGCCCCCTCTGACATCATTCCTTTTTTGATAAACGGCGAGGAAATTAAATCGATATTAAGCGCGTCTGGAAGGTTAGACCACCTATTAGATAAGAAGCTTTTAGATATCTACACAATAATAAAAGCCAATAGAATCGATAATAATATCGTTACTCCTACATAATGCGATAGATTGGGATCGCAATTCTCCTTAAAGTCACTCTTTTAAAAAAGAGCCGTCAAAAGGAGAGGTGTCTGTTTTTTGTGGTAGCTTTAGATATGTCCCTCTGATCCTCGAAACGATACTTCCTTGCATGAAGAAATTGTATTCCCGGCCGCTGATCGATGTTAAAAAACGGATGAAGCCTCAAAGCAGATCGTCCCCGGAATATGGAGTTTAATAAAAAGATAAGGCTAAAGCGGGACGTAAGCCGAATTCTGAGGTTCTTCGAAAAGGTTGATAGGTCCATGGAGGCCGACGACCGTTGGGCGGCTGATTCGAAAAAGTACAAGCGCGGGGACAAAGACGGTGATGATTCCTTCAGAGAGAGCCCGTGGACCGTCAGACAGGAGACCATTCCCATTAGCTTTTGCTGAAATGATAGTGGATAAGGCTTGCTTTAGCTTTTTTAGGCGTTGCTTATTCCGAGGAATTGTAATAAATAATAGGCAGAAGATATCATTCTCTTTAACAATGCCGCGACAAAGCAATCGTTTCGATATAACGCTGGAATCGATACTAAGGGAGTATCTCCGAAGGAAAGGCGTTCTTGAAAGCGTCGAGAGGAGCTGGTATCCGTTCAAGGGCCAGCACGCCCCCTTTTACTCCCCTGTAGCGGACATTGCGGTGGGTCCCTTTGCGACTCAGCAAAGACTAATTTCTCGATACGACGATCTGGAACAGCGGGTGCCAGAACTTATTAATGACCTCAAATCCTGCTTCCGCGAAAATTACAATCAATATGGCGGACATTTTTCAGGAACTCCCACGTATCCTTTCACCGAATTTGAAGGAAACGAAAACGCGCGCTGCTTCATTTCCATCGAGATTGAAAGCAAGAGCCCGACAAGAAAACACAAGATGGGTAGCATCGTAAATGCTGCCGCTCTAGGCAGAATTGCCATCGTTATCGGCCTGGATGAATACAGTGTAAAAGTTTTGATTAGGATTCTCGGATATCTGAAGTTTCTCGCTTCCGTAAATAAGCCAACCTTCAAGGCCAACAATGCCTTCATCTTAAGCAAAGAACAGATTCTAAGAATTCTTGAGGGAGGATAGCTGCTGAAACATAGAAACGATTCCCAGAAAAACTGGAAAAGTAACTTCAACTGATCTTTTGTCAATAGCTTGAGCTCCCTTTCGTGAAAGAACATGGTTTTCCTATGCTGAGAATAAATCTGGTTCTCGGGAAGAAGCGTTTTTTGGGGAAAGCTTAGTGCATATTTCTTATATAGGTTGCTTCTTAAGTTGTAGGGTTTTATACTGACCCCCTGAGAGGGTGGACACCTCCAAGAGTTAGAGTTTATACTCGATCAAGAAGGTGGCAGGATGAAACTCAGGAAATGGGCGGCGGAAGAGAAGATGGCGATCGTTCTCGAGGGGATCAAGGGCCAGAAATCGGTGGCTGAGATCTGTCGGGAACATCAAATCAGCCAAACCTTATTCTACCGGTGGCGGGATCGATTTTTGGAGTCCGCGCAAAGAGGGCTTGCGAATGGCGCCGGCAAGGATGAAGCGGAAGCGCTGCGGGCGGAGATCGAGAAGCTGCAGAAGATCATTGGGAGGCAGACGATCGCGATAGAGGCGCTAAAAAAAACCCAAGAACTGATCTCCGGGAAGCCGTGAAGCTGATGAGGGAGAAAGGGGAAAGTCTGAAAGCGGCGTGTGAGACGTTGGGGACGAGCCGAAGCGGGCAATATCCGAAGACCAGAGGAAAAACGACATCGGTTTTGAATCAGGTCCTTGTTGAGAAGCTCAAAGAGCTTCGGTTGGCGCATCCGTTTTGGGGATACCGGCGGATGACGGCCTGGCTGCGGTATCGGGAAGGCACTGAGGTCAATCACAAACGGATCCAGAGATTGATGAGGGATTTATGGGAATGGATTGATCGACCGATAGAGCCGCCGCCTGGGTTACAGGAAGCTGAGCAATTAGCGTTGAACCTTGTTTAATTGGACAGCATATGATTAATAAAAATGACAACCTCGTTTTGAGAATGTCGAAAATCTTGTCCAACATGCCTGGAGAGGTATGGATTTTCCTATGATTTTAGGTTATTTTGGACAGCAGTGATCTGATAGACATTGACATTATTATTTTAATCAATAATAATTCAATCAAAGGTTGGGATAAGAAATAAATTAGAGGGACAAAAATATGATTAAGAAAAAATATTCAATTGGGATAATCGTTTTTATAGTCGTGGCCCTTGCAAGCATAATTGTCATAACTCAGACAAAGAAAGAGCCTGGGGAGATTAAGATTGGAGCAATATTACCGTTAACAGGAGATGCTGCAGTTTATGGAGAAGAACTTCGAAACGGAATCGAATTAGCTCTTGCAGAAATTAATCAAAACGGCGGTATTAAAGGAAAGCCTATAAAGATATTTTACGAAGACGATCAAGGGCAAGCAAAGAACGGAGTTTTAGCTTTTAAAAAATTGGCTGAAGTAAATAAAGTGCCTGTTATTATCGGCGGAGCTATGAGTTCGGTGGCCGTTCCCCTAGCTTCATTAGCTGACAAGAACCACATAATTCTGTTGTCTCCCACGGCGACAACGCCTGCTTTATCTGGGATTAGCAAATACTTTTTTAGAATTTGGCCATCGGATAAGTACGATGGTTCAGTTATGGCTGAATTCGCATCGAATAAACTAGGACTAAGGAAAGTCTGCATTTTATATGTGAATTCAGATTATGGAAAAGGGATAGAAGAAACTTTTAAAAAAGAATTTGAAAAAGCCGGAGGGAACATACTGGGGACTGAATCATATGAACTTGGAGCTACAGACTTTAGAACACAATTAACAAAGATCAAAGAATTAAAGCCGGAAGGGATTTATCTTCCAGGTTATTATAAAGAGATGAGTGGAATTCTAAGACAATTTAAAGAATTAGGAATAAGGGCACGTCTATTAAGTGTGAATAGTTTTTATGACCCGAAATTATTAGAAATAGCTGGCGATTCTGCTGAAGGAGCGATTTTTACTTATCCTTCATATGATCCAAAAAGCGATAACCCTAAAATAAAAGAGTTTATAAAAGCATTTCTTGGCAGATTTGGGAAAGAGCCCGATGCTTTTGCTGTTCAAGGATATGATGCATTAAAAATAATCGGCGATTCAATTGAGCAGGGAGGGTATGGAGTTGACAGTATCCAGAAGCAACTAACAAAAATGAAAAATTATCCTGGCATAGGCGGGATAATGAGTTTTGATCAAAATGGAGATGTTCAGAAATCCTTGAGAATATTAACAGTAAAAAAAGGTAAATTTGTTCCTTACAACGAATAAAAAAACGGGGGGGAAATGAATTTTAAAGATAGGATAACAGAAATTTTATTGGAAGGATCACTTATAGTAGCTGGCCTATTGCTTATTGTGGCTTTTTTTCAAGTCCCTGATTTACCTAAACCGTTTTATTACTGGCCACGCGTAATAGTCTTATTTATAGGAATAGTAATATTTAATATTGGGGCAATATTATGGGCTCGTCATTTTAAGAAAATGAAAATACCTCAAAAATACCGGCCTTCCATTGAGATAAAAAACAAATTCTTATTGAATAGAAGTTGCGATGTGCTCCATGCTGGCTCCATTAGTATTTATGATTACTCAAACTATGCCAATGGAATAAAAGAAAAAAATAAAATATTTACGGTTTGCGCTTTTGAGCCAAATGAAATATTAAATCATATTTATCCAAGATATAACGAGCGCTTAAGAGGTGACAACAAGCCAGTATTATCAGACATAAATGGATTCAATGGTCTTAATGATGCTTCTTTCCTGGAACAAGCAGACAATGATTTTCCTCATTTTAGAAATTTTCGGGATTTCCAGGTTAGCGGAGGCAATATTGAAAGGCTTTTATTGTTGAAGGACGAATTGGCCTTAGGTAGAAATCCAAAGTGGATGTTTGAAAAATTTTTAGCATTGAATGGTCACATTCCTTGTAATGTTGCCAAGAGAAATATCCTTGAAAAAAATGGGATTGTATTTTTAACAGATTTTGTAGTTTATAATGAAGAATTTATTATGGACTACTATTCTGATTCTAGTACTTTTATATTGTCTTATATTAAAAATAGAAAGAATCCTGTACGACACCAGCTATTAGCGTTAATCAATCACTTTCAAACAAATCGAAATAATAGGTCTATATATATTCCACTGGATGATTTTATTAGAACTATTTGATGTTTTTCGGATTCAAATATATTAATAAATTGCCTTCAATGTACGAACAACGTTTGCTTCAACGGAGCCTTTTAGAAAAAATAGTTGGCAATCAAAATAATAAATTAGAATTCCTAATAGTTGGCATAGGGGACGGTGAAGAGCTAAATTATTTGATATCAAATCAAAATACTTCAAAAAAAATAAATAATATTTATTGCGTTGATTTATTGGATGCTTACTTTAATCCCCATCTTCTCCCTAATATTAATAAAATATTAAAAAAGATTGTATTTCTTAAGGAAAACGTACTGAAAATCGAAAAATATTTCCGTAATGTAAAATTCGATCTTATCCAATGTGGCTTTTTTATGCATGAAATTGAATACAAAGATAAAGATAGGGTTTTAAAGTTGCTTAACAATCTTCTTAAGATAAAAGGATTTTTAATATGCTCAGATATAGATGCCGATAATATTGTAAGGAATGATCGCGTAGAAGATAATAAAAGAAAACGTAATATTAGCACTCTTTATAATACATTTATCGCTGAGGCTAAGGAATGTTTTAAGAATAAAATAATGAATCAGGAAGAATTTAATTTATTGTGCGGGAATGGCAGTAATAATGGGCTATTATTCAGCAAAAAAAGAGCTATAAACGGACTTGATGACTACTATGAACCTTTAAAGACCCTAAGAAATCGTATAGATAGATGTGGATTCACTTGTGAAGAAATATCTAAAAATAGCAAAAACAGGTCTTTGTTTGTTATTTGCGCGAGAAAATTAGGGAAGCAATGATAAATTGGTATTCGGAGCGTTTAAGAGAATGTGACTTTTCTAGCCATGAAAAATATAACTTAATTAACGATATAATTAATAGAGTTAATGGCCATAAAAAATTAGAAGTAAACGAAGCATATTCCATAATCAATATTAGTGAAACCAACAAAGAAAAAACTTATAAAAAGGTAATTAATTTATCACGAGAAAAAAAATATTCAATATTCAAGGGGAACATCTACGCAATTGCACCTCTTTATATATCGAGTATTTGCCAAGAAAATTGTCTCTACTGTAACTTCAGATCAGGAAATAAAAAAAGCAATATTAAAAGAATCAGGCTATCGGATAAAGAACTAGAAAAGGAGGTAGAATTCTTAGCAGATAAGGGAATTAGAGTAATTGAGCTGGTTTATGCTTCAGATCCTGCAATAACGTCGAGCGATGTATCCAAATCTATAAAAATAGCTAAAAATATTTTATCAAAATATAATGGTGGTGAAGTTGGCATTAACGCGCGGCCATATACAGAAGAAGAATATAGACGATTTAAAGACTCTGGTCTGAGTTTCGTTGTTTTATGGCAAGAAACATATGACATTGAAAATTATAAAAGAATTCATCCTGGAAATACTGAAAAAACGGATTTCTTTTATAGATTGAATGCTCCGGAAAGAATGATAAATGCAGGTATTAGAAATATCGGGTTAGGAATTCAGCTGGGATTAAGTGATTGGAAAAAAGATTGGATAAAATTAATGTATCATATTGATTATTTAATTAATAAATATGGGGAAAAAATAGAAAATATTATTTTGGGAATTCCAAGATTAAAAGCTGTACAAGGTGCTATTATAAAAAATACAATATTCGTTCCCAGCGATATTGAATATTTATTTGCGATCTCATTATTTAATCTTTATATGCCTACAGCTTTGCCTTTTGTGAATACTAGAGAATGCTGGAATTTGTGCTTAGAAGTAGCGAGAGGAGGGGGAACTCTGTTTACTTTTAATTGTAAAACAATCCCGGGCGGTTACACATTAGGTCAAAAAGGCTTCCAGTTTCCGACGCACAATTATGATGCGGGAAAATATGCTAAAAAAATTTGCGATACTGGGGTTAATCCAATTTTTAATTGGGAATTTAATTCTGATTTATGCAGATATCGCATATTCGATGAAAAAGAGATTTAGGTATTTTAATGAGACTAAGGTAATAGAAGATAAAAATATTATTTATAAAATGAATGAAATAAATCAATAAATATTTAAATATGATTATTCAATTAATATCTAACGGAATAATCGCCGGCTGTATATATGCTCTTATTGCAACAGGCTTTACCGTCATATATAGAACAGTTAAGTTTTTTCATTTCGCGCACGGAATTATTTATGTAACCGGAGCTTATATAGCTTACACCTTCTTTATTCTTCTCCAAATAAACCCTTTTATCAGTTTTATTTTATCCATCGCTCTTGCTGCTCTTCTGGGCATTGTTATTGATAGGTTCGTTTATTCTCTCCTTCGGAAACATAAAACATCGAACTTGGTATTTCTTTTAGCCTCCTTCGGCGTTTTTATTTTCCTCCAAAACCTTATTCAAATTATCTTTGGCGCTCAAATCCTGACTCTCGGAACCGGACCGATTAAAGAAGGGCACCATTTATGGGGAGCGGTAATCACAAATAATCAGATTCTTATTATCGTTTCAAGCCTCGTCTTATTTATTATATGTTGGCTTTTCATCCAAAAGACCAAATTTGGCAAGGCTATCCGTGCGGTCGCAGACGATCCGACAGGCGCGAGAATAGTCGGTATCAACTCGGAAAAAATCATTATGATTGCTTTCGCCGTCGGCTCGGCACTTGCAGGAGCCGCCGGAATCCTTATTTCTCTTGATACCAATATTGAACCTGCGATAGGCTTTAACGCTATTCTGAAAGGAATCATAGCATCAATTATCGGGGGTATCGGCAGTATCCCCGGAGCTTTATTGGGCGGTCTCTTTCTCGGTTTAGTTGAAAATTTAGGGATCTGGAAAATTCAGGCAGGTTGGAAAGACGCCATTGCGTTTGGTATTTTAATTATATTTCTTCTTTTCCGGCCATCGGGAATCATGGGCTTTAAATCTGAAAAAGAGAAAATCTAATTTATGGAATACCTTGCCCACATCATCATAATCGCGGGAATATATACTATCCTTTCTCTCAGCCTCAATCTCATAGTCGGCTACACCGGCTTAGCCGCTCTCGGTCATATCGCTTTCGCTACTGTCGGCGCATACGCTTCAAGTTTGCTCGCTCTTAATCTCGGAATATCGCCTTGGATTGGTCTTCTGATCGGAGCAATAATGGCTTCAATTCTAGGAGCTATTGTCGCTTATCCAGCGTTGAGATTGAAAGGCGATTATCTTGCCCTGGCCACTTTTGGATTGGGCGTAATCGTTTATTCCGTCGCTAAGAACTGGGTTTCTTTGACCAGGGGCCCGATGGGGCTTCCTGGAATTCCTTCTTTCTCTCTTTTCGGCCTTGAATTCAACAATGTCTGGACATATTTGGTTCTAGTCCTGATATTCGTGAGCATCACCTATTTCGCGATCCGAAATATTACGAAGTCGCCGTTTGGCCGAATCCTGACTGGCATCCGAGAGGATGAAATCGCGACCGAAGCGATGGGGAAGAATATCATTAAGCATAAGCTCATCGTCTTCATGGTTGGTGCGTTCTTTGCGGGAATCGCGGGAAGCCTTTATGCTCATTACATCACATTTATTGATCCTTCAAGCTTCACGGCGATGGAATCAATAACCGTGCTTCTGATGGTTGTCTTTGGCGGTTTGGCAAGTCTCCCCGGTTCTGTCGTCGGCGCTATGGTTCTTGTGATCTTTCCTGAGCTTTTAAGATTCCTTGGCCTGCCAAGCTCAGTCGCCGCTCCTCTGAGACAGATGATCTATGGATTATTATTAGTGGTTCTAATGATCTATAGGCCGAAGGGTTTAATCGGCAAATATAAGTTCAAATAATCATGGCTCTCTTAACGGTTCAAAACATAACTAAAGAATTCGACGGCATTAGAGCTTTAGACAACCTTTCATTTGAGGTCGAAGAAAAATCTATCGTGGCGCTTATCGGCCCTAACGGTTCTGGGAAAACGACTTTTTTTAACATCGCGACAGGATTCATGGACGAAGACAAGGGAAAAATTTTCTTTAAAAGCAGAGAAATAACTTTATTTAAGCCATATAAGATCGCTCGACTAGGTATCGGCAGGACATTTCAGAACATCCGGCTCTTTCCTCAGATTTCTGTCTTAGACAACGTAATGTTAGCCTTCAAATACGAAAAGGGCGAAGTCTTCTCAGCCGCTCTTTTACAAACGAAGAAAATGAAAGAAGAAGATAAAACCAATCAGAAAAAAGCTGAAGAGCTGTTGAAATTCGTAGGCTTGATTGATAAAAAAGATAATCTCGGGGAACAGCTTTCTCATGGCCAGAGAAAACTTTTAGAATTGGCCCGAGCCCTGGCGCTTGACCCAGAACTTCTTCTTCTCGATGAGCCGACGGCCGGACTATTCCCGGAAATGAAGGAATTGATGTTAGATCATATAAGGACGCTTAAAAACAAAGGCAAGGCCATTCTTTTCATTGAGCACGATATGCACTCGGTTATGTCTGTGGCTGATAAGATAATCGTACTAAATCACGGCAAAAAGATCGCCGAAGGCACACCCGAGGAGATTAAAGCTAACAAAGAAGTTCAGATCGCCTATTTGGGAAAATCGAATTTATGAATAAAATCCTCGAAATAGCGAATCTCTCCGTGAATTACGGAACTGTCCGGGCATTGGAAAATGCTTCTTTTTATGTGAATGAGGGAGAGATCGTGGCCATGATCGGGCCGAATGGGGCTGGCAAATCAACGGCATTAAAAGCAATCTGTGGTCTTATTGCAATTAATTCGGGAGAAATTAAGTATCAAGGAAAACCTATTAAAGGAATGACTCCGGATAGGCTTGTTAAGAAAGGGCTTTCGCTGGTGCCCGAAGGAAGGCATATTTTCCCGACCATGACTGTCCTAGAAAACCTTGAAATGGGGGCCTATACCATACCTCAAAAGGAAAAGCTCTTAATCCGAGAACGACTTGAAAATGTCTTTCAGCTATTTCCGATTCTTCGAGAAAGAAGAAACCAAAAAGCGGGCACTCTTTCGACCGGCGAACAGCAGATGCTGGCCATAGGCCGGGCGCTAATGCTTAAGCCTTCGCTTCTTCTATTAGATGAACCGTCAAGCGGACTTTCGCCGAACTATATCGAGATCGTCTTTGAGAAACTAAAACAGATCAATAAAGCGGGAACGAGCATACTTCTAGTTGAACAGAACGTTTTGAAAGCTCTGGAGATATGCCACCGAGGATACGTATTTGATATCGGGACGATCGCTTTAGATGGGAGCCGGGAATCGCTCATAAAAGATGAGCGGATAAGGAAAATCCTCGTAGGCGGCTAATTTGTTCTTGCTTTTTCCCAAACAATCCGGCTAATATTTCGGTATTAAGGGGTTATGATATCCAGCAAAGAGAAGATTCTGCATTATTGGAGAAAAAGAGCCCTTTTTATTTTCTCTAGGGGCAAACAATGAAGAAAACAATCGTTCTCTTTCTTTTAATCTTAGGACTCATTATCCTGATTATTTCTATGAAAATCGGATTAGTTATTCTAGCCCAAGTTCGACAGTTGGCATGGTTAACTCTTTTATTTTCAACAAAAGCATGCTCAAGTCTTCACTACAAATTGGGATTCATTTTTAATCTTTTCGGCGGCTTCAGTTTGAGTTTTTGGAGGAT
>Ga0315274_10001412_pt1 | contig 36853 bp, 29 predicted proteins | sample YL17G02_20_MG_FD_203700 | JGI IMG/M metagenome (GOLD analysis project Ga0315274, IMG submission 203700) | Sediment microbial communities from Yellowstone Lake, YNP, Wyoming, USA - YL17G02_20 | ecosystem: Environmental > Aquatic > Freshwater > Lake > Sediment | place: USA: Wyoming | collected...
TTGGATGCCGCTGGGGTCTGTGGCTGTTGCAGTGAAGGTGACCTGCTGGGCATTGGTGGGACTTGCCAGAGAGGGAGCAATAGTCACCGTTGGGCCAGTAACATCGCTGGACTTTATCACAAGGGGTTTTGAGCCGCTGGTTCCCGAGTTGCCCACCGTATCTTTCGCTTTTGCCTCGTAAGTCTTAGTCCCTACGGCATACGGGCCACCGGTATAGGTGCAATTTGAAGAGGTGCATTCCTTTTGCTTTACCCCACCTACCCATATCTCTATATTCTGGATGCCGCTGGGGTCTGTGGCTGTTGCAGTGAAGGTTACCTGCTGGGCATCGGTGGGAGTTGCCGGAGAGGGAGCAATAGTCACCGTTGGGCCAGTAACATCGCTGGACTTTATCACAAGGGGTTTTGAGCCGCTGGTTCCCGGGTTGCCCACCGTATCTTTCGCTTTTGCCTCGTAAGTCTTAGTCCCTACGGCATACGGGCCACCGGTATAGGTGCAAATTGAAGAGGTGCATTCCTTTTGCTTTACCCCACCTACCCATATCTCTATATTCTGGATGCCGCTGGGGGCTGCGGCTTTTGCAGTGAAGGTGACCGGCTGGGCATTGGTGGGAGTTGCCGGAGAGGCAGTAATAGTCACCGTAGGGCCAGTAGCATTTTTGTCCAGTACAACAAAGCCTTTCGTGCTACTGGTTTTCAGGTTGCCCCTTGTATCTTTCGCTTTCGCCAAATAAAGCACAGTATACCCCTTGGCATACGGGCCGCCGACATAGGTGCACGTTGTTGAAGAGGTGCATTCCTTTTGCTTTCCGTCGAATACCCATATCTCTATATTCTGGATGCCGCTGGGGTCTGAGGCTGTTGCAGTGAAGGTGACCGGCTGCGCATCGGTGGGATATTCCGGAGAGATAGTAATATTCACCGTTGGGCCAGTAACATCGATGGGCCCTATCACAAGGGATTGTGGGCCGCTGGTTCCCTGGTTGCCCACCGTATCTTTCGCTTTCGCCTCGTAACTCACATTCCCCTGAGGATACGGGCCACCGGTATAGGTGCACGGTGAAGAGGTGCATTCCTTTTGCATTACCCCGGCTACCCATATCTCTATATTCTGGATGCCGCTGGGGTCTGAGGCTGTTACAGTGAAGGTGATCGGCTCGGTATAGTTGGGATATGCCGGCGAGGTAGTGATAGTCACCGTTGGGCCAGTAACATCGCTGGTCCCTATCACAATGGGTTGTGAGCCGCTGGTTCCCGGGTTGCCCGCCGTATCCTTCGCTTTCGCCTCGTAAATCACATTCCCCTCGGCATACGGGCCACCGGTATAGGTGCAAGGTGAAGAGGTGCATTCCTTTTGCATTACCCCGGCTACCCATATCTCTATATTCTGGATGCCGCTGGGGTCTGAGGCTGTGGCAGTGAAGGTGACCTGCTGGGAAGTGGTGGGACTTGCAGGCGAGGGAGTAATATTCACCGTTGGGCCAGTAACATCGCTGGGCCCTACAAGTGAATTTGAGCCGCTGGTTCCCGGGTTGCCCAGCGTATCTTTCGCTTTCGCCTCGTAAATCACATTCCCGTCGGCATACGGGCCACCGGTATAGGTACAAGGTGAAGAGGTGCATTCCTTTTGCATTACCCCGGCTACCCATATCTCTATATTCTGGATGCCGCTGGGGTCTGTGGCTGTGGCAGTGAAGGTTACCTGCTGGGACGTGGTGGGATTTGCCGGAGAGGGGGTAATAGTCACCGTTGGGCCAGTAACATCGCTGGACCCTATCACAATGGGTTGTGAGCCGCTGGTTCCCGGGTTGCCCGCCGTATCCTTCGCTTTCGCCTCGTAAATCACATTCCCCTCGGCATACGGGCCACCGGTATAGGTACAAGGTGAAGAGGTGCATTCCTTTTGCATTACCCCGGCTACCCATATCTCTATATTCTGGATGCCGCTGGGGTCTGTGGCTGTGGCAGTGAAGGTTACCTGCTGGGAAGTGGTGGGACTTGCCGGAGAACAGGTCAAGCTCACCGTCGGTGCGCCTTTGTCTTTGGTGCCGCTTCCACCACCATTAAGAACTACTATAATAGCGATAATCGCTACCAGCGCCAATGCACCTATTGCAAGCGCCCATTTCGGAATTAGAGGCATGCATTCAAACTGCCCCTCGACGATTTTGCCCTCGCCTGCTTCACTGGCGTGTGGGGTCACCGTTATCTTGAAGTTATGTGTCTTTGAGCTGCCAGTAAGCGGTTTTTTCCTGGGTTCAACAACGACTGGAACCCCAACCTTAGCTCCAGGCTCCACTTTTACTGAGTTTTCCTTGAAGTTGAAACTGCACATATCTTCGGGGTCCTCGCCATTAAAGGTGTAGGTTGTAGCCGTGTTGCCAGTGTTGGTTATGTATAGCTTGTGGGAGCCCTTCCTGCCTCTGGATTTCTTCGGAGACAGTTCCAGCTCGAATTGAAGGTAGTGCTCGACTTGCAGGGTGAGCATGGCTATTGCTTCAATCTTAGGACGATCGGCAGAGGTCGTGGCCACTTTAATCACGGCATTGAATCCACCCGCCCTGGATTCGCTTGCCCGCGGCAATTGAATAGAAATCCTTATCTGCTCCTGGTCCTCAGGGAAAAGCTGGAAGCTGGGCTTCGAGATACTACACCATCTTGGGTCTATACCCTCAACAGTGATTGAGTATGCATCAACCACCTTGCTCGTATTTTTGACTATAGCTACCGTCTGCACGCTCTGTCCCGGTGACACCTGAAGACTGTTTGGTGACAAGGTTATGCTGATCTCTCCAGCCATGTTATCCCTCCCAAGAAGTTATTTTTAGGCAGGCGCCTTCAATTGGTTTTCATGCCTTCTTTGATAGGCATGGAGTGTCATATTGAATCCCATCTCGAGGGCAGATCTTATAATATCTCTGGGCAGAGGCTTGTCAGGCTTGCCTCCAGCCCAGGCACATCCGTAGTCGGAATCGCTATAGATAATCCCCCGATCCTCCATGACCAGAGCCGACCCAGAAGCACCCGGAGGCAGCTGTGCGAATAGATGATGAAGTGTCAATAAAGGGTGCCCTCTCTCTACAAGTTTCATATTTCTCTTCAGACTCCGAGCCATTTTAGCAAAGGCCTGGCGAAACATCTTGGCATCATCGCCCCCCTTGTCGCAGGCTTCCCCCAGGATAACGCCACCTTGGTCCAGGAATTCAGACAGCGCTTTGTGCTGAACGTCGTCAATACTGAAGTCAGCCCCACCACAGATGTACAGAATATCGCATTCTGGCATCTTCTCGCCAATCTCGATGGATCCTTTAAAGAAGGCCTGGTAATGGGTCTCTAGTTGGATGAAGCGGGTAAGGTATGAGATCCCCTCCTGATGAATCACCTCGCCAGAGCTATTCCATAGAGCCAGCGTAACATCGCCTCGGCAGCCAGGACCAGCGAAGCAGCGATATCGCGTGTCGATCTCATTGGCTCCGGGATTGAAGGGATCGCAGGCATCCATGATAATTGCCTTCTTGCCATCGACAGCAATTCGCGCCAATTCCACGCAAGTATCAGAGGGAGTCTCGCGCTGCACCTCGACGCTGTAGACCTCCTCAATGTGCAGTGCCTTAGCTTTCTCCATATCCTGGGGCCGAATCGTTTTTTCGCTTGTTTCTCGGTATTCCAACGTGATGTAGAATAAGCCAGTACCTTCAGCTTCAAGACGTCGAGGATGTTTCTCGGCAACTACTATGGTGTTGCCATATTGGTCTATAGCCATGCCCGGGCAAATAGTTATCGACCTACTGGGGGGTGTAGTCGCAATTATATCTAGACCGACAACTATACCATGCTGGTGCATAGCTATGGAATGCAGCATCAGCCTGTTGCGATGGTATTCGTGAGCATCAGCCCACGTACTGGCATCAACGGCCATTCCATCATAGGGGTCTAGCCTTTTTCTCTGATACTTGCGAAAGCCATCTGTTATCATAACGGCAACTCCTTATGGCAGCTCCTGATGGCAACTCCCTGCGGACAATCACTCGGAATCATACATAAAGCTTTTACAATTGTCAATCTGCAACATCTGTGTTTCCCCTCTCAGGAGATGCCAGATCACTCTTCGGTACCCAGATGAGAGTATATGCGGTGTGAGCCGGTTTCTCAGCTTCTATGATGGTCTTTACCGTATGTTCCATCCGTTTATCGATCTGACCATTACCTTCTGACTGGAGCGTTACTGTGAAACTGTGTCCCTGTGTGGTTCCCAGAAAAGTGTTATGCCCTAGCCTCGTTTCACTATGCAGTTTTATTCCGCCGAAGTGCTCCGTTATGAACGGCTCCACGCCCGTATATATCTTTAAATACTCTCGCAAGCCTTTATGTGTACCTCTCCAACGATACAGTTCCACAACCGAACTGATAAGGCTTCTGCGCTTCTTTTCGGGCCAGTTTTCATCGAGCGCCAGATCCAACCATGAGGCAATCCAGGGAAGGAACTCCGGGGGCATCATACGTGGATCCAGATAAATATCGATTTGCCCAACTATCCGTTCAATCGGTTCCAGGATGCTCTCGAAAATCCTGAGGAAGCGACCCATGAACTCGTCCTCGCTATATAAAGCCGGGAGATATTTCAAGTAGCTGCTTCTTATTGCCTCAGAGGTTTGGTTTTCCATTTTCATGGCTCACTGACAACTATCTCATGCCTGCCTGAACATATGAGCCCGGACGGAGGTACTTCGACCAGCTGTGCCGCTGTGCCGGGTTCATCTTTCTCTGGATCGGGGATGGGGATAAGATCGATCTCCTCGACGTAGTCGACACCGTCAACACCCTGAACGCATGAATGAACATCTGAAACGCGCAAATGACGGCCAAAGGGCCAGCCATTTCCTTCTAAGCCACCTGACAGTGGATTGAGGAAGTGGTAGAGTTGTGATTCAACATTTTCTCTCACTGCACGTGAATCGAACTTAGGCTTAACCTTGATCTTGGCTCTCACTTTCACCCATCGGTACTCGGCTTGGTCGACGACGAGGACAGTGGTCAAAAGCTTTCTTTCGTTTAAATATTCTCGTACTAACTGCTTGAGCTCGTGTGACAATTGGATTTGGTGGGGCTTGATAATCCTCCCAACGCTGGAAAGAGCGGGGACGATAACAATCTTGACCACACCCGGAGGCGGCCTATTACCGTCCTCTGCCTCCTGGCTACCCGGATGAATGCACTTGGCCCGGGCTACTGACGGCGAGGCCTCCAGGGTCAACAACTCGAAGTCCTCAGCTGTCACAGCCCTGTTAAGCGTTCGTAGCGTTTTTGGCCCCCTAAGCTTTGCATTTTCTAAACTCTCACCATCGCGCCCTCCGCTCGCTCCACGGCGATTGGTCACAGACTGGACGTAAGGTATGGAAGATTTAAGCACTGTTATGGTGTTCATCCCCACATTGCCCCGGCTTCCGCCGCCGTAGCGATAGCTGGAGAACCTGATCGAAGCCCCCCTGGCAACTATTTTGCCGAATTGCCGAGTATCGCCACTGGGTTGACGAATGGCTGTGCCTAATCTTACTTCACCTGTAGCACTATCTAGTATGAAGTGTCTATCCTCAGGCCCGCTTTGCGAGAAATCCGCCACTTCTTGCCACTGCTCATAGCCGCCATCTTTCTCCTGGACTTCTAGTACCTCGCCAGCTAAGCGGGATAGCACCGGGCTATTTAGTAAGCGGAAGGTCTGCCCTGGTGTACCATCGCTTTTTCCGAGTTCCTCTTCCGCGACAGCGCTGGCATTTATTGCAGGTACAGTGCCTCCCCAAGTGCTTGATTGGATAGCGCGAAGGTGAGGCGATTCATCGTAGGTTTCGAGATCCGGTTTGGCGCGTGTGACTCGACATCGAATCCAGTAGGCTTCCCGCCGGTCAAATCGCCGCCCCTGACCTTCCATACCTTGAAGTTCCCTTTTGGCAAACGAATAGGGTAGGTGTAACTTCAAGTCCCCTTTACAGTTCAGACCACGTGTACCATCATCCTCCAGCCATGCGATAGCATCTGCCTTTCTCTCTATGATGCGCCACTTCTTATCATCGCCATCCCAATATTCCCAAACGTAAGGAGGATTATTCGGGTTGACCCCAATAGCTTCCTTTTCAAGAAAACTGAAGTTGATGTGCAATATATTCCCTGCAAGCGGCTCTTTGTATCCCAGGTAGAATGCGTTGCCCGTTTTAGGCGGATCCGCAAACACTATCACCTCCTTGCCTTTGTCCGGCTCCTTGCCATGCCTAAATTCATCGGAGTGATCGTCAAAGTAGACATCGGCCTCACTAGAATCATGAATAGCATGCGTGACAAGAAAATAATCCAATGTAGGCACTTCTATGTTTAGCTCTTCCTCAGTAATGAACGTGATGGCTTCCTCCGTCTCAGTTCGCACCGTTGCTCCCTCTGTACCCTTGGGAATGACCACGGGGTTCTGCTGAGCTTGCGAGAGATGGAAGGTGATGTCTGTTTTAGCTGGAGCCGGCGGCATCAGCTTTACCCCAATCAACTCCAAGAACTTCACGTAATTCTTCTCGGGAACTTTGTTTAATCTGTAAAGGAGGACGTCCACCATCCAAGCGAAGAGTTCAATAAGAGTGATCCCAGGGTCACTGAGGTTATGGTCGGTCCATCTGGGGCAATATCTAGGTATCATGCTCCTAGCTTCTTCCACCAGATCTTGAAATTTTCTGTCATCCAGATTCGGTGTTGGCAATGCCATCGGTGCCTCCTCCTTTCCAACTATTATCGAGACAAATAGAAGGGATAGACCAGGCTCCTCTCATCGTTGGTAGCTTGCACACGGTACTTTATGTTCACAAAAAGCAAGGATTCGTTTTTTTGATCAGGGCTGACGTTAACATCCAACACTTCAATACGTGGTTCCCACCACCCTAAGGCCTCCTCCACAGCACGGGAGATCAAGCCGCTTGTAGTGGCGTTGTTGGGATCGAACACGTAATCGTTGATGCTGCAGCCAAATTCAGGGCGCATGCGCCTTTCACCTTTTGCTGTTTTCAGGATGAGCTCAATGGACTGCTCGATATCCGTTTCGTACTGTGACATGAGCAAGCCGCCTCTGCTACTTATTCGCATGGGGAAGTGCCATCCAGCCCCCAGTATGTCTTTTTCCCTATTAAGAATGTTCATGGAATTCTCCTCCAATTAGCAATTTAACCTACAAGCACTGTGGAACAGCCCATGACTATGGTGTTCGGCGGCCCGCTTTCCACAATGACATCTCCTTGTCTTGCCGCAGGAAGATTGTTGATAAAGACTGTTAGGCTACCCATAGCGACGGTACCACCGACGTGCGGGACTGTGCCGGTCACCAGAGGACAGGTATGAAAATCCGCAGTCGCCCTCCAGGCTGGCATTCCTCCTATCAGCACATTTACGCTGCCTGGTCCCGGACTGAGCGGAGTCCCATGGGAAGTCTGATCTCCAACCCGAGCTGCTAATGGCATTTATATAACCTCAATTTATTTGAACTAGGGCACCCTTGATAGTGAAGTTGGCATTAGCTTTGGCGTTCATAGCTGCCCCAGCTTCGATATTCATATTTGCAGTGGATTTTATCTCCACCTGGGCTCCCTGGAGCGAGAGGCTTCCGTCCGACTTAATCTCGATTTGTGAGCTTTGAATGATGACCTTTCCCTTGCTCTCGATCGTAACATCACCGTTAGTTCTAATCGTGACCGCTTTCCCTTTTTGATCCAGCACTATTTCGGCCTCACTACTGCCTATGGAAAGTGATGATTCGCTGCTATCATCGACAATCACAAGAAAGTTCTTTCCCGCTGTCTCCAGACCAACCCTGGTAGCTTTCCCTTCTTGCACTACGCTACCTGATTTGACCGTGGGCGTGTCACTTCTGTTCCATAGACCCCCCACGATGAAGGGTCGGTGAATGTCCTCGTGTTCAAAGACCACTAATACTTCATCGTTGACATCGGGGAGCCACATCAACCCCTTTTGCTTACCCGCACCGGGGGCCACCAACCGAGCCCAGTCCAGCTCCTGATTTCCCCGGGAGGGGAGCTTGACCTTGACCCGACCCAGCCCATCGGGGTCCTGGTTATTGGTAACGATTCCCACCATGGGGCTGCGTTTTTCTGTCTTCTTGGGGGATAGTAGCTCTACTAGCGTATTGCTGTGGCGTCCGCCGACAGTAAATTCGGTGGTATAACCTTCGGCCTCATAGCGATGTAGGGCGTGACTAACCCGATACCGACCGCCGAAGCAGTCACCTACTCCTCTAAGGTCGACAATCGCACCCGCATATACCTCTGGAGTGCCGGAGCAAATGCCATCTGCTGTGATGAAGTCCTGTCCGATTTCGTCGCAGATTGACTGGGCCAGGTCATCAGCCTCACCTTGTGTGAAGACTGGCCGATCACCTATTATCTCTTTGCCAGCAACTCCAAAAGCCTTCTCTGCCGCTTTGCCACCCTGGTCCTGTTGGCCAATCTTCGGCACATCGTTGGCCTTTGTCGCTCTCCCAACGATCTCCTTCTTAGCCTTGGAGTCCCAGCCTCGGACAATCACCTCCCCCACCTGCCGCAAACTGTTGAGACAAGGATTAAACTCGATGAGATTGTTCCCCCAATCTAGCACTGGCACTTTGGCGCTGGTACTGGGTGTCTTCTTAAAGTGGAGTTCATTCCCCTCAACAAACACGCGAAAGCCAATACGCTGTGCTCGATCCCAGAGGAACTCCCAATCACTCTGATGATCCTGAACCACATATTCATGAACCTCTCGCGTCGATTCGACCTTGGGCGTGAGTCCAGCCTTTCTAGCGATCTTGGTCGCGATATCGCTGTCGGTCATCTGGTTAAACGAGCAGGACTTCTTTTCACGGTTTAGGCGGTGGCACCTGTCGTAACCTCGCACGATCAGGAACGGGTTTCCCTTTTGGGCAAACCGTGGCTCGATCGTGGTGATCTGACCATCCATGAGCTTTACCATCCCGCTACCACCCTTGACTAAGATTTCCACCGATTTCCCTAATGCGAAAGTGTTCGAATCCAAAAACTTGAGTTCGGGGTCTCGAATTTGGACAGTGAAAGTATCGGGAAGATTTAGGTTATCGTCCACCTCTATGCTTATTAGGCTATCCATGATGTCTGCGGAAGCATGAGTGCCATCGAGCTTAAAGTACATTTGGGAGATAAGTTCTTCTGTCGTTGGCATGTCATTGCCTCCTTAAGAAAGTGGCGCGATGCTTAGTACCTGTCCAGGCGCAAGCCTAATCGGATCTTCTAGATTGTTGGCGTCTGCCAGAAGTCGCCAGAGTGCGGAGTCACCGTATTCATCGTGGGCAATCCAGTCTATGGCTTCGCCTTCCCTCACTACACGGGTTCTATATCCGGAGCCCCCCCCGGTTGTAGGGTTCTGGGGAGGGAAAAAACCCGTGTCTTTTATCAACTCGAATGTGACATTTAACGTTGCCCTGAGCGGCGTACCGTCACCTTTGAAAAGCGTGAACTTTTGTTGGATATTGGTAATCACCGCTTCGAAGCTCCAGGACTTGCTCCCCTCATATCCCCACTCGAACGCACATATATATGGTCGTCCTTTGTGCGTCTTTGGATGTATGGTCTTGGGATTAATCTCCATGAGCCGCCATATGAAATTTGTGTATTTCCTGCGCACATCTTCGCCGGTTTCATAGGTATCAAATAGAAGCTCCATGCTGAGTGTGGTGGGTTGGCCGCCGCTGAATTCCAGCTCAGGTGTGCTCTTACCTTTTTTAGTCTTCTTGGTCCAGGAATTCGACTTGTTAACGGTGTATTCGTTTGGACAGAACATGCATTTAATGAATTTCTTAGGATTGTCCAGATTTCTTATTATCGCGTCGGCGATGTTTCTCCGCGGGTCGTCTGTTGCAGTAACCATTGTTCCCTCCAACTTCTTATGGGTGTTAGCTATTCATAATTATTTAGCTAATGTCATCTGACCGCGAGGCTGCGTTCCTTCTCCCGCGCAAGCCGACGCCTTATAATGATATACACGTCTCGAGCCAATCTATCTAGGTCTTGTTCTATCGAATCCTCGGTTTTCCGCTCCGCACCCATCGCCTTTTCCGAAACTGGCTCTGCTGTACCAACTGTACTCCCGGTATTACCCACTGGTCGCCCCACCGGCGCTAGAGCAAGTTTCGCAGTCCGGCCTCCGCTATAGGAATTTCCCCCTCCAAGTGCAGTCAGTACTGGTTCTGCCCGCGCAGCAACATTTCTATCGCCAGTCGCTGCATCAGGTTGGAAGAGCGAATTAACGACATCGTGCGCCTGGTATGGTCTATGACCAGGAACTATAAAGTCAAAGGGGCTGAGGTGCTGTTTCATAGCTGGAAAAACGTTCAGCCCGACTGGCATTCCTGCAACCTTCGGCTCTTCAATTGGCCAAGCAGGAAGGGCAAACTGCTTTGGTTGCGCGAGTCCCTCTCGGCGAACGCGCTCCAAATCATTTTCGATAGTAGGAGCCTCATCAAGACGATTGTTTCGAATAATTTGTTGGGCAAACCTTTCAGCCTCGTGCATGGTGGCTATTGCAGGACCAAGACTCTTGTCCTCCGTTACTTCAAATGGGCGATCCACCTCTCTGCCGCCAGTCGCTGCATCAGGTTGGAAGAGCGAATTAACGACATCGTGCGCCTGGTATGGTCTATGACCAGGAACTATAAAGTCAAAGGGGCTGAGGTGCTGTTTCATAGCTGGAAAAGCGTTCAGCCCGAGTGGCATTCCTGCAACCTTCGGCTCTTCAATTGGCCAAGCAGAAAGGGCAAACTGTTTTGGTTGCGCGAGTCCCTCTCGGCGAACGCGCTCCAAATCATTTTCGATAGTAGGAGCCTCATCAAGACGATTGTTTCGAATAATTTGCTGGGCAAACCTTTCAGCCTCGTGCATGGTGGCTATTGCAGGACCAAGACTCTTGTCCTCTTTTACTTCAAATGGGCGATCCACCCCAATATCTTGGGCTTGCGACAAAAGGCCAGCCTCCCTATTAGGAATTGTTCTGAAAACAGACGTGTCAAAGATACGCTGGCCTAACTGTCTCGGCTGCAAGCCTGATGTTTCTGGTATAGTTTGAGCTATTTTAAAAAGTGGAGTTTTGGACATTAGTCTGACAGGTTCTTGCCACGGCAGATTAGGCCATGGTGTTGAATGGATATCCCAGCGTGGGTTGATGTCAGTTCTGACCAATGTGTGGGGTGAGATAACGCGGTTGTATATTTCGGTGCCCATCATCTCAGGAGAATCACCGGCGGTGAAAGCCGCGTCTGCCCGAGTACCTAAGAGACCACTTAACTCTGACCAGCCAGCTCTTTCAAATGCCCCGAGTCGGCGCACAAAATGCGTAAGGTTGATCCATGGCCAATCAAATGGGCGCGCGGCAAAGCTCTCACTACCAGTGACAGGCTGATCCTGGCCTCTTTCCTGAGGAACCATAAGCTCGCTTATCCCCCTCTTACCCATTAATGATGTAGGCATTACAGCCCGGGTGATCTTACGTGGGGCATGGCCGACTGCAAAGTTAGCCTCAAGCGAGCTGGATATCTGAGAAGCGATATCCTGATGCACAAGGAAGGGAGACTTCTCTAAAACGAGGGCAAGCGAAGGAGCACGAAGCATCCTAGAGATATAGGAACTGACGGACTTGGCGCTTGTCCTAGCGAGTAAAGGATGCTGTAGCATCGCTCTTCCCAGCGAAGGTGTGGAGGGCACGATACCTGGCGCACCTACGTGCTCAAGAGGTTGCTGATGACCTAAAATGCTCTGGGCAAAAGCAGACCCTGATTCCCACAACTTAGCTGTCTTCAGTGAAGTTCGTTTGTCGAGGTTGAGATAAGCTAGTGGATAAGAGCTAATGGCCTTAGCTCCTATCCTTGAGAGTACACGATGCTGCAGCATATCTCTGCCTAGCGATGATGTGCAGGTCTCGGGACCTGGCGCCCCTTCGTGCTCAAGAGGTTGCTGATGAACCAAAATGCTCGGTACACGGGCAGCCACTGATTCCCACAACTCGCCTGTCATTGGATGACCCAGCAGGTATAAGCCCCGTACGACTGGTTGCGTGGTATCTACCAGTGGCCACAACCTCGCCGTCTTCAGGGCAGTTTGCTCGTCTAGGCTAGGAAGCACTGGTGGGAAGTCAACTGCAGGAGGGGATACCCTTTCCTGCTGTTGCTGGATTTGCTGGTGTGCGCCTTGCAGGTCTCGCGTAAAAGCGGGTCCTGTGGGCCATACTGCTTCCTCTGCATCTAGTTGCTGGTCTTGAGTTGCCATGACAGGCCAATGATGGCGAAACCAGCGGAATGAAACGGGCGGCACAAAGAGAGGTACGGCTTCGCAGAGACTAGGGAGTAGGGTGGAGCTCAGGCCGTATAGGTGTGAGACAAGGCTCTCAGCCCAGTGTGAGCTGATGAACAAGCTGCGATCAGGTACCCAAAGTTGGCGGAACCTGTGGCCAAAGTTGGGATAGTCAAGGAAATGGCTCTGAACGTCCGTTGCCATTCTTTGAACTCTAAGGGCGAGGCCAGAGGCAAAGGCTAAGGCTAAGCTTATCCCTTGCCAACCCTTGAAATCACCTAGTCCAGTCCCTTTCCTTTTTAACATGTTATTGTTTCACTAGAACGCAATAGTTCTTAAAATTTTAGTCGGCACTATAACTCCGGTATATCCGGTATTCAGTCGCGTAGCAGGACCGAAGTTTTGGTCCCGATAAACGACTAGATCCTTCTTGCTAACTAGATGCTTCATGCTTTTGGCCCCAGGCAGCATCCACCTCAATATCCATGCTCTCGGCTGCAAGCTCCAATGTTTCGATGGTTATTGCGTTTTCATTTGCATTGAAGTTGGGGCCACTCCACTTCACTGGATAGCAACCGTAGAAGCGCCAGCGCATGACTGGCTGATCTAGCAGATCGTGTAATACTATGCTTACATTCTTGCGCTCGATATTTCCATTCATTACCTTGCTGAACCAATCCCAGAGCTTGTTGGAGAAAACAATTCCTCGTTTCAGCGTAATGTTTGAGACCTTCGTCTTGACTGGCAGCTTGTGCGTGTATGAATTCAAGCCGCCTTCCTGGTACTCGAAGACCTCGGTCTGCACCTCCAAACCGGAGCATTCGGTAAATGCTGCCTCAATTTTACCTTGCCCTGACCCAATCTCCACACGAAACCTGCTGGTGAGAAAGGGATCAATGCGATTACCTGGTTGTCCTCGACCATTTCCCATGTCTCAACCTCGCTTACCCTTTATTTGACCTGCACTACTCGCTCCCGCTCCAGAACCAGTTCTCTATGTATCAATCGGTAGACCCGGTCAGCGAGCGCTGCAACATTAATTTCGGGCGGTGGCTTATCCCCATTTGTAAGGTTATTCTGCTTAGCTAACACTGCCCGTTCGGTAGCCCGGGCTTGGCCCTCCATATCACGCTGGACTGAGTTCAAGTAAGGTGGCGAATAACCTGCAATCTGCTCTTTTCCCTGGGCAGGCCACTGAGCGCTATGCCCCGCGTTAGATTCTGGCGCCCTAGTTTTATAGGGGAGGGGTTGCGGCTGAGTCTGCTGGATTACATGTGTCAGCTCATGCGCCAGCAGCCCCAACCCCTCCCTTGTCTGAGGGTTAACTTTTGCCGCAGGTGCGAAGACACGGGTGCCGAAAGAGAATGCATCTGCACCAAGCCTTTGAGCAATCTCTCCAGCCTGCGAACTATCGTAGAGGCGCACATCTCCCAAGCTGCGGCCAAAGAAAAACTCCATTTCCCTCCGAGCAGATTCATCAAGGTTCTTGGGCGGACCCAGGAACTTCTCCAGCCACTGTGCCAATCGCTTGGTCAAAGCAAGGGCATCTAGCCCTGCGGCTCCAATTGGGTGTAGCTCCAAGCTATACTCCTTTCTACGAACCGCACTAAGACTGCGCTACAACGCCGCTACCTTATCGACTCGCTGAGCTTCTTGTTAATCTCAGCGATCTGATCCACCCAGCGGCGACGCTCTGCATGTTCCAACTCCAGTATTTGCTCGAGCGGCCAGTGGAAATAGTATGCTATGTAGGCTACCTCCTCATAGAGTTGGTCGAGGGGGTAGCCACCGATTCCCCCAGGCTAGCCAAATCTACCTCGAAAACGTGGTGGCATTCAGGGCAGGCTGTCTGCATCGCGCTGGTACCATTCTCGTTGATCTGGCGATAGAGATTCTGCAGGTACCCAAGGTCTGCAGAGAAGAGGCCCTCCATCACCCCTGTGTTGATGTCCTTCAGCGTGCCTAGCTTGTTGATTACCCTTGAGAGAAGGATAACGACCAGATATGCCTGATTGGACTTCACCCGGGGGTCTCGCAATGGTGCTATCTCATCCATAGCTGTCGCCAGACGCATTACCCCTTCCTTGTGCAGGTTGCCTTCCTTATCCACATAACCGCGAGGCAGCGTGAATTGGAACTCAGTCTGCAAGCTCATCTTCTACCTCCGCAAGCCTACTAAGGTGATCCACGTTCTATTCCTTCATGGACAATCACCAGCTCCTCAATACCGATCTCATTAGTTGTGGCGTTGAATGTTGGACCCGAGACCTTCTGCGGCCAGCCACTCTTAAAGCTCCAGCGGGCGATCTCCTGGTTCTGCGAGTCGTACAGGATGACAGACCCATTAGTTCTAGCTCCTTGGACGTCTCCTTCTTCCACCTTCTTGCGCCATTTCCAGATTTGCATGTCATCGGTGACACCCCGCTTGAGTGTGATGTTCTCCCACTTGAGGGCACCGGGGACCTTCATATATTCCAGGTGGCCGCCTTTTAGTGATTCCTTAGTCTCTATGAGTTCAGTCTCTGAGCCCATGCCACTGCATTCACGGAAAGTGCCCTTAATCCAGTTACCTACATCAACGAAGAACCGCATTGATCCTGCTGGGTCTTTTCTTGCAGCCATTGATGTTTCCTCCTTTCCTTACTCTTTTACTTCTCCGCCGCCAGCCCACTGGCTGATACGGAATATTACAAACTCCGCTGGCTTGACTGGTGCAAGTCCGATCTCGATGATCACCTGGCCAGCATCACGGACCGCCGCTGTGTTCAGCTCCGCGTCGCATTTCACATAGAAAGCCTCTGCAGCAGTAGCGCCGAAAAGAGCACCGTCACGCCAAACGCGCGTAAGGAACGCAGTGATGTCCCTCCTGATACGTGCCCACAGGTCCATATCGTTGGGCTCAAAGACTATCCACTGGGTGCCCCGTTCAATTGACTTCTCGATGTAGTTGAACAGGCGTCTAACGTTTATGTAGCGCCACGAAGGATCGCTGGAAACCGTTCGTGCGCCCCATATTCGAATGCCCCGTCCTGGGAAAGCGCGGATGCAGTTTATATTCTGCGGATTGAGGGAATCCTGCTCTGCCTTGGTGATCCGAGTTTCAAGTTCGACGGCTCCGCGTACCACCTCGTTGGCAGGCGCTTTATGCACGCCACGCTCGTTATCACTTCGGGAGTAGATGCCAGCAATGTGACCGCAAGGTGGTATCTTGACCATTCCTCCATTGCCTAGTGGGTTGGCAACCTTGATGCAGGGGTAATAGACAGCCCCATATTTGGAATCGTAACCAGCCTCGTTCACTCGCCAGTCCTTGATCTCCTGCGGGCTCATTCCGGGCGGGCAGTCCAGAATGGCGAAACGGTCTTTCATGTTCTCACAATGAGCCAGAACCGCGAGTTGCGCTGCCTTGAGCTGTGTCCGATCGATCGCTCCTGCCTCAAATAGAGCCATCAGGTCGGGCGCGCAAACCATGGTGACGTCGTCGGCAACCTGGAAGCCGTTTACTCCAGTGCGCTCAGTAGCATCGCCGATGATAGCATCGGGTCGCATCTCCTTTATAAGGGGGGTAATGTCACGTGCAGCCATCGCTGTGGTCTTAGGCACCGTAAGCTTATAGGTGCCCGGTCTCATCACTCTTTCTTCTTCGCTGAGCCGCCCAGTGGCCAGCATTACCTTGATCAGCTTGGACTCCTTGTTGACTGCATCAGCAACATTTCGTACCCCTTTACCCTTCTTTAGGCTCAGGTTGTCAAATGCCTCTTTCTCCTCCGTGCCGACACGCACCACGAATCTGAACTGATCTTCGGGAGCCCCTTCGCCGGTTGCCTTGGTCACCTCTACAGAGATTTCTCCCGCGGCTGCCCCTGGCTCCAGTGCACTCACAGATAGTATTTCCTTGGGGGTCTCTCCTGCTGTGAGCAAGGCCACTGCAGGCATGGGCTTAGTCTCCTCAGTTGGCACCGCTACGGGTACGGCGTTGACATAGCAGCTACCTCCGCCATTTAGGAAGTAGCCGTATACAGCGTGAGCCAGGTAAGAACCCTTGAGGAACCCGCCAAAGCTCTCCTGGAATTGGGTCCAGTTGGCGATAAGGACAGGGCCTTTCACAGGCTCCAGTTCCTCAGATCCCTCTATTTTCTTCATTGGTAGCTTCTCTGCAAAGCCGACAAAGGCTGCCATCGCGGTGCCTACACCCTCGATAGGTTTTGACCCTTTGTCAACCTCTTCGACATAAACACCAGGTGAAAGGTAAGCTGTAGCCATGATTTCTCCTCCTCTCTATATTGCGCAGCCGTCTGGATTGTCCTGGTTTCTACATCGCCTCCTCCTTCTCGTCCTGCCGTCGTCATCGATGGTCAGGGCCTAGATTTCAATGTCGTAGCTCTTTCCCGGTATGGTTAGAGCAATCTCACGTTCCTTTCGATCTGGAGCCGAGACACGAACGGTATAGTTCCCCTGCGAAAGCCTCCCGAATGCGAAACGTCCCAGCTCATCTGTGTTAGCCGTCCCTCCCGTCTCTTTGATGAGCAGCGTGGCTCCGGCAATTCCCCGTTCGGGTTTCCCCTTTTGGCAAACCATCCCTTCGATCTGCACCCATTCCTTGTCTATAAGGTTGCCTTCACCGTGCAGTCTTAGTATCCACGACCTCACAATGGGAGCTGTGGCTTGGTATTCGAGGTCCAGGGGCACGGTAATCACGTAGTTGATAGCTGGCTTTAGTCGGTTGTCCATAGCACCCCAGAAGTCTGCAGGGTTCTTAAGCACGCCATCGGGCTGGGCGACCTGCGTATTCAGAAGCAGGTCATGCCCTGCGAGCTCACCCTGGAAAATGTCAGCGGGGATGTTAGGGTGCCGAAACAGTGTCGCCAGTACGTACCAAAGAAGGCGGTGCTCATCCTCGATGGCATTGGTCCATACGGTGACCAGATAGGAAAGGTCTACCCTGATGGGGGCTGTCTTTTTGGTAGCTGTTTTGTTCCCGTTGCGTTCTACGGTCCAATCGAATTCGCGTAGTTCGTGATTCTCCCGGATATCGTACAGATAGAAGTTGACCCTGGGTCGTGTAGACTTCGCAGACCATTCTCGGTCAGGCATCTCGAAGCAGATATCCACCTCGCCCGGCTTCAACGGCACTTTTTTTATCAGCAGTTGTTTTATTGTTTCATCGATATCTGTGATCACGGCAGAATCTCCTCAGCTGACTTTCTCTAGCTCTGATATATGTACCCCAATCTCCCGGGTGGATTCCGCTACTATTTCTTGGATATTTTGCAGCCACCAGCTCCAGCTTTCGATACTAGCATTGGGGCTTATTTCCAGTGATAACGGATTAAGCCCCTTCACGGTAAACCAGCGCCATTGGTTCCAGATCATCGGCCAGGCCTCTTCAGGCATCGTTCCTCGTGCCACCTCAAGTCTGCTATAGACAGCTATGAGGAAGCTAAGAAAAGAACCAAAGTCTGGCTTTACCGCACTCGGTCTTGTTACTACCTCATTGTTCCAGGTCCTTACAATATACGCGTAGATGGAGAACTCCATATCATGGCGACTCAGTTCCTCTCGCCAGCATGCTGCATCTAGCCGCCGTAGGTCCTGGCCTTGTGGGGGGCAAAAAGCCCAGGGCTTCACTACCACTTCCTCGTCAACCAGAGTCAGGGGGTAGGCATGGCACGCGATGGGTCGGAGGGCGTAGATGCCACAGCGGGTCTGTCGGTTCGGTAGTTCCATGAGGAAGATACAGCGAGGTTCGCCCTCTGGTCCCTGCTTTGGATAGAGGGCTGCACAATATGCCCTCTCTGAACTGTCGAGTTTGAAATTATAGGGGCTTTCCCCATCCATATCAGCGAAAGCAAGAAATGCTCCAGGCTCGACCTGCAAGCTGGTGGCGATTCTCCAGATATCGGAGCCGCATACGTTAATGAGATTATGCGAGCAACAATGGCTGGAACAGGCCAAACACTGATCTGCTCTTATGGACTCACGCACAAACTCTAGCATTGTTTTGCCGACCTTCTTAGGAATATTTCCATCACGAATGCTTTATTCCAGTACAATTATCACTTCTTCAGCATTGCGCCTACGATTGAACATGTCCTAGACGGAATAGCCTCTGGCTATATCGTCTTCCTAATGCTCTGGGTCTCATTGGAAAACGAATCGGCGAAAACCTTGACAGTGTAAAGAAGTCATAATTGTCATAAGTCCCAATTCTTAGGTTTTTGCCATCTTTTTGCATACATGTAGTGATCAAGTGTTTGAATCTGCTGTTCCTCTTTAACTCATGTATAACCCGGTATCGACGATTACTCACTTTCTCAACAGTCCTTAATCATGTTTTCTCTCTTTTCCCTCACCCTTGGGGATCATGTAAGGGACTACTCTGGGCTTGCCTGGGATAACTTCCTTTTCCATAACCCGTATTGTTTCATCGCTAAACTCCAAAATGTCTCTGGCAGTTTCAAAGCGCTGTCGGGGTGTCATCTCATCGAAAATCTTATCTATGCTAGCGAAGTCGCCTTTAGCTTTAGCATCCATGATTTTTTGAACCTTCCTGCTCACCTGCCACTTCCTGAAAGGCCTGCCTCTGCTACTTATCCCTACGATGAATTGATCTGCTAGCTCAAAGGTGCGCATAGTGTACTTGGAGAATCCGATGTCTTTGAACTCCCTCGCGAGCACGCTGCTCTTGTCTTCGATCCCCAGCCTTCTAGCCTCCTTCTCCAATTTTGCCAGCTTTAAGAACATCTCCCGTCGTTGGCTCAAGAGATCGCCAACGGCCCGTTTGGCCGTGAGGGCTTCACCAGTGACCCGGCGCAAGACGGCCGTCGGTTCCCCGTAGGCGGCTCCGGGCTCGCCCCAAAACTCAGGGGCACGTGTGTTGATTTCCAGCTGGTTCCCGACAACCTCGTGGGCGATGGCCTCCATACGCTGCCGTGACAACTCAGCTTGGTAAGTGTCCCGAGCAAATTGTTTCCCAAATTTGGCCTCAGCCTCGAACTCCGCATGGAGTTGGTCCTGGCGAGCGCGAAGGCTCTTCACCTCCCCTTCCATCATGGGCCCCTTCGCCTCAATGGTCTTGGGATCAATGCCCCACTTTTTGGCCTGCTTCAGCAACTCCTCCCTGGCGATGGGGCTCTCGGGAGCCTCAGCCTTAAGGCGTTCTAGATACCGCTGCTTCACCCCCTTCTCCACCTCAGCCTCAATGCGCCGCCGGGCGGCACGGGTGAGGCGAGGGTCGGTGTACATGTGAGCGCGCTTAGCCTCTGAAAGGAACTTCAGGTCCAGCATGCTCTCGATTTCGGTCCAACTCTTGTCGGGGAACTTCTTTTTAATCAATAAGTCTTTTGCCTTCAATATGTTGGCTTCCGCGTTGGGACCTCGGAAGTTGACATCAAAGTCATTCGAGGAGTTAGCCTGAGACCCGGTCCGCTCAGCATCGAATTGCTTCAGTTCCTCGGCCAATTGGCGACGGCCGGCTTCTAAGGCCTCAGCCTGAGGAGAGTCTTCACCAATAGACTTGATAAATTTCCTCCAGCCACCCTTAGCTAAGGTCTGCTCAAAATTCATGTTGGGTTTGGCCTTGATCTCCCGTATGGTTTCTTTCTTCGTGGGCTCTAGTTTGGCCTTTTTTCTTGCTGCCATTTCGCTCTTGGCCATGTCACCTAAGGAGATTAGCTTAATGAGAGAGGAGAAGAAAGCCTCAATCTTCTCCCCAATTGTTTTGTCAGTATCCGCTATGGTTTCGATTTCCTGGATAGGGAGCAAAGTGTTTACAATACTCTCGATGCCAGCCTTGCCACCTGCCACGAAAGACATCGCGAGGCTAGTCCACGGGCCCTCGTCAGGGTGCTCTGACAGCCATTTCTCCGCTGCCTCGTACGATGCCGTGCTGCTGCCGAGGGTAATTATGTTCCATATGCGTTTGACCAAGTGCGCTACCACTGCTTCCAACTGAGCGATAAGTCCCTCTTTCGCTGCTGCCCCCGATACCTCAAAGAGCTCTTCGTCGACCAGGCCCATGGAGAATAGCTGCACGGCTTTCCAAGCAACGGGGGCAAACACCTCCTCAGCGAAGGCGTACTTGCCCTTATACTCGCTCCAATATTTCTCTTGGCTTTGTAGCCGGCGCTCCGCCAAGCCTATATACATACTCGACAGTTCTACACTCGGGTAGTCACCTGTATATCTTTCGGCGTCTTTCAAATGGTTCTCAGGACCGTCCCAGCCTTCGATTGCGGGAGGCGGAACAGAACAAAGGAAGGCCGACAGCTTCCCCGTAAGGCTCTGGGCTGCTGCCTGCTCCGCACGGCCCTTCTTCATGCCCTGACGGACGCGTTGAATTCGCTCCCTCGCGACAGTAATATCCCGAGCGATGATTTCCGGGGCTTCAGGTTTGCCAAACTGCTCTTCCATGCGGGCGACACGGAAGGCGTTCATCATCTCATTCGCGATGCTGCGGGCGCAAAAGCGCTGTAAGAGTACGTCGCTGAGTTCGTTCAAATTCAAGTTGAAGGTGAACTCCACTTTGTCGCGCTCCAGCTTTGCATTCAACACCTCCGGGTGCTCGCTCTCAATCTGCTCCTTCGCCTCCCGAATGGTGTTTTGTAGACGGAGCTTCTCGTTGAGGTCAAGGCCTTCCGGCGGTTGGATAGCAGGTGACCAATCGTACCGGTGGATGGCCAACCCCCCCTGGCGTTTGATCAACGAGAGGACAATACGAACGGGAATTATAGGCCCTGGGCCGCGTGGCGCCGGGGCTCCTAGGGTGGTAACCTCAGTTCTCCCAGCGGCGGCCTTCTCAGGAGCACGCTGCAATCCGAGACGGACAGCTTGTTGCTGCACTACATGGGCCATCTCATGGACAATGAGCTTGCTACCTCTCTCTGAATCAGGCTCGTAGGCGCCTTCTCTGAAGAAAACGTCCTTCCCCGCGGTGAAGGCCTTGGCCTCCAGTTGCTGGGCGAGCTTATCGGCCTCGGCATCGATGTGAATACACACGTTTCCGAAATCGCGCTGTAGGCGAGGCTCAAGCGAGGTACGCAGGGAGTCTGGCAGAGGCTGGCCGCTGCCACGCGCGGTGTTGATGCGCGCTTCCAGGTCTGGGGATACCTCGCGAACCTGGCTGCCCGCCGTTTTCATCTGGACAAGTTCCTCTTTCTCCTCGGTCTTGGTTGCATCCCTCTGAATTAGACAGTCTGGCGTCTTCGTCAATACATCGGCCACTCTATCGGCTTCTCGCTCATACTGGTCATCTGGCTGGTTGACTGTGAGCCTAGCCTGCACAGCCTTTGAACTTAGCAGTCGCTGCACGTGGGTGTTGCCATAAGATCGCTGAAGTTGACTCACCACGTACCCTCGCCTAGTCTCATTCACAGATTTAGCAAAGCGTGGATCCGTGAGGAGAGCAGCATGTTGTGCGGTTGGAAGATCGATAAGCGAACCTTCCAAAAGGTGATCAGACAAAGTCTGTTCCCAATCTGGTGCATTAGATAGCTGTGTAGCCAGCTCCGGTCTCTTTTTTCTATCCTGAGACTTCTGGTCCACTTGACGCTTTGTATTTGTCTTACTTTGTGTCTCTGCCATCTCTACACCCGCAGCCTAATCTGGCTATGTTGCGTTGAAATCAATTCTCATATAATGACTATTTTGCTTTCCCTGGCTCTGCCTTTGATACTTTCTTCTCTATCCAGGGTGTTAGCGCTTCCCACGCTTCTGTGGGGTCGCGACCCAGCAAACACACCTGAGCAGCCCTTGCCGCCACATTTCTGTAATTAGCCTCTGCGGGAGCTGCCTTCACCATCTTCATGGCGCTCGCCAACTGGACTTCCGCCCAGTCCAGCGCTTTCTTCAGTGCTCGTTCCACAGCCTTCTCGTCTCCACCCAGCAATATTACATCCGCGGCTGCATTCAGGAGGCCTGCGACCACTTCTTTTTTAGCGGACTTCACGTCCAAAGCGGCGGTCTTTCTCCCCAGTGTCTTTAGAGCTGTCTCTGTAGCTTCTTCCAAGGCCCATTTATATCGTGACTCCGCCATTCCGAGCGACATACATATGCTTGTCCACTGTAGTAAAGCCTTGATATGCTCGTTCTCTTGCTTCGTTCTTAGCTTCTCTACGACCTTCTTCAGTTCCGCTGCTGCCTCCTCTTTAGGGTTGGTTGCCTTGGTCTTCTCCACTTCCTCTGTCTTCGCAGGTTGTCGGTAAATGTCTGTGGCATCTTGCTGCACCACGTGGGCCATCTCGTGGCCGATAAGTCTCCTGCCGCTCTCTGAACCAGGCTGATATGCGCCTTCCCTGAAAAAAACGTCACGCCCACTGGTAAACGCATTCGCTCCGAGTTGCTGGGAGAGCTTATCGCCCTCGGCATCGTCATGAATACGTACCTGGCTAAAATCGTGTTTCAGATTAGGCTCCAACGCGGCAAGTATACTGCCAGGAAGAGGTTGTCCACTACCGCGCGCGACGTTTATACGCATTTCCATGTCTTCCGAGACCGCTGGGACTTGACTGCTGGAAGCTTTCATCTGTACCTCTTCCTTCTGCTTCCTTATCCCCCTCTGAATCTGGGAGTCCTGAGTTTGCGTCAAGGCGTCAGCTACCCTGTCAGCCTCCCTCTCATACTGGTCATCTGACGGATTGACGGTAAGCTTCGCCTGTACAGGTTTTGAGCTGAGGAGACGCTGAACTTGAGTATTGCCATAGCTGCGCTGCAAGCCCCTTACTATGTGAGCCTTTTGACCAGCATTGGCAGAATGGGCGAATCGTGCGTCGCTCAATAGTGCAGAAGTATCCGTAACAAATTTCGCGTCCATGACGTTGGCTTCAGGCTTTTCATCTTGCGCCTTGACCTTTTCTGGAGCCGACTCTCGCGCCTTTTTTCTACGGCGGATTTCCTCTTCTCGCTCAACTTTTTCCATATCATGATCTGCCATCCCGGTACCCCCTCTTAACTCTTCACCACATCGAAATATGCTGCGAAATCGGCCTCGGTGCATAGCCTACCGATTTTTTGATACTCACGCTTGGTAGCCTTGATGAGGTGCTCGACATTGATACTACCGCCGTTCACCGCTGCCATAAATGCTGCCGCGATCGCTATGTTTTTGATATTGCCACCGGTCATCTTGAACTGCCGGGCCATGAATGAAAGGTCTACATCTCCCGATAGCGGCGCCTCCTGCGGAAATATGCGCTGCCAGATCCTCAGGCGGTCTGCTTCCTGAGGGAAGGGGAATTCAACACAGAAATGCATACGCCTGGCAAAAGCCTCATCTAAATTCTTTTGGAGGTTAGTGGCCAGTATGACTATCCCGTCGTATTCCTCCATTTTTTGCAGGAGGTAAGAGATCTCGATATTTGCATAACGGTCGTGCGAGTCCCGGACCTCCGAGCGTTTGCCGAAGAGAGCATCCGCCTCGTCGAAGAAGAGTATAGAATTGGAATCACGCGCCTCGGAGAAAATCCTATCCAGGTTTTTCTCGGTCTCACCGATGTATTTGCTGACGATTGTTGACAGGTCGATCTTGTACAGGTCAAGGCCAAGCTCATCGGCAATTATCTCTGCGGCCATAGTCTTGCCGGTGCCTGAGGGCCCAGCAAACAACACATTCAGCCCCCTCCCCAATGAGCTTTTCTGCTTAAAGTTCCAGTCACCATACACAATGTGTTGGTATTTGACATAGTTATTTATCTCACGAAGCTGTGCCATCTGGTCCATGGGCAGCACAATATCCTCCCAGGTAAATCTTGGTTGTATCTTGCGGGCCAGGATATTGAGCTTTTGCCCGGACTGTGCTCGGCTAGCCTGATAAAGGTCATCCATGTTGAGCACGCAATTGCCACTATCACGACCGAAAGCCAGATTTCTGGCTGTAGCCACGGCATCCCGAATCTGCCCACCAGTGAAGTGGAACTTGTTGGCTAGGGCATCGACATCAATATCAGGAGACTGGATAGTGTAGTCACATAAGTGTTTCTGCCACAGTTGCTTTCGATTGTTGAAAGTAGGCACAGGCAACTCGACCTTGAGAAGGGGTATGTCGAGTTGCCTGTACGGGGGCTGCCAATCAACTTGGCTGCTCATGAAGATGATGCCGGGGAGGTTTCTCAATTCCTTAAAGAAGCCATAATGATAAGCCGCAGCATTATTGTCAGTGCTGAATAGCAGATCACTACGATCCCAGTAAACGCACGCCTTTTGCAGTGATGCCTCGCGGAAAATAAGTTGCATTGCCGAATCTGCTGGCAGATCCGTTGCCAACATGCGCGCCACGTCAACTATCAGCAAGGGCATTCCCAACTCACCGCACATGGCTTCGGCACACATACGCTTCCCCGCGCCGTAGGGCCCTTGAAAGCAGAGGATTACCCCCTGAGGCCGGACCTCTCCATGTATGAGGCTGTGCAGACGCGGCTCAGTGTCAGGCGGTAGGAGTACATCCGACAGTGCCACTCGAGGATGTACCAGTTGCACACAAGGGGACAGTTGTACATCGATCTCGTTAGGGCCGAGAAGGTAGCTGATGACACGCTGCTCAACCTTCAATGCTTTCTCCAGGATCGATGCACCATTTGGCGAATGATTGTCATACAATGAGACCAAACGGTGTTTTAGCAAACCTCCTCCATGGAGAAATGCCATTCTTGCCTCTGACTTGTCCTCGAGCGAAGATGTCAGGATGGTCAGAATCAGGTTGACAGTCGGTGCCTTCTTGGTCACATCATCTTGGAGATAGGCGTACAGCTTCTGGTATCTCAGGTCCAGTTCTGGCAACAGGCCGATGAGCAGGCTATCAACTTCAAAGCGGGTTAGCCCAAAGGCTTCTGAGATTAATTCGAGCCTGAGTTCGATACCATTTCGCAAAGAGTTGGCTTTTTGCTCCGATATCTCAGCCTCAAGCCGTTGTAGAGATTGGTTGAGTTTCGATATCAATGCATTATCTGATTGCACTGGCTTATGCAGTGCCTGGCTGGGGAATGCAGAGGAAAGAAACTCATCCATTTCCTCCTCAGAAATATAAAGCCCCCGGAACTCATTCCAGGGAATCACATCCCGCTGTGCACGAATCTCGATAAGCCGGCGGCGCAGCATCAGATCGATCCGCTTGGCCTCAGCCAGGAGATGGTCAAGACTGCTCGCGAATCTATTCATCCCAATCTCACTTATCCTGGGCTGAATTAGTCGACTCCATTGCCCGTTCAGACCAATCCATGTGCTCTGCAGTTGAATTTAAATTGTTCATCATAAATGACACCATCGCGTCCGGTGTTAAAAAGTACACACTTTTTTGTGTGCCTACATGCCGCACATATCCCCTGATCATTTGCCGTTGATCACCCACCCATATCTTGACCACAAAAGAACTGTAGTAAGCCATGTGAGTTTAACAGCACAATAGAAATACAGATTGCCACATTACATGCAGTGTCCAGCCCAGGACCTTTGTGGATAATCCTAGAGCCCGTTGGTAAATTTTCGTATAATTTCGGGTCAATTTTAGGTAAATGGGGGTATAAAGTTTACATGATGAATAAAGCTATAACTATTACGTGGTGGGGCAATGTGTGAGAAGAAATATTTGATAAGATTTGATGGCAAGATTGATGGTCAGTCAGAGGATGTCATAATCTCTTTCATAAGCTGTGGTTATGCGCGTTCATTGTTCAACAGCTTATGGTACAGTGAAGTCGTTTGGGGGTCTGGGATGATACCCAGTTCTCTCTTTATAGTCTTTTTACATAAATGATACCAGCGTATGGCGCTAGTGCGATTACCGAGGCGGCTATAGCAGTCCATTAAGCGCCGGTAGGTATCCTCGCGGCATTGATCCTTTTCAAGTATTTTCTGGCAATAGATAATGCAACCATCGTAGTCTTCGTTAATTATGGAATGATCAGCGAGCTTGGCCAGAATAGCAAGATAAACGTCCTTCAGTGCCTCGCGTCTCAAAGATGTCCACTCCGCGTACAGGTCTTCTTCCAAGTAGTCACCTTTGTACAACGCTTCAGCGATCTCGTACTCCTTGATCGCTTCGGTTAGCTCCCTTTTCTTTTCTAGCTTTCTTATATTTACCCAGTGATATTCTAATTGTTCGAGATCAACCCATATTACTACCTCGGGATTTATCATGTAATTGCCATCCATGACCAACAGCCAATCGAAGCTCTTACTAGTGTCCTCAGCGGTATTAAGCGTTTGACGCAGCGCATACACCGCCATTTTCAAATTGTTCTTGGCGAGGGAAGGCTCACAGCCCGGCCATAGGGCTTCCATGAGCACCTCTTTTGCTATCGGACGTCTGTGGTGCGTTATCAGATATTTTAGAAGGGATTTGGCTTTGGTGCTGCGCCAATGTTCGATTCTCTTGGAGCCTACGCGAACCTGGAATTTGCCCAGGCAGTAGACCTCAAGCGTTGGGCGATATTGCTGAGTTGCTAGTAGAAATACGGGGCGAGCCAGAATGAAAGGCAATTTTTGATGTTCTTGTCCAAGACGCAGGGTAACACGGCTATCTGGGCCTGCGCCGACCCTGTCCATCGCATCCAGAGCTGTAACAAACCTTAGGCTAGCCGCTACCTCCCGCTCACCGAAACGCGAACTGACTTCCTGCAAATCTTCTCTAGCACGGCGATAGTCAGCCTGTATTTGCTTTAGAAGCTGAAGGGCGCTTTCGTATTGTTCAACCGATTCGGGGTTCATCTCCATCGCTCCAAGAACAAGCCTATGCAAACATTGGACGTCTGGGAATCATTTCTTCGCGTGAGATAGACTTGATTCCCAAGATATGTTTGCCTGTTTATTGAAACGGGTAAGAACCCCGTCACCAAGGTCCCTAACAGTAGGGAGCTAACGCAAGGAGCGGTTTGTGGTGGTCAGAAGATATGGTTTTCAGGAGTTTCTCCAGAGAGGCATCGGGACGCATTTTATATGAGAATTTGGCATTTGTCAATAGTCTGTTGTAAGGGGTCGAGGCTCCCGCGAAACTAGTTCCTGTACGAGTATGACCGAAGCTAGCCGTGTGGGTTTAACGGAGATCGCTGTAGCTTGAGCCGAAGCTGGAACTGAAAAAAGTTAGCGTTTTGCGGAAGCCTCGCCATAAAGACTCCTTTCGATTGGTCATTATGCGTAGGTATATAATGTAGGATAAAAAGGTTGACATGTTTTGTTGGCAGTGTTATAAATCGTGTAGCCAAATCTTGCATGATGGTCATACGAATTAGCTGCACCGCACTATTCTCTTGGCCATAAGTTATATTTCCTCTGATGGCTCGTATTCAGTGGAGCGCGGGGCCATCAATATCGTTCGGCGAAAGATAGCGTTTATTATGTAACAGGCGTTTTTCAAGACAGGACTTAGTCATTGACTCCGATAACACGTCTGGGAGTTTAAGAGCTATAAATGGATAGAAACGTTGACTAGTCATGAATGAAATCGAAAAGCAATTCCAAGCAGCTAGGCAGAATCTGTTAGATCTGACTATGCGCAACCAACTTCTGAACTTCCGACCGACTAAGGCAAGAACCATTAGGGTACTAGATGAAGTTCCGAAGGAAATCTATGACCTTCTGGTCATAAATGAGAAGACAGTTGAATTTCTTCAGAAAGCAAAGACACAGCAAGCGTCTAAAGCAAGACCAGAGGGCCAGCAGTACACATCAGACCAATTGACCAAGAATGGGGCATTGGGGCTCACTGAGGCCGAGGTTTCACAACTTTGGGAACTACCACCGCCAGGGGCAGAGGGAGTAGACCGCCATATTGACCGATTTCTTCAAACAGCTCTAGAGAGCGAAGTTTTGCAGAAACGCCTTTTCTACATATACCAGGAATCCCGTTCAATCCTTGAAGAAGTGGGATATTCTATCCTTTATCTAACTATTGGTTTCCTGGAATGGACTGAGACCGATGACTCCTTGCAACCCAGGCGCGCGCCTCTGATTTTAGTCCCTGTAGAGTTGGAACGCACCAGGGTTGGTTTATCGTTCAAAATGCGTTGGAGTGGAGAGGACATATCCACGAATATATCATTGCAGGCAATACTTGCCCAACAGGGAATCAAATTACCTGACTTCGAGATGCCGGAGGACAAGGCGGGCATCGACCAATATTTTCAGTCTGTTGTTACTGCTATCTCAACTATGCCCAAGTGGCGGGTTCTAACAGATATATATCTCGGCTTCTTCAGCTTCACCAAGTTCATTATGTATAAGGACCTTGATCCCCAAACTTGGCCTGAAGGGATTTCTCCGGCAGACCATCACCTCATGCAGGATATCTTCAACCCGTCACCTGATCACCAATCTGATACAGGTTATACAGAAAGCGAAGTGGAGGACAAGCTATCTGCCCCTGACGTCTACCACATAATGGATGCTGATCCTTCACAGATAATGGTTATAGAAGATGCCAAGGCAGGCCGAAATCTGGTTGTAGAGGGACCGCCGGGAACGGGGAAATCTCAAACCATTACCAATATAATTGCTGAGTTTTTGGCTGCTAAAAAAAGTGTGCTCTTTATCAGTGAGAAGATGGCAGCACTAGAAGTCGTTAAGCGCCGCCTTGACCAGGCTGGCCTAGGAGATTTCTGTCTCGAGTTGCACAGCCGTAAATCAAATAAAAAGGCGGTTCTTGATGAGCTCAGGCGTACGATAGACAGCTCACCTCCTAAAGACATTTCTGGACAGGAGGAGCTGAATCAACTGGTGAGTGTCAAGTCTGAACTCAACAACTATGCCAAAGCCTTGCGTGAACCCCTTGGAAATCTAGGCCTTTCTCCCTTTGCCTTATTCTGCATGAGCCAGACCGCTCGGGGTCATTTCATAAAAGTTAGACGTTCTATGCCACGTGTAACAATACCCAACACAAACAACTGTCGACAAGCTGAATTGAACGCTGCACAATCAGCCCTTCGTGACTTGTCTGAGGCTTTAGCTCTGGTAAAGCCTGTAACGAAGCACCCCTGGCGTGGTTGCAGGCCCGATATAGTGTTGCCGTCAACAGAGGAAGAAATCGGTAGATTAATCGACGAATGCAGGGAAGCCACTGCCCGTTTGGTAGATTCAATAGATCGTATCGTGGAAGCATGTGCTATTAAGCGGCCGAAAGCACTAAATGAAATGCCACGTTTTATCGAATCAGCGAGAACCATGGCCAAATCGAAGCCATTAGATCGGCAGGTTCTGCTCAATACAGTGTGGAACAAGCCTAACCAGCAGGCCGAGGCACTAATCCAGAAAGTAGAGACATTACAAGCCTATCTTACTGTGGCGCTTTCTCAGTTTCATGACCAGGCCTTCTCTGAGGATATCGCCCCCATACTTAATGATTACAGGGTCTTGTCGACCAAGTTCATCCTCATCAGGCTTTTTGACAGTAAATACCGTCGCTTGAAGGACAGCATTGCCAAATTATACAAAGGCCTGCCTCCTAGAAAATCGGAGAAAATCATATCTGATGTTGAGGGTTTACAGAAGTGCCAGTCCCTTAAGCGAGAGATAGCCGAAGGAGAGCAGACCGCTTTGGCGCTTTTTGGATCCTATTGGAAGCAAGAGGCCAGCAATACCCAAACGTTGCGAGAAATAGCGAAATGGGTCCCGTCTTTCCGGCAACTCCTCTCGGATGGGGCAGTCACGGGGAATGCCGTTGACCTCGTCAGCCATGGGATATCGTGGGAACATATAGAGAAACTAATAGGAGAGGTGACTCAAGTAGAAGAGTTATTCACTGCAAAACGAAACCTAATGGCCGAAAGAATCAACATTGACTACCAGCAAGCCTTCGGGGCAAGCGCCAACGACTTGCCCTTCTCTGATCTAACTTCCCGCCTGGATATGTGGAAAGCTGAACTATCCAGACTTCAGCGATGGGCACAATTCATTTCTCTTACAAACAACTGTACTAAGACTATGGCAGCGCCACTTGTTCAGCACATTAATGAAGATACTCTATACCCGGATGATCTAGTGCCCTGCTTCGATGCAAATTTCGCCGATTGCTTACTGCGTCTAGGCTTTGAGGAAAGGCCTGCCCTGGCAAATTTTATTGGAGTGGTTCACGAGAAGAAGATACAAAACTTCATGAGGTTTGACAGGGAACTCATCAATTGGAACCGTCGTAGGCTTGCACAGAAGCTTTACCAAAGCCGACCACATGTTTCTGGCGGTGCATCTGTTGGATCGGAAGCGGGCATACTTCTGGGTCAGTTCAGTCGCAAACGTGGTCACATGCCAATCCGGAAACTCATGTCTCTCTGCGGTGGACTTATCCGTATAATCAAGCCCTGCTTTATGATGAGTCCATTGTCCATAGCTCAATTCCTTGATCCTAAGATTGTTCGATTCGATGCAATTATATTTGATGAGGCAAGCCAGGTCAGACCTGAGGACGCACTCGGTGCCCTCTTACGCGGCAATCAGGCCATTGTTGTGGGCGACTCACGCCAACTTCCCCCCACCACATTCTTTGATCGCATCGTACAGGGAAGTGACGAAGAGGAACACGACGGAGTCATTTCAGTCTCGGAAATAGAAAGTATCCTCGATGTCTGTAAACGTAGCTTCCCCAGTAAGACACTGCGCTGGCATTATCGCAGTAGGCATGAGTCGTTGATAGCAGTCTCGAACCAGGAGTTCTACGATAACCGTTTGCTCATATACCCATCGCACATTGATAAGTCAGAGGATTTGGGGTTAATGTTCGTTCATCTTCCTGGTACTGTATACGACCGGGGGCGCAGCCAGGTGAATCGTAAAGAGGCCAGGGCAGTCGCCGAGGCAGTATTGGAGCATTATAGAAAGTCCCCCGACAAAAGCCTTGGAGTAGGTGCGTTTAACATCAACCAGCAAGAAGCTATCCTGCAAGAGGTAGAGCTCCAACTGCGTTCCTGCCCAGAGATGGAGGACTTTTTCTCACGCAATCGTGAAGAGCATTTCTTTGTTAAGAATCTTGAGACTATTCAGGGTGATGAAAGAGACGTGATATTCATAAGCATAGGATTTGGGTTCGATGCAGATAGACGTTTGACTTTACAGCTTGGGCCGCTGAATCAAGAAGGGGGTGAGCGGCGTCTCAATGTGCTTATAACCAGGGCTAGAGAGCGGTGCGTGGTTTTTTCGAATTTCAGGGCTAGCGATTTAGTATTAGACGACAGCGCATCAGTGGGACTAAAATCCCTAAAGGTCTTCCTCGATTATGCTGAGAATAGGAGGCTGCGCAGTGCCGCGTCATTTGCTTCAGACACCTTCTCCCCCTTTGAGCAATTGGTCTACGAATTCCTGCAAGGCCAAGGCTACGATGTGCGCAAACAGGTTGGTGCCGCCGGGTTTCGTATTGACTTGGCCATCGCAGATTCGAAATCACGAACTCGCTACATCTTGGGGATTGAAACCGATGGGCCAAAATATCACTCTTGTCTCGTCACAAGAGAGCGGGATAGACTGAGACAGCAGGTACTAGAAGACCGGGGTTGGCACATCTACCGTGTTTGGTCAACCGACTGGTATCGAATTAAAACTGAATTTGAAGCAAGTCTGCTGAAGGCTGTAGAGCAGCAACTCGAGCATGAGGAATCATTACCTGCTGAATCCCATGCTGATTCCTCTGCCGGCAGGACTGTACCCCAACCTGAAAATATCTGCAACGGGCGTTCCGGAATCGAGCAGGGTGACACGACCACCCCAATTGTATACAGCGCTGCCGACAACATGACTCCAGACTATCAGGTCTGCCTGTCCCTTGGGGTACCTCAGCGTGGTGAGTTGAATGAACAACCGACACGCCTCCTCGCAGAAGTAGTATCCAATATCGTAAAGGTAGAAGGCCCAGTCCACTTTGACGAGGTGGTTCGGCGAGTCCGCTCTTTATGGGGCTTAAAACGGGCTAGTGGCAGGATTTACGATATTATGAACTCAGCAGCATCCATAGCTGAACAAACGGGTAACATACGTTGGAGTGGAGACTTCCTCTGGCCAGTGCCTGAACGACCAACTCCGGTGCGCCGCCGCTCTGGTGATCCGCCGCCAAGGATCGACCTGATATGTGTTGAGGAGATTGGGGAGGCTATCAAGCTTGTTCTTAAGCGTCAATTTGCCACCCCATCTGATGAACTGGCACTTCAGTCTTCGCGACTGTTGGGTATCCATACGATTCATGGTACTACACAGGAGCGGGTTAATAGGGTTATCAAGCAGTTCATCGTAGAGGGAGTATTGCAAGAAACAACAAACGGCATGATTGATCTTACAAGACGATGATATTATAGTGTCCTTAAAACAACTTCGCCTCTGCTCTTCGTACAGAGCATACCTCATTTATACTACATACTGCCATGGTTGCTCTGGGCAGAGAATGGGTGCTGACCTGCCCTCGGAAATGGTCCCACTTACAGAGTTAGAGTTACGAGCATTTTAGCTTCAGGAGATGGTTGGTGGCTTGTAACGCAACGAGCTATGCGGCCGGAACTGATTATATTCCTTCCTCCAGTCGGTAATCAATACCTTAGCCTCGGTCAGTGTGGTAAAGATTTCACGGTTGAGCAGTTCATCCCTCAATTTGCCGATAAACTTCCCACGACCTTACGGTCGGGGTTTTAACTTATCTCAAACTTCGTTTGCCCTGCATCTTTTTTACCTTGTTCCTCTATTTACCGTTGGATAACCGATTCATCAATTCCTACCGTCGAGACAAAATATCCTTCCGACCAGACTGCATCCGTCCCCCAATATACTTGTTCAAAAGATGCAGGGATAACTCCATCCCTCGACCTTACGGTCGGGGATTTAAGTGAGGAAGCTTAAATGACTCGATATGACTAATTTCGATGATACTGCTAAGATGAGCAAGCAAATGGTCATAGCTTTCATTGAGAAAATGAAAGCCAGAAAAAGGAATGAGGTGGGCAAGATTATGGAAAAGACTGTCACGTGTTGGTTTTGTAAGAACGAGTTTATATTCAAGTATGGGTTGGACTTAGACCGTACTGATATATTTCATTTCCGATGCCCAAAATGTATGAAATCGCTCGTTGTTGCGGGAAGATCTGAAGATCTTCATAGCTTCCTCCCTTAGATGAGGTACTCCACGAAAACTGTCCCATCAGAAGGAGCGAATCTTGGTACAGCAAGTTTCGGACAGGCTCCGGCAGGCTGAGGCCACGACTGAAGAGACGCCCAAATCAAGAGTCATCAGGTCAATATAACTGGCTTTTCAAACCTAGTGATTTTCGATAAGGGAAACAACACAATCAGGTTGTCGGTGGACCTAGCGAAGTGACACCCTGATTTTGTGCAAAACCCTGACTTGGGCAGCTCCCAGAAGCTAGTTAGCCGTGGCAGACTCGAACTACCGACAGCTTGATTAAGAGGCAGGGAGTCGGAGGTCTGAATCTGTGGCGACTGCTTAACTTGGATTTCGACACCTTGCCTGGGTGTCATTGGGGAATTCCATGACACGATAGCATTATCTGCCATTATGCACCATGGAGAAGAATTCTTCGCAAGCCAAGTCGATAGCTTTTTTCCTATACACTCTACTCACGTGTTCTCTCGACAATCCTAGCTGCTTGCTTATTTCCCGGCAGCTGGCGCCGCTCGTCAATAGTTCAAGATAGGTACAAGCATTACGAAGAGCAGGTTCATTGCCCAGTTCAGTCGATACTCTATCTACGCATTGGATAAGTATGTCGTGAAGCGCGAGACCTCTAGGGAGCAGGTGTCCGCTGTATTGCGCTGTGGCTAACCTCTCTACATAGCCGAGCTTAGCCAGTGGGCTCCTATTGAGAGCGGTCCGATCACCCAAGTTTTTCAAGGCATGGCTGACACGCTGCTGCAATTCGTTCACCGGCGATGGGCTTTCCCCAGCCGCCCGACGATATGACTTTCCACGCCTTATCTGATGCATGCGCATTGCTCCCGCCCCAGACCTAGAAATGTCCAAGTTCCTTGCATTTAAGTACAATATTTAGGCAGGAACCTCTACTTGGGCTGCTCAACCTCATTCTGAGGTTTGGTGATCGCCACCTGCAACTTCAGTTCCTGCAGCTTCTTGTACACCCTATATATCACCTGACCGCGCTTCTCACAGCAGACGCCCAACTCACTGCACACAGCATCACCCAAGGCTATGGCCGAATCCAGGTTTTCTTCGTTTATTTCCTTCATTGGCCGCCCTCCAGCTTGTGGTAACAGACCCAGGTGAACCGACCCAGTCGCTCGCAGCACATGCCTGTCTCATTTGCTACCAGCCGGGCCAACTCCAAGGCCGCTTCAAGCTTTTCTTTATCTAGTCCCTCTTCCTCCAACACCTCATCAATTTCTTCCACACCTTCACCTCCCTAATTTTTGTTTTACCCAATTGTCGAAAGTCCTCTTCTTGGCACCAGACAAACTGGTATGCTCAGCCAATACTTGACTCGTTCTCAACTCATCAGACGATAGATAGTCTAACCGGCTCAAGCCCACATCGGTGATCCTATATAGGTAACCTCTGGGCACATCATGGTTGCGCCTTCGATTGACTAGGCTTTGGCTGCGGTAGCGACGCAAGAGCTCAGACGCGTTCGTTAGCCTTAGACCGCACTCCTGGGCAACCCACGGTGTGGTCCGCCACTGACCATCAGATATACAATTCAGTATGTCAATCTTAGTCTCGTTCATTTCTCGACCAACTTCATTTCAATACTCATGACATGAGTTTAAGACTGATATATTGGTCCCTTCCGTCCTTGCCAACGCCCAAAGAGAATGCTAATATACAAAATGGGCGCACGATAGTAGGACGGATCGCTCATTTCGTCGCCTAGGGCGACGGTGGTACCATCACCGATCGCCCGTTTTATTCTGTTAAGGTTCGATGAGCCTCGCTTTAAGTCTGTGGCTCCGCTTGCCCTACACCATAGGTAGTCACACCTCCGCAGAATGGGCACTGCAGATATTCGACTCCCTGTGGGCTAGATCCAGCAGCTACCGTTACCTGCATTTGTCGGCGGCAGTGGGCACAATACATATTGATGGCTTCGCCCAATTGCGGCGTCACTCGCCGATGGTGCCCCCTTGCTGATGATGCTACGGCGGCGAAGTCTACAATGAGCTCAGAATTACAGTTCGGGCAAGTAACCTGTGCCAGTCTCGGAGGTAATTGAGCCACAATTGGAAATACTGCCCGGCAGTTTTGATTAGGGCACGTAACACGCCAAGTCGTGGCGTTCTGTCGGGAAGCCCTAGCCAGAAGGTATACCCCTAAAGCCGCCAGCCCAATCCCCGTTGCTACTCTTAAAAACGAGCCCCAATCAGTTCCGCCAGCCCTTCTTTCATAGCTCTGCTTGCTCTCCTCTAGCTGGAGACGTTGTTGAGGTGAAACTGCGATGTGGCGCTTCTGGTAGTCAGGCACTGTTACCTCCGTTAGTTACCAATAATAGGTTACACGCATAGTAACACATTGTACTAGGCATGTCAACCCCTTTCATTAAGCTATAGGTATGGCATGACTGAGGGGAATGGTGTTTAATCTTCGTAGATAATACATGGGCTCGGTCCATGAAGACTGGACGTTAAGCAGCGGTGATACCGAGCTTGGCCGTGGGAGCAAACATTACAGAGGTTATCCAGGTGTTTACCAAGGGCTCGTTAACGCCTAATTCAATTGAAATTCAACATATATGTTGAAACCAGTTGAAATTTGATAGAAATTATCCTTCTTGCTAGAGGCGGAGCAGTTGGATTTCGGAGTGACTTCAATGAACACAACTTTCACAGTGCGACTTAGTGAAGGCCGATGATTAACAGGCGCAGGCCTCCCCCAACGTTTACAACAGCACATTCTATTTATCTGTAGAGCAAAAACTATGCATTACACATTATCAGACTAGGTAAATTCTCCAAAACGGTAAGAGCCGTACCGCATCATGGCTAATGTTTAGGAAAGCACTGCTCCGGACTTGATTTTGAGCGCACTAACCCAGAGATTGAACATTCCGCTAATTTAGTGGCTTGATGGCTTAATAATGGCATTTCCGGCGCCAGATTGTAGGGGCAAGTTTTTAGCTTCAGGACGAAGCTAACAGACTTCTTGAAGCTAAACGGGACTGGCAACAGCAAGGAATCATAGTAAGAAGCGAATAGGGAAAGACCCCCTGAGGGAAGCCCTAGAGCTGTACTTCTCTATCTTCTGCCCCTAAAATCCTTTAACCTAGCTTCATTTACCTTTATTTAGCTTCCGTATGAGAGTAAATCCAGCAAAAAATCGCCAGCCCATTTTCCTCTAAACCATGCGTATGTTTTACAGACATTGGGTAATGTCTTGACGATTGATTAGCTTCGGGTTATCTTGATACTGTCGAACGAGAAAAACGACAAATACACTCGAAAGTGAGGTACGAACGCTAACAGGCACAAAAACGGAAGCATATAAGGAAAGCGAAGCAATACAAACACTTCGCCCCTACCAGTATCAAGGTAGGGTAATACAACCCCGATGATTAGGTGATACCCGAAAGTCGGCAGAGTAAGCGAAGTCATAATGAGACA